>Ga0209942_1001357_pt1 | contig 13366 bp, 9 predicted proteins | sample SalPonR1_A_D2_MG_FD_185695 | JGI IMG/M metagenome (GOLD analysis project Ga0209942, IMG submission 185695) | Salt pond soil microbial communities from South San Francisco under conditions of wetland restoration - Salt Pond MetaG R1_A_D2_MG... ... | reverse complement strand
ATCTAAGCGCGAAGCTCTCCTCAAGATGAGATTTCCCTTAAGGGTCGTTCAAGACTAGGACGTTGATAGGTTGCAAGTGTAAAGGCAGTAATGTCAAAGCTGAGCAATACTAATTACCCGAGCGCTTTTTTCAAACGTTTTCCTAAATTTTCTTTCCGACAATATGTTATAAAAAAATTATACCTGAAAAAGACTCAGGTAAACAATCTTAAGGTGGTTATTGCAGTGGGGTTCCACCTCTTCCCATTCCGAACAGAGAAGTTAAGCCCACTAGCGCCGATGGTACTGCATATGTGGGAGAGTAGGTCGCCGCCGATTTTATATAAGCCTCATTAGTAACTTACTGATGAGGCTTTTTTACTTAAAAAATAGAATTGATTTTTGTGCTTCTTAATATTTTATTGCCTGTCATAATTATTTGTAACCAAATCATAATCATTTCGTAAATTTATTTATAAACCAAAATTTTTTGTTTTGAAAGGATTCTTACAAAATCTGGTTGTCCCGTTTCTTTTTATTATAATATTTTTATCTTTTAATACCTGTAAAGATGGAGAAAGTCATTCATCTATCTCCAAAAATTCATTAGAACAGATTCAGAAACGTGGTAAATTAATTGCTGTAACTGATTTTAATTCTACCAACTATTTCATTTATCGTGGTGAACCCATGGGATATCAATACGAGCTTTTAAAGTTGCTTGCTGAGCACCTGGAGGTAAAATTGGAAATAGTAGTAGAAAATGATGTAGATAAAAATTTTGAAATGCTTCTTGAAGAAGCCTGTGATATTATTGCAATAAATTTAACCAAAACAAAAGATCGAAGTAAAATAATAGATTTTACGATTCCTCACAGTCAGACAAGACAAGTTTTAGTACAACGGAAACCTGATAACTGGAGAACATTAACAAAAGATGGGCTGGATTCCAAACTAATCAGGAATCAGTTGGATTTGGCCAATAAGATTGTATATGTACAAAAAGGAACTTCTTATGCCGAACGGTTGAAAAATCTATCTGAAGAGATTGGGGATCATATCATTATTATTGAAAAGGCAGATTTAGAAGTTGAACAATTAATTGAATTAGTGGCAAGTGGAGAAATTGATTATACTGTAGCAGATGAGAATATTGCGATGGTAAATCAAACCTATTTTCCAATATTAGATATTGAAACAGCAATCAGCTTTCCTCAAAGTCTGGCCTGGGGAGTTAGGGAAGAAGATGACACATTTAAAGTAGCTATTAATAACTGGCTTAAAGATTTTAAAAACACTTTGGATTATGCACTTATCTACAATAAGTATTTTAAAAGCCCCCGTTCTGCAAAAATTGTAGAAAGTGAGTATTATACCATTACCAGTGGTAAGGTTTCTGCATATGATGATTATATAAAAGAATATAGTAAGATTATTAACTGGGACTGGAGATTAATTGCGTCACTAATTTACCAGGAATCAAGATTTAAGTCAAATGTAAAATCATGGGCAGGGGCTTATGGTTTAATGCAATTAATGCCTTCTACTGCAAAAAGGTTTGGAGTAAGTAAAAATTCACCCCCTGAAAAGAATTTAAAAGCAGGGATTCAATTTATAAAATGGCTTGATAAACGATTTGAAAATAGAGAAATTACCGATAAAGAAGAGAAGATTAAGTTTATTCTTGCTTCCTATAACGTAGGGTTGGGGCATGTTTTAGATGCAAGAAGACTTGCTGAAAAATATGGTAAAAACCCTGATGTTTGGGAAGATAATGTAGATGAATTTATTCTTAAAAAATCAGATCCTGAATATTATCATGATCCGGTAGTAAAGTATGGATATTGTCGCGGGTCAGAAACGTATCAATACGTTTATCAAATTCTGGACAGATACGAACATTATAAAAATATTTTACCGGAAAATTAGATTATACAAGGTCTATTTTTTTTACAACCTCCAAAAATTCTGACATAATCATTGCTGTTGCTCCCCAAATCACTAATTCTTTAGGTTTGTAAATGGGGGCAGTAAAAGCTAAATCGCCATAATGAAATTCTTGTAAAGTGCAATTTTCAGGATTAAGTAAATCTGAAAGTGGAACTTCAATAATTTTTTCTACTTCGTTTGGATCACGCTTAAATTCAGGAGCTGAAGCATAAAAACCAACAAAAGGGAGAACATAAAAATTGCTAACCGGAATGTGTAATGGTGTTAATGGCCCTAAAATATTAACTTTTTCGGTATCTATTCCTATTTCTTCCTTACTTTCCCTCAGGGCTGTATTCTCAAGGGTATAATCACCGGGTTCGAATTTTCCTCCGGGAAAAGATATTTGTCCGCTATGTGCACCTTCATATTCAGAACGTTTAATACATACCGTGTATAACTGATTATTTTTAGGATATAAAAGAATCAAAACTCCTGCATTCCGCCTTTTTGTTGTAGATTTAAAAAACCTGCGAACCTTGGGGGCCATCTTTTCCTGAGCTGGCTCCCCGGGTAACTCTCTTCTAAACTCTTCTTTTAGTTGATTAAAAAAATCTAAATACATTAATGCTGTATCTCTTAATAAATAAAATTTATTTCCTGAACTTTTTAATAAACTCTTCTACTTCCGGAACACCACCCTGGTAAATTAAATATCCATTATAAGGTTCTTTGCGGGTTATTTCATCATTTACCGGAGTTAACATGATCTCTTTCACTTTTTGTGGGTCATCAGTTTGTCCTAGTGCCCACCCCAGTTTAATATAAGCAACCTCGGGTAACATGTTTTCCGCAGGGATAACACCTTTATCCATTAAATCACGTCCTGTATCGTAAACAAACATATGAACATAACCCCAAAGTGTTTGTACGGTCATATAAATGTGTACTCCTTTTTTTGTAGCCCGTTCAATAGCATCATATAATGGTTTATTAACATGCCCCAGTCCTGTTCCTGCAATAATTATTCCTTTATATCCGTTATCAACCAACATATCAATAATATCAGGTTGCATATTGGGATAATAATATACGATGGTTACTTTTTCTTCAAAAAAAGGTAAAATGGTTGCTTTCTTATCTTTTCTTCTGGGATTATAATTTTTTTTAATAGGCTTAACCTCACCCCATTTAACGGTTGCCAGTGGGACATCACCCACGGTACGAAAAGTTGATCTGTACGAAGAGTGCATTTTTCTGACCCGTGTACCGCGATGTAAAAATCCATATTCATCAGATGTGGGGCCAAACATACAAACCATTACTTCAGCAATATCAGAATGGGCTGCTGTGTATGCGGCATGGATTAAATTTAAAGCAGCATCGGAAGAAGGACGGTCGGATGAACGTTGCGAACCAACCAGCACGATAGGAACCGGCGAATTTTGAACCATGAAAGTTAATGCGGCCGCAGTATGGCCTAAAGTATCTGTTCCATGTCCAATGATTATTCCGTCAATCCCTTTTTCAATTTCTTTGCCAATGGCTATAGCTAAAGCTTTATACTGCTCAGGGCCCATATTTTCACTAAAAACAGCAAAAAGTTTTTCGGTTGTAAGATTACAAATATCTGCAAGTTCCGGTACTGCTCCGTATAGCTCACCGGGCGAAAATGCCGGAATCACTGCTCCTGTCCGGTAATCTAATCGCGAAGCAATGGTTCCTCCTGTTCCAAAAAGCTTTACGTTATGTTTATCTTTAGAGTAGGGGAATTCTTTTTCAGGGATTTTATAATTGGCTTTTTGGTATCCGGTTTCTTTCATATCGGTAATCGTATTAATATCTATACCTATGTTGTAACCGGTAGCAATTTTTAAAACGATGTGTTGGTCATCATCATTTTCCGACCGCGGTAATACGGTTCCCTGAAAACTGCCTCTGGTTGTTTTTATATTGGTTTGTCCCCAAACACGAACATTATATTTTTTTAAAACTTCTAATGCTTTGCCTTTATATCCTTGAAAAATATCTTCACTCATTTGAATTGTTTTTAATCGTTAAAAATGATATTAATTTTGTTCTATGGCTTCTGCTAATTTATCGGGAGCGATGTTTCCTACTGCTGTTTTTTGGAGCTCGCCCATAATCCAGTCTACTGCCACATTATCGTTTTTGGATTGTTTGATTTCTTTAAATTTTTGTTTTAAAAATGGAATTTTTGATAAAATTTCTTCTTTGGGGAGTTGTTTAAAGTGGATACTGGTCAGAATAGATTCAAAATCCATTTTAGGATATTGATAAACGATAGGAAGCATCTTTTTACTTAACTGAATTTCGAGTTTTTTATCTTTTAAAAATTTGAACAAATCATAGATTTTAGAATAATTAAATGTGTTGGTTGCTTTATAATGCCCTTCAACAAATTTTAGCCTGTGGCCAATAAATGTTCCTATAAATTTAGGGTCAATATGTAAATCATTTACAATCTGTTCGATTAATGGATATAGGTTGTTTCTGAGAATATAATTATACGTATCTTCCGGAATATCCCATTCTTTCATTTGGTTATACCTATCTACCACTTCTGTGGGTAAATTCTTTCTTAAATTTTCGATATAATCAGTTGCTAATGGAATGGGAGCAGAATCGGTATCAGGATACATTCGGTCGGCACCAGGTAATACCCGTTCAAAAATCGTTGTTCCGTCAGGAAATGATTTGCGGGTTTCGTTGGGTACTCCTTCGAAAGCCATTTGGCATCTTTCTTCAATTGTTTCCAATGCCGTGGGGATATCTTCATCAGGTGCCCAAAAAATAATCTGTGCGTCCTCCTTATCGGCATCAAAAAGGGATTTTATCTTTTCGAAATTTTCGGGAATAACTTTGGGCTCCAGTTCTTCGGAATGAACCATGTTGGGTTCTTCAAGACAAGCAATAACTTTTAAACGTTCTGAAATTTCGTTGGCAAAAATTTTTTCCGGCTGAGTAAAATGGGATAATATAGAATTAAATCCCGGCAGGTTTACGGCAATGATTCTGTATTTGTCGATTAGCCCATTCGTTATAGGGTCATATTTTAAATCGTAATCCCGGTAATCAATCTCCTGGTGTTGGATTTTCCATTTCGATGGATCTTTAATTTTATCTTTTAGTTTTTTTCTGATATTTAATAATGCCCATTGTCTGAATGCTTCATTATGTGACAGCTCCGGTATGAGTTTGTTGTACGAAACACCTTTAACTTCAACTCTTGTTCCTCCTTTACAACTGACGTTTACATCTTCTCTTCCGGCTCCGCTTCCTGTTCTTACTTTCCCGGTACTTCGGTTTAAGAATCGGATATATTCAGCGGCTTCTTTTAATTCATCCGGTGTAAGCATATCAGGATAAGTAACCGTTTCGATTAAGGGCATTCCTAACCGGTCGGTTTTATAAATTCTGGTATGCCTGATATCGGAAATTTCACGGCATGAGTCTTCCTCAATACTTAACTGGATTAATCTTACCTTTTTGTTTTTCAAAGGGATTTCTCCTTCTACCCCTAAAATGGCTGTGCGTTGGAATCCGGTTGGGATACTGCCGTCTAAATATTGTTTACGGGTAATATGAACTTCGCCAACAATATTTAGTTTACAAAGTAATGAGATTTCTAAGGCTTGCTCAAGGGCTTCTTTGTTAATTTTAAATGGAGGGGTATCGTCTATTTCATATGTACAGGCTGTTTCGTTATTGATTCGATAGATAATTTCTTTTTTTGTTTTAAACTCCATTAGTGCAGTACCATCATATTCTCCCAGCTCGCTCAGGGTTGGCCGCATATGGCGGATTATCTCGGCATCATACCCGTCATCGCTATGATAAATGCCGGCAGGACATCGGCAAAATAATTTTTCTTTGGTTTTTAATTGTTGATGTACTTCCAACCCTGATTTAAACCCTATTCGTTCGTAATCTGCTTTTTTTGCTTTTTTTCTGGTGACATATCCAATTTCTTTTTTTGTTTTTTCATAATTCTGTTTAGGGTCGAAAGAGGAAGGTTCAGAGGATATATTCTTTTTCATAATGTTTAACTTGTTGTTTTGTAGTATGATAAATATATTTGAAACCAAAATATTCCGGTTTCAGGGTCTGTTAAATTAGTAAAAAAAATGCGAGATAAGAAATTTACTTGTATGAGGATATAAACAGCCTGATTTATTCTACTCGAAACGGATAGTTTTTTCAGGACTCAATTTTGATATAATGTAAGATGGAATAACCAGCATTAGTACGGTAATAGCCAATGTGCCTAAATTTAAAGCAAGGATATGCCATAGTTTTAAGTTAACAGGCACGGCTTCAAGATAATAGGACGAAGGGTCAAGCGAGAAAAGTTGAAATTTTATTTGGATGAAGCAAATAGCAATACCTATGATATTACCCCATAATAATCCTTTGGAGATTAGAAAGCCAGACTGATATAAAAATATTTTCCGTATCGACCAGTTTTTTGTGCCCATGGCTTTTAAAATTCCAATCATGTTGGTACGTTCAAGAATGAGTATTAATAAACCGGAAACCATATTAAATCCTGCAACGGCAGTCATTAAAATTAAAATAATCCAAACGTTCATATCCGTTAAATTTAGCCAATCGAACATTTGTGGATATTTTTCTTTAATACTTTGTACTTTTAGTTTAGCCCCATTTGGATCGAAGTGGAATCCCACAATATCACGAATGTCACGGCTAAGTTTATCGATTTGATTAAATTCATCAATAATTACTTCGTACCCGCTGATTTGGTTTTTTTCCCAGTTGTTTAAACGCTGAATATGCCCTAAATCAACCAGAATAAATTTTTCATCAAATTCGGCTAAACTTGTATTATAAATACCTGAGATAGAAAAAACCCTCATTCTTGGGGGGTCCTGGATGAAATAGGCTGCAATTTTATCGCCAGGTTTTAATTTAAGTAAATTCGCAATGTGTTCGGAAATGATTATTTGGTCAGTTCTTGATGTATCTGTTACGTTAAACGTTTCTCCGGCCACCATACTGCGGTCAAAAAATGACCAGTCAAAATCTGAGCCTACCCCTTTTAAAACAACCCCATGTATATCTTTCGATTTGGTTTTTATAATACCGGCTTTCATTCCAAACTGTTGGATTTGTTTAACCCCTTTTAGGTTTTTTACCTCTTCAAAAAAAGGCTGGTCTTTATCTATAGGGGCCGTTTCATAAGAGATATTAGTGTCATAGTTTATAATTTGAATGTGTGATCCGAAACCGATTAATTTATTGCTAATCTCGGATTTAAACCCTGAAGCAATAGCTACAGCCAGAATCATTACAGCAAGCCCAAGTGAAATTCCAATTACAGCAATCGTAACAATAGGTTGCGAAATGCCTTTTTTTTCTTTCTTTTCAGTTAACAATCGTTTGGCAATAAAAAGCTCGGTATTCAAAATGCTGTATTTTTATGTTTTCACAAATGTAATAAAATTTAAAAATTAAAAATAACCCTTACCGGAATGGTTAAAAAATCATTCGTTTTTTTAAGGTATAGTTATTAAAGTATATGATTTGAAAAGAAAATTATTAATTTAGGACTTTTAAACAAACCAGGGATAATGAAAAATACGATTTATTTATTGATTTGCATTGTTTTATGTAGTATGCATGGATGTAGTTGTAGTAATAATAAATCTTCTAGTCAAATATTAATGATACAGACCGGAGCGGAACAGACCGAAAAGTATATTCCTTTATTAAAAAATAAAAATGTAGCTATCGTAGCTAATCATTCAACGATGATTAATGGAACTCACCTGGTAGATTCATTATTGGCTTTAGGTATTGATGTTAAAAAAATTTTTAGTCCCGAACATGGTTTCAGAGGTAGTGCCGATGCAGGAGAGTTAGTAGATAATGCAATTGATCCGAAAACCGGATTGCAAGTAGTATCTTTATATGGAAATAGTAAAAAACCATTAGCAAAAGACCTTGAAAAGATTGATTTGGTTGTTTTCGATATACAGGATGTGGGGGTAAGATTCTATACCTATATCTCAACCATGCATTATGTAATGGAAGTTTGTGCTGATAATAATGTTGAAATGCTTGTTTTAGACAGGCCAAATCCTAATGGTTACTATATTGACGGGCCTGTATTAGACACAGCATATCAGTCGTTTGTAGGTATGCATCCTGTACCCATTGTTCATGGGATGACCATAGCAGAATTTGCACAAATGATTAATGGAGAAAGCTGGTTAGATAATGGATTTAAATGTGACCTGAATGTTGTCCCTTGTGCGAATTATACCCATGATTCGTTGTATCAATTATCGATTTCTCCATCGCCAAACTTACAGAATATGCTTGCCATTTATCTTTATCCTTCGTTAGGATTTTTTGAAGGTACAGCTTTGAATGTTGGACGTGGAACCGATTTTCCTTTTCAGGTTTTTGGAAGCCCTGAATTACAGAATGCCGAATTTACATATAAACCTAGAAGCATAAATGGTTTCAGTAAAAACCCTAAGCATAAAAATCTAAAATGCTACGGAGTAGATTTGCGAAATATTAATATCAAGCAATTGACTGCCTTACGAAAGATTAACCTGGAATGGCTGATTTACGGATATCAGAACTCGCCTGATAAAAATCATTTTTTTAATGCATTTTTTTATAATATTTCAGGGACCTCGGAGTTAGAAAATCAAATTAGGGCAGGTTTGTCAGCAGATGAAATCCGCAAAAGCTGGAAACCTGAACTTGAAGAATTTAAAAAAATCAGAGAAAAATATTTGATTTATCCTGATTTTAAAGATTAGTGATTACAATCATCCACCAGGCGGCTATGTGGATAGAAAAAAATCCGAAGCCATTTTAACTTCGGATTTTATATTGAATGATTAATGTTTGCTATACCGTTCTTCCGGGATATGCTTTTAATGCAGCTTCCAATGTTTCCATAGCCTTTGCTAAGTCTTCTTTTTTCAAAACATAGGCTATGCGTACTTCCTGTTTTCCTAATCCTGGTGTTGCATAAAATCCTGATGCCGGGGCCATCATAACCGTTTGATTATTATATTCAAATTCACTTAAAATCCATTGGGAAAATTTATCGGTATCGTCTACCGGTAATTTAACTACGGTATAAAAGGCTCCTTTAGGTTTAGGACAAACAACACCTTCTATCTTGTTCAATGCATCTACCATAAAATTTCTTCGTTCGATATATTCATTGTATACTTCATCAAAATAATCATCAGGTGTATTTAATGCCGCTTCGCCGGCCCATTGTCCGAATGATGGTGGGCACAAACGAGCCTGAGCAAATTTCATGGCAGTATTAATTACCTCTTTATTTTTTGTTACCAAAGCGCCAACGCGTGCTCCGCACATACTGTATCTTTTCGAAACAGAATCCATCATGATTACATTGTTCTCAATTCCTTTCAGGTGCATGGCTGAAAAATGAGTATGGCCATCGTAACAGAATTCACGATAAACTTCGTCTGAGTATAAATATAAATCGTGTTTTTCGATCAATTTTTGTAATTGTTTTAACTCTGATTCAGAATATAAATATCCGGTAGGATTATTTGGATTACAAATTACAATTCCTTTGGTTTTGGGAGTAATTAACTTTTCGAACTCTTCGATTGGAGGTAAAGCAAAATTATTTTCAATCGATGATGTAATAGGTTTTACCACTACACCTGCCGATACTGCAAATCCGTTGTAATTAGCATAAAATGGTTCGGGAACAATTACTTCGTCACCCGGATTTAACGTGGATAAAAATGCAAAAGTAATCGCTTCAGACCCTCCTGTAGTGATTAACATTTCGGTATGGTCTACATCAATATCAACACCCTTGTAGTATTTGGCTAATCCTTTGCGGTACGATTCATTCCCGGCTGAGTGGCTGTATTCAATTACTTTTACTGAAATATTTTTTACCGCATCTAAAGCAACCTCAGGGGTTGGGATATCCGGTTGACCAATATTTAAGTGGTATACTTTACGTCCTTTGCTTTTTGCTTCCTCTGCATAAGGCACCAGCTTTCTGATGGGGGATGCAGGCATTTGTTTTCCTTTATCTGATATTTGTGGCATAATAAATTTGTTTTTTATACGGTTGTTTTAATTATTCGTTTCTTTAGGTTTTTGAACAACTCCAATAATTCTAAGGGTTACAGGCGATGTTTTAGCATTTGAATATACTCTTATCGTTTTAGAAAAGTTTCCGATAATACGCGTATTGTATTTAACGGTTATTGTTCCTTCTTTATCTTTTTTTATAGGTTCTTTGGGCCAGGTAGGGGTTGTGCATCCACACGAGGCTCGTACATTTGTGAGTAGCAATGGTTCTTTGCCGGTATTTTTGAACGTAAACTCGCAAGTACCGTCACCCTTATATTCTATCTTTCCAAAATCATGGGTAGTTTTTTCAAAATAAATTTCAGGTAAGTCTTTGCTGTCCTTGTTGGTGTTTATTTCCTCTTGTGAATATGCTCCCAAAGTGGTTGAAATAAAAATAAGCGATAAGATTATGTTTTTCATAATGAGAATAATTTTTTAGTTAGAGTACAAATTTACTTTTTATTCGCAAAATTAAATATGTTATTAAAAAGGATTTTGTGAATTAATTTATATTTTTACAGACTTTTCAAAATAAGCTGAGTTTAAATTTAAATAGTGTATTATAAAATGGATATTCCTGCAAAATATGATCCGTCATTAACAGAGAGTAAATGGTATAAATATTGGATGGAAAATCGTTTCTTCCATTCTGAACCGGATGAAAGAGAGCCTTTTACTATTGTTATACCACCCCCTAATGTAACCGGAGTTTTACATATGGGACATATGTTGAACAATACCATTCAGGATATTTTGGTTCGCAGAGCACGCATGCAGGGTAAAAATGCTTGTTGGGTTCCGGGTACCGATCATGCTTCTATTGCTACCGAAGCCAAGGTCGTTGCTAAACTAAAAAACGAAGGGATTAATAAAAATACGTTATCACGAGAAGATTTTTTGCTGCATGCATGGGACTGGAAAGAAAAGCATGGTGGAATTATTCTTGAGCAGTTAAAGAAGCTGGGAGCATCGTGCGATTGGGAACGCACAAAGTTTACTATGGATGACGATATGTCTGAGAGTGTAATTAAGGTTTTTGTTGATTTGTACAATAAAGGATTAATATATCGTGGCGTTCGGATGGTGAATTGGGATCCGGTTGCTAAAACAGCAGTTTCCGACGAAGAAGTTAATTATAAGGAGGTCAGTTCAAGATTGTATTATGTCCGATATAAAATCAATGGTGATGATGGATATGTAACTATCGCCACCACCCGCCCTGAAACAATTTTGGGCGATACTGCCGTTTGTGTACATCCCGATGATGAAAGGTTTAAACATTTACACGGGAAGAAAGTACTTGTTCCGTTAATTAATCGTTCGGTACCCATTATTTTAGATGATTATGTTGATAAAGAATTTGGTACAGGAGCCTTAAAAATTACTCCGGCTCACGATATTAATGATTATGAAATTGGAGATAAACACCAGTTGGAAACGATTGATATCTTTAACGATGATGGTACATTAAATGAAAGTGCTCAGTTATATATTGGCGAAGATCGATTTATTGTCCGTGAAAAGATTGTACAGGATTTAGAAAAAGAAGGACATATACTAAAGGTTGAAGATTATATCAATAAAGTAGGCTATTCTGAACGTACCGATGCTGTTATTGAGCCGAAATTATCGATGCAATGGTTTTGTAAGATGAATGAAATGGCTAAACCAGCACTGGAAAATGTGATGAATGATAATATCCAGTTTCATCCCAAGAAATTTAAAAATACCTACAAACACTGGATGGAAAATGTTAAAGACTGGTGTGTGTCGCGACAACTTTGGTGGGGACATCGAATACCGGCTTATTACTTGCCTGATGGTGGATATGTAGTTGCCGAAACGACAGAAAAAGCATTAGCCCTGGCTAAAGAGAAAACAGGGAATGCAAACTTGTTATTAAATGACTTGCGTCAGGATGAAGATGTACTGGATACCTGGTTTTCATCCTGGTTGTGGCCTATTTCTGTATTTAATGGTATTAACGAGCCGGATAATAAGGATTACAACTATTACTACCCTACAGATGATTTAGTTACTGCTCCGGAAATTCTGTTTTTCTGGGTTGCACGCATGATTATGGCAGGCTACGAATACAAAGGAGAGAAACCTTTTAAGAATGTTTATCTAACGGGAATTGTTCGCGACCATTTGCGTCGTAAGATGTCCAAATCCCTGGGGAATTCTCCGGATCCTATTGAATTAATGGATAAATATGGAGCCGATGGTGTGCGTGTGGGTATGCTATTATGCTCGCCTGCCGGTGGTGATTTGCTTTTTGATGAAAGTTTGACCGAGCAGGGACGAAATTTCGGGAATAAAATTTGGAATGCTTTCCGGTTGGTAAAAAGCTGGAAGGTTAATGAAAAGACAGAACAACCCGAACATGCACGGAAATCTATTGAGTGGTTTAAGCATCGTTTACATGCAGAAATTGAGAATATCAACGATTTGTACAATAAATATCGCTTGTCTGATGCATTAATGGCGGTTTATAAACTTTTTTGGGATGAATTTTCATCCTGGTATTTAGAGCTGGTAAAACCGGCTTATCAAAAACCCATTGACCAGGAAACGTATAATCAGACGCTTGAATTTTTTGATCGTTTATTAAAGTTATTACATCCTTTTATGCCATTTATTACCGAAGAAATTTGGCAATTAATGGAAAAAAGAGATCCCGGGCAAAGCATTATGGTGGAAAAAATACCCGAAGCAAAATCCTATGATGAAGATACTATTGAAGCGTTTGAACTGGTAAAAGAGATTATATCTGCGGTTCGTAATATTCGTAACGAAAATAATTTGCCACAAAAAGAATTGTTACCCCTGAAAGTGAATGGTGAATATACCAATCAATACGATTCTTGTATCGTAAAAATGGCAAATCTATCAAAAATCGAAACAACCCATCAAAAAATTGAGGGTGCCGTATCTTTTATGGTGAAATCGGCTGAATTTTATATAGAACTGGGAGATTTGGTGGATGTTGAAGAGGAAATAAAAAAGTTAAATGAAGAATTAGCCTATCATAAAGGTTTTTTAAATACTGTAATGAAAAAGTTGACTAACGAGCGATTTGTAAAAAATGCACCGGAGAAAGTGGTTAATATAGAAAAACAAAAACAAGCAGATGCAGAAGCTAAGATTAAAGTGCTAGAAGATCGAATTGCAAGCCTGGAAAAATCATAAGATTTATATTGATTATCAGCGGATAATCAATAATTGTATTTTATAACATATTTAAAAAGGACTACAAACTATTGATATTTAAACTTTTCTCAGTAGTTTAGTAGTCCTTTTTTCACCATTAAAAGAGAGA
>Ga0209942_1001354_pt1 | contig 13385 bp, 11 predicted proteins | sample SalPonR1_A_D2_MG_FD_185695 | JGI IMG/M metagenome (GOLD analysis project Ga0209942, IMG submission 185695) | Salt pond soil microbial communities from South San Francisco under conditions of wetland restoration - Salt Pond MetaG R1_A_D2_MG... ... | reverse complement strand
GCTTCTCGGAACGGGGTCGCTACGTTTCGCCACTCGTTATTCACTCGGTCCTTCATCACGCCCGAGGCGTGATTCGGACTCCCGCTCGCCTGAAGGCGTAGCGGGATGGCTCCACATCGCTTGTGCGTAGCCACTCGAAAGGCTGTCTTCCTTATTGTCTATCCGGGACACTGAGTACTTTTAAAAAATCTGGTACCCCCCCCTATGAATGAATTTGTATTGTAGAAAACTGATGAAAATTCACAACCACTTTTCGGCCAACGCTATCATAAGTTTGTGCCATAGCTGCAGAAGATCATTAATGATTTACAAAACATTCATGCCTCAAACAGAATGATGAAGTAATATAAGTTATCATTATTCTGTGCTTCATGGTTTTGGCATAAAACTATCAGGCTCATAACTTCATCCTTATTTTTAAGAAGCAGCATCTTAGAAAGACTGAAATCGTATAGTTATTGACCGATTCAGGGACTATTGACTAAATTAGTCCTAAAATCATACCCTAATCACACCCTGTTATTATGGCTTGATCGTAATTATGAAATAGATTTGTCTTAAAATGATTAAACCTTAAATTTAAAACCCATGAAAACAAAAATTGCAGTTCTTATCCTGACCTTATTTATGACAGCACCCACTTTTGCTCAGGACAAACCAAAAGATCCGTCCAATCCAGATTCTGGAGTATTAAATCTTGAAAGACAGATCATACTTAAAGACCATAGTAAAGAAGAGACAATATCTATAAATATAGATAAAGAGGTACAGGCTTTCATATTACGTGTTCAGACCCAAGTTATGGAGGGGAAACTCACGGTAGAAATTTATGATCCTAACCAAAATAAAGAAGGCGCCTTTTCTGTGGGTACACAATTAAATTCTTCTATTGAAGAGTTGGCTAAAGGACAGATCAATTTAGAATTTTTTGACCCGCAGAAAGGGACATGGACCATTAGAATTAAGCCTGAAAAAGCCTATGGTGATATTAATATCTCCTCACTGACAAATTATAATTGATATGAAGCCTAATTGTGTTCTTATCATTTTGATTTGTTTGAGTACAGCTTCTACCAGCTATACGCAACGGATTGAATCAGGACACCTAAGGGGCACAATTGAAATAGATTCAAGCTGGTCTTCTAATATCTACCTGTCCTATTTACCAACTTTTGAAGATATTTATACGATGTCTCCTGAAATGATTATTGGAGAAACAAAAATAGATAGCGATGGCAACTTTTCTTTTGATTTAAGCTTTTTACCGGAAGCACAGAAATTGTATCGTTTGCATATCACCAAAAAAGGAGATTCCAGATCATCTCTGGTGATAGGTGGTAAAAATGAGAACTATTTATTGGTGATCGCAAACAAGAATTCGGTAATAAATCTTAAAGCGGGTTCCGTATATCCGCCATTTAGACGTGTCTCTTATGAAAAAGATCAAATAAATTCAAGTCTACAGCGCATTACAGATCTAATATACAACAGAGACAGCATCGCATCTTTAAGCGATGTATACAAAAGGCGGTTTATAGACAATAATCTTAAACAGGAATTACTCGCCATAGCCGATACTACTTCTCATGCCCTGATATCCATGTATGCTGTTTATCAAAGCGGTTTTGAAACAGATTATAAAAATAACGCCACTTTCTATGAAAGTCTGGCCGAAAAATGGTCTAGTGAGAATAGTGTATATTTCAAAAAGTTTCAATCTCGACTGCCACAGGTTAAATCTCATGACAACACATTCTCATATCTCATAATAGCCTTAATTTCATTAGGTGTAGGACTTATCTTAGGAAAGTATATCCCATTGAAGGAACAAAAAGTTAAATCCCTAAGTGTCCAGGAAAGAAAGATCCTTCGGGAGTTAAGAAAAGGCGCAAGGAATAAGGATATTTCAGAAAAGTTCAATATTGGAATAAGTACGGTAAAATCTCACGTCAGTAGTATTCTTTCAAAAATGAATGTAAAGTCGAGAAAAGAGTTAATGCGTTACAAATAATGTTTCCTGTAATTTAACTAGTGCCAACAAATCTGGTAAATTTTTAATTAATTATAAAGCTTGGACTATCGTTTTAGTAGCAAGGTTTTAAATGCTTTGTATGCATTAAATTCGATTTTTGCAAATTATATTTTAGGGCCGAAATGGAAATCTCTTCCACCACCCTTATCATCGTGGTCTATGTTTTGGCTACTGCAGACTTGATGGTTGGCGTCAGTAACGAGGCCAAAAATTTCCTCAGTACTACAATAGGTATAAAAGCCATACCAATGAAATCTATTCTGGCCATAGCCAGAGTCGTTCTCCTCGTAAATGCTGTGTTTTCCATTGGTTATATGGAGGTTGCCAGAAAAGGCATCTTTTGTCCTACCTTGTTAAACTTGAAGGAGTTATTATCATTTTCCTCGCCGTTCTTCTGTTTTGCGGTCGCCCGGAACACCATTGGCCCTGGCTATGGAGTTCCCGTCAGTGGGGCCCCTAAGGACTTGCCGGCGCTTTCGCCTGCTCACCTTTTAGTATCATATCATGCCCGGCACACGCCATTTATGGCGCTTACGCGCCGCACGCTCCATTTCGCGGGGCGCGATACCGGATCGGCCTTAATGCCCGATCGCATGACGGCGTTGCCGTCATATGGTTAGCTTCCGCGCTCAGCATGCCATTTAATCTTGCACACCGGGAAACAGTCATCATCACTTAGCATCAAAAAGAGTGTATTTAATCTGTGTAATCTTTTTAAATCCGTGTAATCGGTGGGTCAGAAACCCTACAGAAACACCAAAAGAACAATAAAAAACCGTTCTTTCTCGAGGTCGCACTCCCTAATCAAAGAAATCGCTTAATCATATCAACACCTCCTACGCCTTCGGCTTCGGCGAGACAAGGCAGGGCCAAGTCAGCGGTTCAGACCATCTCTCACACGACAGCATCAAATAACCCGATTTTAAAGCCCTGAAAGGGCGATATACAATAGCCCAGGCCGATAGGCCTGGGTAACAGTATAGCAAGCCTTTAAGCCCTGAAGGGGCGCAGTAAACATGATTTCGCGAAACAGCATCAAGTCATCCGAATTCCAATACGCGAAGGGCTGATATTATGATACTTTGTTTTTGGGCCGCTCTTTCGCCCCGCTCTTTCGATGCTAGCGCGCTCTGCCTACCCACTTTTATCTTTTTACTTTTGGCTTGACCGAATCCGGCAGGCGTGTTAGACTTACGAGGACCTTTCAGGGCCAGCGCGCTCTGGCTACCCATTTTTATCTTTTTACTTTTGGCTTGACCCAAAAGTAACAAAAGCTCAAGAACCCATCAAAGGTGATTTTAGCTTCGCTAAACCGCGGTCGCTCTTACCGCTGCATGCTTTTATCGCGGGTCTGATGGGCTCTGCTTTTTTAATTTTTGCACTGCAATTTTGGCCTTTAGCTGTATACCTAAATTAATCTGGATACCCACGATCGCAATTCCGCTCTTCGCGCCGCCTATCACTGGTGATGGGTTCGGCCCGCTTTTCTTGAGGCTGTCCGGCTTCGATGTCTATCGACGGTCAGTGGATTTTATCCGCTCCTGCCGCTCATTACGCTAAATGGCTTAAACTCACCCCGTGCGGGGCACGGGGCTTAAACAGTAAGCCATTTACGACCGCAATCCTGCGGCCGAACGCTGCATTTTGCGGGGCGCGACAACGGATCGGCCTTAATGCCCGATCGCATGACGGCCTTGCCGTCATATCGTATGCACCCGCACATTGCACACTCTTATTAAGCAGAAACGCTTACCCGGCTATCGCAATCTACTAAAAATAAAAAAACCTCACTCCGGCTGCCCCTCCCAAACAAGTTGGGGAGAGAGCACGTGATTCGGAATCCCTGATATAGCGTACTACTTCATGTTATTTTCTGCGCTAATCCGCGAAATCCATGTTCCATACTCAAAATAGACTAGCACTAAAGCGCCACAAGGTCTGTGTCGTTACTTTATAGAACGCGGGGTACGCAGATGCTGCGTATCAAAACATGCCGTTGGGTTTAACTTCAATAGGTTTAGAGGACCCTAAGAGACCTGCCAAGCCTCACGGCCAAAGCGACCGCTGATTCCCATGCGCCGGTATTCCGCCGTTTTGGTTTAGCATGTGGGCCGTATGCATCAAATTCCAGGTCATGAAGGTGGTATTGCGATTCGTAAATTCGTTTTCAGGTCCGCCGGAGCCCTGATCGAGATAAGAGGGTCCCGGACCCACCTCACCAATCCAGCCGGCATCAGCTTGTGGCGGAATGGTGTAGCCGATATGCTGCATCGCGTAGAGAATACTCATCGAACAATGTTTTACCCCGTCTTCATTACCCGTAATAATACAGCCTCCGGCACGGCCGTAATACGCGTATTGCCCCTGTTCATTTTGCTTGGAGGAGTACGCGTAAAGTCGTTCAATAGCGAGGGTGGCTAGCGAAGACTTTTCGCCGAGCCAGATTGGCGAGCCGATAACCAAAATATTTGCATCCATGATTTTGTCCTGAATGGCCGGCCAGTCGTCACGATCCCATCCGTGTTCCGTCATGTCCGGATACACTCCATATGCAAGTTGATGGTCTGCCAGCCGGATATACTCTACGGAGACCCCACAGGTTTTCATGATGTGCATAGACTGATCCATGAGTCCCGCTGTATGAGAGGAGCGGGGCGATTTTTTGAGGGTTCCATTGAGAAAAACGGCTTTAAGAGCAGAGAAATCATAAGGGTTCTCATCAATCCATTTCTGTTGAATGTCGTTCAAGTTCACTTTCATCTGTTCTGTTTATCATTTAGCGAAAATCGGGTGTATTCCTTACACCATATGAGGTTTTAGTTCTCGCTTGGCTTATTTTCTGAAAACTTTTTGTTACATTTCTCTCTTAATATCTATAGTTCGGCATCTTATTGAGCGGATGGGTCTCAGACATCATATAAATTATGCGTAAAGCTATTTTTCTCTTCCTTCTGGTCTTTCCCCTGATATCCATCACGGCCCAGCTCCTCCAAGACGATTTTGACGGCGCATCCACTATATCTACTTGGTATGGCGATGACTGCCTGATCGACACCTCTTACGCTAACCCTTTCACAAACTCTGGAAACCCGTCTGCCGGCGTAATGAAATACGAGGATGTCGGCGGTCTTTATGCTAATGTTGGCTTCAATTCAGCTGAACCGATCAACATCACACCCAATCACCCTTTCCAGTTAAAGATTTATATCCCTTCCTCAGCATTGACCGGGCAGCAACCCGATCAGATATCCTTGAAGTTGCAAAATGCCGATCTCGCCCAACCCTGGGTCACACAAACTGAAATAATAAAGCCCCTAGTATTAGATCAATGGCAAGAAGTCAGCTTCGATTTTGTCGCAGACCCTTTCATCAACTTAGACCCCAATTCTGCCGACCCCGCCGAGCGAACCGATTTTAATCGTGTTCTCTTACAAGTCAATGGCGAAAACAACACCGATCAGGTGGTGGCCTATATTGACGATTTTTACTTCGAAGGAGAAACTTCAACCGGAAGCGATGATCCCGTATATGATCAATTGGTCTGGCAAGATGAATTTGATCAAGACGGAGCCTTAGATGCTTCGAAATGGTTTCACCAAACAGAGCTTCCGCTGGGGGACAGCTGGTTCAATGGCGAAATCCAACACTACACCGACCGCATAGAAAACACCTATGTCGAAAACGGCATCATGCATTTAGTCGCAAAAAAGGAGACCTACTCCGATCAGGGAGTAACTAAAGAATATACCTCTGCCCGTCTTAACTCTAAATTTGCTTTTACCTATGGACGCATCGAAGTGAAGGCCAAACTACCCACAGGTGGAGGCACCTGGCCCGCGATTTGGATGCTCAATCAAAATATTAATGAAGTTGGCGCCTACTGGTACGAGCAAGGCTTCGGAACCACCGATTGGCCGGATTGCGGAGAGATTGATATCATGGAACACTGGGGCTGGAACCAAAATTTTGTGCAAAGTGCCATGCATACTCGATCGAGTTTCGGCGGCACGGTAAATAAAGGTGGCCGGACCCTACCCACGGCATCAACGGACTTCCATGTTTATGCGCTGGATTGGTACCCCGATCGCATGGTGTTTAGTATTGATGGTCAGGTACATTATACCTACGATCCGGATGTGCAAAACCAAGATACCTGGCCCTTCACCGAAAATCAATACCTGCTCTTAAATATCGCTATAGAGCCTAGTATAGACCCCAATTTTACTGAAAGTGCGATGGAAATCGACCATGTCCGCGTCTATCAGGAAAGCACCGCATCAAGCTCACCGCCGGCTTCAAAGCCAAAAATCACCCTTTCTCCCAATCCGGCGACAGACCAACTCACGATCGAAAGCGCTCCGGAAGCATCGGGAAGTGAGTTACTCATTTATGATTCGCAGGGAAGCCTTTTACTGCAGCAGCGCATTCGAAGTTCAAAAATGCAAATTAATGTTTCGTCTTGGACACCAGGCACTTATTTTATTCAGCAAGGTCAAGATGGACACAGGCAAACCTTTACGCTCATTAAAAATTAAAGTGCACGACGCCAATTAAGTACGCAGCGTTTTCTGCAGGTCAAAACTTCGCTCTGCACGGCGCCCTAGCTACACGGCTGGGGAGCAAAGAAGCGTTCTAAAGACTACGCCTATAACTGATGTAGTGGTCGTGACACTAGTATAATAGGCCCGCAGCACTCAGAGTAATGAAACTAGCATTTTGGGTCATAATGAAAGATAAAATGAGCGTTAGGAATTTTTAAAGGAGATCAATAAGAAGAGCTTTTGCGAAAGGCCGTCAAACCTTAAGGTCACCTTTCTTTTCCTTCCTTTTTAATTTCGCTTCAAAAGATCGAAACAAAAAGTTGATTCCGCTCATGATTAACACCAGTGACACGGTGCCGAGTACCACCCAATGCCAGTCCGGACGGTCACTGTGCTTTATGAACCCACTCTCCACTAAAAGGCTTAAGCCAAACCCAATCAAGGCGGAGCCCAAACCTCCAAATAGCCAATATGTCCGATTCGCTTGTTCTGTCGTCATTGCGATATCCGTTTGCTTCATGAAAGGTAATAAAATCCAAATAAATTAGATTGTAGGTGTAATGAATTGGTTTTTGATGAAATACCGAACCCAACTCCTACTAAAAGAGAGATACTGTAAAGGTATGGGTCTTGCCATAAAAATCAGGAAGCCATGGAAACGGGAAGCAACTAACCCACCGAAAGCCTGCGTAATACCTTATGAACCCTAAATATTTCAGGGGTTATACGTGATCCGCATTTATTTTTGAAACAGGCAGGGATGGAGCCATGATCTTAAACGAAAATTTATTCGGCATCATGGAGTACTAGCCAAGATCTACAATGAAGCCTGTAGAGCAGAAACTTAAGAACATTTTGGATATGGTCTACCCATACTTTTTGATTAATGAGAGCGTTCATTCCGTCGTTCATTAATCCGGCTTACTTGTATTTCGGGGATTTTCTTGGCTTTTTGTGCTGAATTTTTTATTTTTATCTGTATTAATATTTATTAATTTTCATATTATGAGATTTTATATTCCTATTTTGATATTATTTACAGCTTTTTTTTCTTGTGTAGAGCAAGAAGCTCCCGATCTTCAATCTACATTATTCCCCACCTTTGAAGAAGAGCCTCGCTATGGCCCACTCTCCGATTATGAGGTTGACAGATCTGACCTAAAGATATCGGAAGAGTATCTATATCCTAACACGTATAAGGGTGAGAAAGAAATTATCTTGTTTCAAACGAGCAGTGAGATCATAGCTGCCCATTTGGACGATTATTCCATAATCTGGAGACGGAGCCGAGGCGATCTACCCCAGGCTTCCTACCCGGTTTATGATTATAACGGCCATTTACTATTTAGCGATGAAAATTATTCACATGTCATCGATGCGAACACGGGGGAGACCCTGGAAACCATTTCATTTAAAATCGATACTCTGCAATCGGGAAGAATCAATAGTTGGAGGGTGGCAAATGGTTTGGTCTATACTTTAAACACGGATTACCCCACGGATACATCATATCGCGTTCAGATCATAGAGCACGATCCAGAGGCACAGCAGTGGCGTGTGCTTTTTTCAATTGTTCAACCCAGAGATTTTTGGTTTGACTATGGGTTCTCTCGCACCCTTCCTTCGTGGGAATTGGGCTATGAAGCTACCCATGAATCCTTGATCTTTCCCTTTTATATCCATGACCACCCAAATTATGATCATGGAATCTATGCCTTACATATTGATATAAATTCCGGAGAGGTCAACCATCAGGAGATTCCAGTCCGGTTTCGGGCTAAATTTAATATTGATAAGCCCATTAGATATAGCAAGGGACTTTTAACTTTTTGGACGACACACCCTGTTTTTTACCATGTCGAGGATGAAATAATCTTTTGGGAAAATATGGGCGGATTGCAGCGGATCTTGCGAAATCATCTTTTCCTATTGCGTGACAAACAGTGTTCTTTATACAATGTAATTACGGGAGATAGGGTTTGGTCTTCAGAATGCAGCCGTCTTAACTTCAATAGAGGCGGGGTTGAAATCAATGCGGAGCAAACATATTTTGTGCTCCCCAGAGAGGATAGGTTCTCCGTTTATGATATATCAAGCGGTGAGTTGTTTGTCGATCACTTTGAGGAAAACATGTCTAAACGGCAAATGTTTTTTGATAAGCGAGGTCGGTTAATCCGAGTGTCAGCCTCCGGAGATCTCTGGATATATGAACTCGACTTTGATTAGATCTAAAATTTATTATTTGTTTTTTTTATGCATTCTTTAATACCTGACATTATGAAAAGATATAAGCAAGTACATGCATTATCCCCAAAGAGCGAATCCTTTAGACTGTTGATAGGGATTTTATTCGCAATATTCGGTTTATTGTTTTCCTCGTGTAATTCTGTAGAAGGTGAGCTACCTAATGCCGATGAACCGGCCTACCCGGAGTTTACCCCTGAAAAGATAGATCAGATAATCATTGATTTGGAGGGTGACTGGCGGAATATAGATCCAAAAATCTACCCCTACAAAGGAACACGACCTTTGCTTTTTCTTCAAATACACGATGACTTAGTGGCTATAGACATCGATGCTATGAAAGTTCTCTGGACGATCGCAGAAAGCGCTGACCCAGAATCAAGATTTTTAGTTGATTTATTGATTTTTGATTGGGAAGACCGTCTGTTGATTGTTGGTTCTCGCCAATGGTTGGAAGTAAATCCAGCATCTGGAAATATAAATCAAACTTACGAGTATTCTGATTTCGGTATGGCTGGGCCTTTTTGGGGGTGTAATGTGATCAATGATCAAATATATACGCTCAATTTTGATTATAGTATTGATTCTGCATTTGTATATCAGTATGATTTCTCTTCCCCTCAAGCAATAGAAATCGAGCGGTTTTCACGTCCATACCTCGATGTTTCTGTGACTCCCTTTTTATTACCCTATGATAAGGAAGAAAACCAGCTTTTGGTAGCCTTTCCATTATTATCTACAGAAGGCTCAAGAGGGGCGTTTTTTCACTATTTGAATCTGAACACGGGAGGTCTTAACGAATACTTTTTAGACTCAATGCTTTTTGATTTTGGACAGATAAGACTCTATATTCCTGTGAATTTTTCAAAAGGAATATTGGCATTTGGTGCCGGGGTTGATTATTATGCTTATGACATGCAGAACAAGAAAAACCTTTGGAGTGAATCAAGCTCACTGCATCGGCGATATGAGGATTACATTTTTTCCTGGCAAGGAAATCAGATCAAAATTTTCGATCTACAAACAGAGTCTTTTACCTTGCCAAAATTCTACAGTTCTGACCTCATGACGAGGCCTTTGTTACACCCGACTGAGGATATTGCCGTTTTTCCCTACCGAAATCGAGTGCTTTTTGTAGAAATTCAAACGGGACAATTACTTTCAGAACTCCTAATTGAAGAAGAAGATACCCCTTACATGATGACATTTTTTGATACTCACGGCCGACTTTGTATCCTGGGTCGAGATCAGCGGCTTGAGTTTTTTGAACTTCCCATATAGGTCCCTATGAGGTTTTTGGTACTCGATTGTTCTGTTTGGGCTCAAAATGTTTTACTCTACCCAGTGATTCTTGGGGGAGTCAGATTGATCGAAGTGAAGGCCAAACTACCCACAGGTGGAGGCACCTGGCCCTTTACAGAGAACCAATACCTACTTTGAAGCATTGCGATTGAGTGTAGCTTTACCGAAAGTGCCATGGAGATTGATTATGTCCGAGTCTATCAAGAGAGCACCTCGTCTGCAGCCCCTCACTATTCTAAACCTAAGATTACCCCTTCCCCGAACCCTGCACAGGACCAACTCACTATTCAGAGTGCGCGGGAAGCAGTAGGCAGTGTTTTGATTATCTATGATGCGCAGGGACGATTGATGAGTCAACAACAGATCCGCGAACAGCAGATGCAGATTAATGTATCGAGTTGGACGCCGGGCACCTATTTTGTTCAGCATGAACGCAGACAAACCTTTACACTTATAAAACAGTAAGGGGCATTCATTTCTGCCAGTTATTCTCTTTTCAATACTGCTGCTGACACTCTTCCCTTAAAGTGGACTCGATATGAACGCGCTTTCCCGGTAGGGATAGAAGCGATAGGGGCGGGCCGCACGGACGTAAATTCCCGATCTGGCCCTGGGCCAGATCGGGAATGCAGCCGTAGAGCGAGGCGGCGACAACAGAAGCCCTACGCAGCCGTACGGATGCCGACCGTGCGGTCCGACACTACAAGCGAATAGCCCGACCGCGACCGCTGAGCGGTCGCGGTACCGGCCAAAAATTTTTATTATTCTATCGGATAAGCGTCACACTGCCTGATTGCTCCACGGGTTCCAGTGTCTCGAGGGGAATATACTGCCAGCGGTACACATATACCCCGGTCGGTACCGGCCTATCCTGACGGCGACCGTCCCAGGAGATATTCGGATCGCGGCTCTCAAAAACCAGCTGCCCCCAGCGATCAAAGATTTGTAGGCTGTATTCCCTTACTATACATTCGCCGGCTGGACCAAACCCGTCATTGATCCCATCACCATTTGGACTAAAAATATTGGGCATGAACCAGGTACAGTCGCAATCGGTAAACTCCACGGTAAAGGTGAAGGTCTCGGCGCGCTGACAAACAGGCGCAGACACCGTATACATACCCGGACTTCGAATGACCCACGGCTGGGGAATCGATTGGCCGTTCCACTCCACGCCCTCTGAAAAGGGGTGGCTGAGCACTACACTGTCCGCACACGTCACCAGGGTATCACTGAATACCGCAGCCAGGTCATCGCGAGAAATAAAGGACTGACAGCGCCGATCTTCGGGTGGGATATCGGTAAATATGTCGATGTCGGTTTCGCGCCAGTCCGGAGACAGCGGCTGCATGTTAAAGACTGGAATGGGAGAAAAAATAGAAAGATCTCCAGCTGCCAGTGAGGAGCCGGGAGATTCCAGTTGCACACAAGGATTGGCTTCATCCAATCGAAAGATATGATCATCGCGTCCCCCCAGCAAACTTCCGCTATACAACACGCGATCGTCGGCATCAAGGGCAATATGTCCATTAACGGCAAATACATCGGGCACCCAGCGGGAGGAAAAGTCCGTGTTGCGCTGTCCTTGCAGGAGAGCTATAGGCGGTGCGCCGCCGCCAACGGATAAGTCAGCCATTAGTACCCAGGAGCTCGCATTCGCTGCGACTTGCAGATTGGAGACATCTGCGGGGAACAGGTCCGTTCCGCCGATCCATACTTGCTGGGGACCCGCGGATGTCCATCTCGAAAGGCGCAATCCGGAATCTGTCCACTCAGCAAAGTAGGCATCATCTTCCCAGAGAGTGAAGTCGATATTCAAGGGGTCGTCACCAGCCCAGGACCAACCCTCTACCTGTCCCGCCTCCGAATCTATGAGATACATGCGTCCATTGGCGGCAAGCAGTAGTTCGCCTGAGGGCAGCACTTCCAAACGCGCTTTTCCAAAGGCCACGCGATCGGACTGCCAAGTTTGACGTAGTCCGCCCATTTCATCTAGGACCATAAGCCCAAAATGACCGAGTACGCCCGTATTGTCTCTATATAAAATATACCATCGCGGCCGGTTGGGGTCGGCGGCCAGATCAAGTGGAAGCCAATTGGGATCGCGGTCGACTTCCACACTACCGTTGGCCAAGCCGCTGGATCGCAGCCATTGAAGGATAAAGCGAGAATCGTCAGCATGCAACACGCCGATTTTTCCATTTCCTCTGTGCACCGCCATATCTACGAATTGGCGGGTACTGTCCCCTCCTTGTAGCGCACGCGTCCAGGCAAATTGTCCCCGGCAGTTGTATTTGACGAGCACACTGTAATACTCTAATTGCCCCTGTAATTTTCGGGCGTCCAGCATGCCATAGAACTGCTGCGGATCATTGGGATCTGCCGCTACGCGATTGACCTGTGTACCAAAAGAAGTTGTCCAGTCACCTACAAAAGTTTCTGCGAGTTGCGCCGAGCCTGCAGCGGTAAGCAGCAGCGCCCCTGCTATAGCTATCCATCGTATCATAGGCTCAAAAATAGAAGGAAATGCTCGCTTTGCCTAAGGGGCCGGGGAAAAAGCGCCTTTTTCTTTTGAGGGGGCACGCCCGGAACGCGCACAGCCACGAGATACACAAAAAATATCCCTGCATCAGGGGCTTAACTTATGTATTCCTTTTGGGTGTCTGAATCACGACCTGTCACACTTAGCGTGAGATTACACGGATTAGATTGGGGTAAGTTTGAGTAGGTGCGGATGGGAAATGTGGGTATTGGTATTCTTGTTTGTTTCGGGTGTCTGAACCACTGATTTTTTTGATTAAGGGATTTCCTTGATTAGGGAGTGCGACCTTGAGAAAGAACGGTTTTTTATTGTTCTTTTGGTGTTTTGTTGTTTCTGTAGGGTTTCTGAACCACTGATTTTTTTATTAAGGGATTGCCATGATTAGAGAATGCGACCTTGAGAAAGAACGGTTTTTTATTGTTCCTTTGGTGTTTTGTTGTTTCTGTAGGGTGTCTGAACCACTGATTTTTTTGATTAAGGGATTGCCATGATTAGGGAGTGCGACCTTGAGAAAGAACGGTTTTTTATTGTTCTTTTGGTGTTTTGTTGTTTCTGTAGGGTGTCTGAACCACTGATTTTTTTGATTAAGGGATTTCCTTGATTAGGGAGTGCGACCTTGAGAAAGAACGGTTTTTTATTGTTCTTTTGGTGTTTTGTTGTTTCTGTAGGGTGTCTGAACCACTGATTTTTTTGATTAAGGGATTTCCTTGATTAGGGAGTGGGA
>Ga0209942_1001350_pt1 | contig 13417 bp, 6 predicted proteins | sample SalPonR1_A_D2_MG_FD_185695 | JGI IMG/M metagenome (GOLD analysis project Ga0209942, IMG submission 185695) | Salt pond soil microbial communities from South San Francisco under conditions of wetland restoration - Salt Pond MetaG R1_A_D2_MG... ... | reverse complement strand
TCTCCATTGTGTCTTCGCTGGCCGTCAAAAACGCCGGCTCAACTGTAATCGTTGCATCCGGATCTGTAGAGGCTTCACAGGCCGCAGCATAAGTACCACACTCTAAAGCCGGAATCAATTTATCTTCTATCGTTACTTCACCCCAACAGCTATTGCCCGTTTCCGGATCAATAACGCGTACAAAATAGGTATTACCCACTTGAGCACCGCCCACGATAACACCATCATCTCCAGATTGAGATTCAGCAATAATATTGTTGAACTGCATATCCGTAGCCAACTGGACAATATAATCTCTATAACATCCGTAAAGTCCTCCTTCAAGAATCATATCGGCATTAATAACTGCTTCACAATTCTCATCAACAGAAACAAATACTTGATCATTACAAGCTAATGATGGCGAAGGATTTGAAAACTCATTTACTATAATGTCATAAGAGCAAGTAGACACATTTCCATTACAGTCTGTCGCTTCAAATTCTACTGTGGTAGATCCGATCTCAAATGTGCTTCCACTTTCAGGGCCAGAAGTTTGTACAATTTCAGAACCACTGCAAGCAGAGGAGTAGAAAACCGTTCCATTCCATTGGCGACTTTGAAAAGTCGAACCTGTAAATGCTGGATTACCTCTACCCACACCTGCAAAAATTTCAACATTGCCATCAGTGTAGGTGTTTGTACCATTTGTATAATCAACTCCTACACCAAACAAAGAATAGTTAGCGAGATTAAAATAAATACCAAAACTTTCACCAGGCTCAATTTCTAAACCACCGAAAGGAACAGGGGTTGGTGTTCCAGCTCCATTACTTACTACAGTTGTCTCTACGAACAAATCCCATGCACCAGCGTTGGTTTCATTCCCAACATAAGTGCCAGGTGTCGAGTAAAACTCTATATCAGCATTCTGACCACCCCCATCTACGTGAACAAGGAATGAATCTAAAATTATAGTTTCATTCGTCAAATTTGTAATATCAAACATATTACCCGCAAAGCCATTACCTCCTGCGAAGGTCGTAGTCAAGTCGCCCATTAATCCAACAGCAGCTCCTCCTCCGTCGCAGTTATCGAAAACCTCTGGAGAGAAGTTAACGATTTGATCACATTCGCCGGCATCCAAGTTAATTGTAACGTCATTACAATTCGTAAAGGTAGGTCCTTCTGTATCTTCAACAGTTACTTCAAATGTGCAACTATTGTCGGGATCGTTTTCCGGGAAAAAGGTAACTGTAGTCGTTCCAACCGGATAAACATCAGAAGCATTTTCAGAACCGTTGTAGTCATTAACCACTGGAGACTGCAAACTTGGATCGTCGGCAAAAACGACAAAATTATTGATCGCAAAACCCCAAAGTAATGAGATCGCTTCGCGTCCTTCGTTGTCAAACAAGAATCGAACCTGAAAATCTGCATTCATGTAATCGGTTACATCAACTTGTTCTTCTAATCCATAAGCGTCTTCATCCGTAACGGTAATTAAATTCACCCATTGGCTGCCGTCCCATACGTCAACGTTGAGCGCACCAAACCCACCAAAATCTTCCAATTGCCAATCGAATTGGATGTATGCGAACTCATTGGATGATAAATCAACAACAGGTGAGGTAACAGAGGCAATTCCGCCTGACTGTTGTCCAAGAGAACTGGAGTTCATATCAACTACCAATGCACAATCATTACCAAAAGCACCATCTGCTTCGGCACCAGATCCATCATCTCCAGGATAGGCCGTGCATTCAAATGAAAATAGGTTGTCGCCACAAGTAGATATTAATGTATCTGGATCGTTGGTGTTTTCAGCTTCAACCGTCCATCCGGCCGGCAATTCACAAGCGTCAAAATCTTCAGAAAAAACTGCTGAAAACTCTTGACAACCGATAACTTCCGGAAGTGGAACATCCACAAAAGCACCACATTCGCCGGGATCATTGTCAACAGTAATATTGTCTGGACAAATAATCTCACAGTCCGTTACGGGAGGCCCGCCAGCAGCGCTAGTGACCTCAATTTCAAATCCACACCGGTTAACAACCGTTGAAGAGCGGAAATTAAATGTAAGACTACCAGAGGTCCCTGTAAAAACAGTAGACCCAAATGTTGCTATAATAGCTGCAACGTCTTGTGTACCTGCCGGCAAATCTCTACTATCAAAAATAGAAGGATCTGAGGTAGTTGTACCATCGTGGATTTCAAGCCAATCGAAATCTCCAAATATCTGCATGAAGAGTATATCTACTTCAAAAGCTCCCTCAAGTGTGGTCGGAGTTTCACAACCACTATTCGGATAATACCCATCAGCTACATCACCACTGCCGCCTGTGCAAGTCACTCCTGGAGCAGTGGGTCCGCCTGTGTCATAAAATAAATCGCCTTCACTAACCGTGAAAGTCTCTGTTGTACATTCTGTTGGCACGATTTGCGTCTGCCCGAAAGCCATAAGACTCGTGAGCAAACTCACACCAATCAAGAAAAGTTTTTGTAATTGTAAATTCATGGTTTATTGGTTTTTTATAGTTCTAATCATTTCAAATGTTTCTTCTAGATCAGAAATGTCATTTGACCGGATATCCCAGCCCTGGATAAAGCTGATCACGTCCTCAAGTGGGTTATCAGTTCCCAAATTGTTTCCCGTAGTATAGCTTTGAGAAGTTGAGTTCTCATCATCATTAGGTTGCATGACACCACCTTCGAGAAATGAAATAAATTCAGTTTTTATGTCCTTGCCTTCGAAAAAGGCAGACTTTACATGTGTGTAACCAGTAATAAGCGCCTGATTAAATTCGACATTCACATTGGCCGGTGGCTGGTTTAACTCCGTCTGCAAAGCTTCAATTTCGGCATCAAAGCCCGCTTCAATGTTTGCAGCTCCGACCTCCCCGAGGTCTTGTATAGTTTGAGCCTGCACTATAATACTCGACCCAAGTACTAACATAAACGCGAATGCAAATCCGCGAAAAATTCTTTTGGAAAATTTGATGTTCATAATCTTAATGGTTTATTGGTTTATTGGTTTTCTATTTAGATCACATTCACATGTGATTGCCGCAAAGATACTTTATAATATTGCTCAAAACAAATCAATTTTATTAAAGCTCCCTACGCATACTAAAAAATCATTCTTTTAGTCGGTTTCTTTACATTTCTTCAACATTGACCTGTTTATCATTGCTTGATTGTCCAAGAGTGATGCCAACGGTTAACTCATGACTTCCACTCGTGTAATTTTGTAAGGGGTTAAAAGAGGCATCGTAAGAGTAATACAGATTAAAATCTCCAATTTTAGTACCTAAAATAAATCCAAGTCTTTTCGATCCGCCCAATTGATAACTTAAACCTCCTGTTAGTTGTTCGTCCAAAAAGGAAACTAGCATATTTAGGTCTGCATGAACATCTTCAGGCCCCATAAAAACACGTTTCACAAGAATTGATGGGTATATTTTCATGTCATACTCTTCCAAGTCATACTTATACCCCGTAAACAAAGTGAAAAACTGAAAGGAGGTACTTTCGGGATTGGTCTCCACTGTAGGATTATCGATTCGAGCTCGCACCAGGTTGGGGAGCGAAAAAGCAAAGATGAAACGATCCTTTATTTCACCCCAAACCCCAAAACTCACATCAAAAAACTGTAAGCCATCAGCAGCTTCCGTCAGAAAAGGATCGTCGAATTGCACCAAGGGATTTAACAAAGTTCCCCCGGTAAGGGAAAATTGGTGGTACTCGGTCGACAGACCTATACCCAAATTAAAATCATCCGATTCGATCTGATAGGCGTAGGACAGCAATGCACGATATCTGTTTAAAGCGCCGAAGGTTTCAGCATTTGCCATAAGGCCTAGGCCTACATTGTCGTATATCCGGCCATTATAGCTCACAGTATAATTTCTGGGAGCCCCCTCAGTTCCAGACCACTGGTTACGATAATTAAAGAATAATTCATGCTGATCATTCAATCCGGTGGCTCCTGGATTAATAAGTACCGGATTGATCATGTACTGCGTATAAATACCTTGATCTTGTCCAGCGACCCATTGTAAGCCAGCCAGGGTTACTAAAGCAATTAATAATGCCTTTCTCATACCTATCTGTTTCATATTACCTTAAATTACGAAGTACGGTCACTGTACCTTTCTGCACTTCATCTTCAACTCCATTTGAAAAAATTCTCAATACCCAGATATAGGAGCCTTCCGGAACATCGCCTCCTGAAATATTATTGGTTCCTTCCCATTGATTCAAGTAATTGTCCTGTTCAAATACAAGCTGTCCCATCCTATTGAAAATTTGCAGCTCATTATTTCGATCTGGAGCACATTCGATGATCAGACGATCATTTCTTCCATCGCTATTGGGTGTGATGACGGGGATCGCCTGAAAACACTCGCCCTCTGAACAGGCTCGCACCTCATACGGAATCATCATCTCGCAACCATTAGCATCGCGAACAAACAGATTGTAACTTCCCACCGCTAAGTCTTCGTTTCTGTTATTCTCCGAAAATGAATTTCCATCAAAGCTGTATTCATAAGGGGCTGATCCGCCTGTTCCTTCAACCTCTATAAATCCATCTCCGCTAGTCGCACAACCCCGCTCAACGACAGTTATCTCTATTTCGTCCGGCTCAGGAAGGACGACTACTCCCTCTTCGGTTTCTCCTTCAGAGTCTGAAATGGTATAGGCATATTCACCGGCGCATAGGGGATTGAGCTCAAAACCTTCACCATCATTCCAGCTAATTTCATAGGGTGGATTCCCGCCGAACACCTGCACCTCGATAAAACCATCACAACTGCCAAAGCAACTCACTCCATTACCATTGAAATCATCTACTGAGCTTTGTACACTTATCAATAATGTGCCATCGGTGACCGGGATGGGCCCAAAAACGCTTTCGCAGCCCTCACTATCGGTAACCGTGACGAAGTACAAACCTACAGTTAAATCGCTTAAGTCTTCATCCGTCGAACCCGTGCTCCACTCAAAAGTATAAGGTGAAGCCCCTCCTCCAGGATTAAGAGTTATAGCACCCGAACCGTTACCAGTGAGATCGTCAGTTATACTAGGGTTAATCGTTATAGGATCATTTTCTAAAATATCAAAATTCCGTTCAATGGATAATCCGGTCTCTGTGTCTGTTATCGTAACCTGACAGCTGCCTCCAGACAAACCACTCGCAACAGCAGTTGAAGAAGATGAACAGCTCCATTCATATGAAAAATTACCCGAGCCTCCATCAATAATAACCTCTGCACTTCCATCTTCAGCACCCGCACAGCTCACATCTTGCACAACAATATCGCTAATCGCGAAAATCAAATCTACCGGAATGCCCTCTTGAATCAGTTCACAACCTGATTCATTGTCTGTAATCGTAACGGAGTATGAACCCGATGATAAATCCGTAATCGGGTTTCCCTGTTGGGGCGGTGTCGTCGACCAAGAATAGGAAAAGTCTCCACTTCCCCCACTCATCGTAATTTCAATTTCTCCGTCACTTCCCAGAAACTCATCGGTAATAGCGATATCGGCCACGGAATAAGTGTTGGGACTTTCAATAGTAAAACTTGTATCTACCTGAAAGCCGTTGTCGGAAATAATCGTTACCGTATAATCCCCGGCGCATAAATTTTCTGCGGTCATCGAACCCGCCGGAACAGTTGTTGGTCCAGACCATTGAATATCAAATGGAGCTACTCCCCCGTCAATATTTAGGGCTATTTCTCCGTCACAGGCATCGCCACACGATTCCGGTGATATTTCGGGCGACAGGTTAAATCCGCAAACGATATTGATTTCAGATGATCGAATTAAAAAGGGAACTGGATTGGTCTGCGGATCCAGGGCCTCAAAACCATCAAATGCCGTATTATTTTCAATATTTGTGCTCGCTGGACAATCGCCTAAAGCCACAAAGCAGTATTCGAAAATTACAGTTCCATCATCCACGCTAATGCCCTGAGTCGAATTGTCAAACCAGGAGGCGCGAATAACGCCTTGATCAGCGGTTGTAGTATTGAAATTTCCACCGTCTAAAAACATTAAGTTAAAAGATCGTAATTCGACAAACTCAATCAGATTCTCATCAAACAAGATCTCATATGCAAAAGCAGTAATATCTTCAAAATTTCGGACCGTAACTGGTACACAAAATTCCTCTCCCTCGTTTAGCTGAACATCGCCCAGCGTAAACTCCAGACCATTAAATGCCCCGTCCCCTACGGTGACAGAACCAGGAACAGTCCTGGGTATTCCAGAAACGGGAGTTCCTCCCATATCAATCGCAATCTCAGCATTTGAAAAATCTATGGTGGAGGAAGTTCCATTACTTCCGATCACTGTAAAACATACATCAAAAATAACGTCTCCATCTGGGCTTGTTATACCCGCACCCGTAGGTGTATTCCAGGACAACCTAAGTTCTCCGGGAGATACCAAATTAAAACTCGCTCCTGACAAGCCGGGCAAATTGGGGTTTCGAACTTGCTCGTACTCCAAAATAGAGGCGTCATAAGTTAGAGTAAATTCGGCTAAAGCAACATCCTCGAAGTTTTGAACACTAATACTCACACAAACTTCATCACCCGGATCAGCCGTTTCATTCGAAGCAACAAAAGTTACGTCTGCATCCCCCATATTCCCGCAGTCTTCTCCAGGTATGGAAAAAGAGCCATTCGAAATATTAAAATCACCTTCCACAATATTGCCTGAGCCATCTAAAACAAAGACATCAATACTTTGAAAAGGATTGGACGGCTCATCAATCGAAATGTCTGTTTCATCACACGGATCACCAATCACATCTAAATCAATCGTGAACAGTACGGTCCCATCCGGCAAACTTGGCCCTGCCTGTGAATCCCAACTAAATAATAACTCTCCAGGTATTACAATGTCCTGATTGCCATCTAAACTAAAAGATGATACCGTTATATTTAAATCTCCATTTAAGTTACTAAGCCCCGAAAAGTCTAAAACTTCTTCATCCCAAAAGACCGAGAATTGAAGGCCAACAACTTGGTCGAAGTTAGACGTAGTAATATCTATAGATACTTGATCTCCGTTATTTCCACTTGCGCTACTCGCCAGAAAATCAACGGGAGTTTGCGCCTGAATCGTTACGTTAAACAGCATAAAAACCGCTAACATCCAGCATCCGGAAAGGTATCGCTTAGTTTCGTTCATAAGTTTAATTTATAAAGTCCAAACTTTATATCAATAGGCAAAGATAACAAGACTATAAATGATATCCCTATTATCATATAAATAATATCATCATTTATATAAACATTCACATAAATCATACCAAAAAAAGCCTATTCCAGGTGGAATAGGCTTTAAAATTTCAATGATTGCTAATCTATAAAGAATCGCACTAATACTTGCTCACGAGGTGTCGATCCAGAATCTGGCCCTCAACATCGCGCAGAATTAGAATATAAGATCCCGAAGATAAAACACCTCCTACACGCCAACTCATTTGGGTATTTCCCGGGACCTCAACTTGCGTTTCACGTACAATCTGGCCCATAGTATTCACTAACTCCAATGAGGATGGGTTTTGGTCACCTCCATCCCATCGCAAGGTGATCACATCGGCAAATGGATTAGGATATACTGTAGAAGTAAAATCAGAGGACTCCTTCACAGAAACTAGTTTCAAAATATACGCAGAACCGTCGGCATCAAAAGCGCGTAACTCTATTGCGCCACTTTCTATCCATGCTTCTACTTCCGATGTCTGCATCGAAGCTATATTTAATCCAATCGTCCATCGTTCATTATTAGTTGTGGCAGCAGCACTATGTGCCAAAGCTCTTTGGTTGCCCATCAGTACCTTTGAAATACCCGCAATTTGAATATCGGTTATCTCCAGGTTCTCGCTCCAGTTCATTTCGTAAGCTACCCAATTGAAATCATTAGGAATAGATCCTTCTATAAGCAGGTGTTCGCCATCCTCTGACGCAACGACTTGAGCAGGAACCCTGATTAGGCGATCGGATCGCAAATCTACTCCTGGTGTCGCGGACCTGTCAATATCTCCTATTTTTATTCCGATAAAGTCGCAAGCATCCGCCAACTTGGAAGGGGAGTTCAGAATTATTTCCTCTTCAATCGCATGAGGATCATCCTCTAGGCTCGGTTCAATGCGAGCATCGCGGAATCGCCATGAATTGTTATTTGGAAAATCCGAACGATTTCGCAGTAGGACATCCCGCAGTGCGATCATGTCGTGCGCATTCACCCTGTCATCGTGGTTGATATCTGCGGCAATGTATTGTTCGGGCCGGTCAAACGGTTCTAGACCTAAGATATGGAGCTGCATTACATAAAGATCGTATGCGGTGAGCCCAAGATGGAGATTATGATTGGAACTTGGCCGGACTCTAACGTCATTCATGAATGGCGGGTCGAACATTTTAAAATCAAAATCTCCTTGAAAGTTTGAGGTTGCTGACGACCCGACAGGCAAAAACCCATGATCTACCTCCACATCAGCTGAAGGAACAGAATATCCGTTGGAGGTCATCAGATTACCACTAACAACACTACTCGTGTCAGGGCAAGTTCCTCTATTGTCCTGTATGGATAAGCTCGTTATGCAAAACTCTTGATTCCCCGCTTCATCAGTAACCCAGACTTCTACGTCGTTCAGCCCTTCGTGCTCACATGTAAACACTCTGGTGGTCTGCGTAGTATCAGAGGAGAAACTGACGATTAAATTTTCATTGGGTGTACAATTATCAAAGCTACCTCGGTTAAATAACTCCGCTTCAATTTCTATCATTCCGTTTACCGGCATTACAACCGTGGCGAGTCCGTCAATACAAACGGGGGTCGGCTTTTTACAATCCTCCACAGTAACTAAATAAGAACAGGTGCCCATATTTCCACAACCGTCCAGCACTCTCCACAAAACCCGATGTGTTCCAAATGGTAAATATCTTTCAATATGACTTGTAGTGCCCTCAATGTCCCATTTTCCACCAGGGTTATTATTATTGATATCAATATAAAATTCATATCGCAAGTGCTCTGCGGGGGTACAATCCTCAATGGTAGGGCTCAAGCTAACAAAACCCGTGCATTCCTGAGTGTCGTCCGTACAAATCGTAACATCCTCACAACCGGATACAAACTCAGGGTCATCATCATCTCTAACCTTGATAATCTGAGTATGCTCACAAATCTTATGCGTTCCATTTGTTCCACACCAATCCAACACTTTCCAGGTTCTCAGAATTTTATAACAAAAGCCTTCCACAACAGAAAATACGTCATCTGAATAATTCGTAGCAATGATGCTTCCACATCCCACATTATTAAAAGATGGGCGCCCTGTATTGTCAGGGTCCGTCATGGCAGCATGACAAGTATTAATTTCAACATCATCTGGCCAATTAATTTGGCTGCAATTAAATGGTTTGTCGCGCTTGATAAAAATTTTCTGTTCACAGCTTGCAATAACGCCACCCTGACCGGTAACCTTAAATGTGCGCAGGATGTGCCCACCGCCGCAATCTGTAAAATCATCGACATGCTCGGTAATCGTAATGTGCCCACAATTACCAGAAGCAAATCCATCATAGCCAACAAAACCATTGGGGTAATGTGAATTGTATACATATATCGGCTCTCGATCTGCGGGGTCTGACACCACAGTGCCAAAATCAGACAAATCATTTATATCTAAAGGATAATCACAATCGATTGAAATATCTGGTGGACAATGTAAAGTCGGAGGCAGTTTATTTTGGACCGTTACATGGACCATACATTCATTCGTCTGACCATTTGAATCCGTAACCCGCAATACGATGGTGATCGGGTTATTTGCTATATCTGCACAACAAAATTCTACAAAATCTCTAAACTCTGTATCGTCTGCCACACCAGGAGGACAATCCCCGGGATTCATTCTTCGCACCTGTATATCCACAACATCACCACAGTCGGAATACGAGCCATCATTAAAGGTCGCACCAAATATTTTTGCCGTTCCATCAATACCCAAAGCCACCACCGTATTTTGATCGCAAATAGCGATGGGGCCATTTCCACCACCACTCGTTACTGTAAGGTGGATTTGACAGGAGGTAGGATGTCCTCCACAGGGATTCTCCACCGTATATGTTACCGTATATGTTCCGACGTCTAAACCCGAAACAATGAAACGACCATTGACCTCACTAATAATTCCACCATTTACACTGACAGTATATAAAGGTGTACCCGAACACCCTGAACCTATAATGGGTTCGGGTAATTCCACGACAGCACCGCAGTCATAACCACCCGTCACCGTAATATCCGAGGGACAATGTATGGTCGGAGCAGAATTATCCTCTACCTCAATCACTTGTATTTCTTCTCTGATATCCCCGGAGCAATTATCCATCACAGTCCAGGTCCGCAAAACTTTAAACCCACCACCACATAGCGGAATCTCGTGATCATTAAAATAAGTCCAAAAATCACATACCTCTTGCGGATAAATCGCTTGCCCATCTATAGTTGGAACGCCCGCTTCCACAGGATCCGGATATCCATTCCCATTCAGGTCCCAGGAAGAATCATTACACTGAAAAGCCGGCAATGACAGGCCATCCCTATTTGCAGGAAAATCTACAGCCGACAAACTCTCGCGCTCATATTGAATAGTCTGCGTGCAAGGACTACTTTCATTTCCCGAAGCATCGACTGCGATATACGTAATGGAACGAATCGCTGTAAATGGACTGGAACAAGGCTGAGAATTAATATTGTCGCTTAATATTTCAATTTCCGGATTCGGATCGCAATTATCATCTACCAAAAAAGTAGGAACAGCATTGGGATCCAGCTCAGAACAGGAAGCCGTTACGCTCGGCTGACAGTCTATCGTAGGTGCCAATTTATCTTCAACAAAAATCTCCCCCCAACACGAATTACCGTTTAAAAACACTCGCACTTCCAGGGTCTGACCTATATATGAACCGTCCACCATATCGCCGATGGGCTGACCCGAGGCATCAAAAATGGTGACCATGTACGGACAGCCCGCTCCAGGGGCCTCCAAAATCATATCCGGCGTAATCAAAGCCGAACAGTTTGGCCCTAGCGACACGTTGATGAGATCGTTGCAGGCCAGGGGACAATTCTGCCCGAGAGAGGATGATTGGCTCAATACAAGAAAGCCCAGACTGAGCAGAAAATAGTAAATACGCTTCATATGTAGACAGTTTTAATCTTTATGTAGCTCCAAATATAAGGATTACCCAACAAAAAATCTTGATTTGTTCTTAAAATGTAATTTCTTTATACATATTACACATATATTTAATACGAAATGAGCTTTTGGGCGCATCCCCCGTTTCTACTCGTTCCAAACCCGAGTAGAAACGGGGGTCAGGCTATGCGGTGCTATCGGTCTCGGCTGAAGCTAAGTCAAACTCCTCTGGTCTACTTCTTTTGCAGCCATTATCATCTAAGTCATAAGTTTCGTCTGTCAAAAACTCACCCGAGACCCCGCCCAGGCGGGCACCTCCTATCCTTTGCGCAAAACATCCGGATTCATAAAATGCGAACGGCATAGATGAGAGATTAATGTCATTTGAACCCCTCCTCCCAGGCTATAATATTCGTAGGAGGTCAACTACACATATATAAATTTTTCTATATTAGCGCTTTATATAATTAACATGAAAGAAATTCGACGGCAAATAACCGTAGGTATAGCAGATGAACAGCCCATAGTGGCAAGTGGCATAACTTATTTATTGCAACATCAAATGCCATTCCCAGTCGACATCCGTTGGATGGCCCATTCCGGACGTACCTTAATGGAACAGTTGCGAAAAAATCCGGTCCAATTGCTGATCACGGAACTCAAACTATCCGAAATAGACGGTCTGGACCTTATTGAACAGATAAAAGAAACCTACAAACAGACCCGAATTTTGGTTCTATCCCAGTATAGGCACCAAAAATTTGTAAAAATGGCTTTTGCCAGCGGTGTAGATGGATTTGTGCTTAAAAGTTCGTCTCCCTCAGACCTCATCCAGGGTATTTCACAGGTCATTCAGGGCAAGGTATATATGGGAAAGAACGTGAGTCTAGGCCCGAAAGGGAAATCCACCCAAAACGGATCAAGCCGGGAGAAAGAGTTTCAAACCATGGACCGATTCAAGGCTCAAAATGACCTTACAGACAGAGAAAGGGAAATTTTGAAAAAAATAGGCTCCGGCCAAAGTGTCAAAGAGATTGCCGCCGATTTATTTATATCTGATCAAACCGTATCGGCCCATAAACGCAATATGATGCGTAAATTTGACGTGCACAGCAGTCGAGAACTGATAGAAACATCAAAACGACATAATTTGCTGTAGTCTACGCGCCAAAAAAGAAATTGGGAACTCTTCTGGATTTGCTGATATAAATACATACCGAATAATTCAAAACGCTCTTTCCGTTTTAGCTCCATGCTGACGAATACAGCCCTACCGTGAGGGATAGCAGTGGTAGGCGGAGGCACAGGCGCCCAGCAGCCGTAAAGCGAGGAGGTGACCGGAAGGAAACCCTACGCAGCTATATGGATGCGGGCGCATGCGTCTCCGACTAGGAACGGATAGCCCGCCCCCGAATTGCCTTACCAGGCACTTCGGGGCACGGCCAAATGATGATCCCGAACCAAAGTTTCTTAAAAAAATTGACCTTTTATTCGATTCATATCGTTATACTATATGAAATATAATAAGTAAGTATAAAAAAGACCTCCTTCAAATGAATTTAGGCCTATGAACGATATTTTTTATTACTTTTGAATTATAACCTGCAACAACTTATTGACTATGAAAGATCACAGACTACCTATTATTGCCAGACTTACTATTCTGGCTTTTTTCATGCCGTTTTTTTCCCTTTCTGGGCTTTCGGCACAAACGCTTTTCGAAGCGGTGGAAGCCGAAGGAATTACTTTTTCTGAACGAGCCATCCATGAGCCAGAAGATTTTGTAGCGTATCGCGCGAACGATTCGGATCTTCGGTCCGCCTTGAAAAAAACCATTCCCAATGAGGGCCAGATCGAACTCCCCCTGCCTTCCGGTGAGTTAATCCCTGTCCAAGTTCGACCGTATCGTGTGGCTGAGGGTGGGTTTTACAAGCGGTTTCCTGTGATTCAGACTTTTGAATTCACAAGCATCTCTGGAGACATTAAGGGATTTGGCGCGATGTCAAATCACGGACTCCATGCTGTAGGTCAAGGTCCGGAAGGTCAGTTTTACATTGATCCTGCGCGAAAAGATATAGAAAACAAGACTTATGCGATCTATTACACCAAAGATTATGCTCTGCCCGAAAATCAGCAGCGCTTCTTTTGTGGAAATGGGGAGTCTCTGGATGAAATCCCAGAGCCGGGAATTTCTATCTCTTCAGA
>Ga0209942_1001349_pt1 | contig 13417 bp, 21 predicted proteins | sample SalPonR1_A_D2_MG_FD_185695 | JGI IMG/M metagenome (GOLD analysis project Ga0209942, IMG submission 185695) | Salt pond soil microbial communities from South San Francisco under conditions of wetland restoration - Salt Pond MetaG R1_A_D2_MG... ... | reverse complement strand
TGACATACTTAATATTTAATGGCCCGTGAATATTAGAAAATCTAATATCATAGTTTCTTAGATCTTAACACTTACTTTCAACCGCTACTTTACTTTCATCAATACATAATAATATTAAGTCATAAATATCTTGAAATTGTGATTAGCAACTTCTAGAACTATCTCTTCAGTTGGACAGTAAAACTTAAGAATATCCAGTTGATGTTTTATTCATCATAATTGTATGATAGTTTACCATATACATGAAACTCTAAACCAATGGAAAAAACGATGCCTATCATGTTCATAATGACTGGATGAAATATTATAATATCATGCTTTGATACATCACTAAAAGTATAATGAATGAGTGCTGGAATGAATATAGATACACTCACACAAAAAACTAGACGAAAAACTTTAGTTGATTTACTTAGCTTTTGATCCTGCTTAGACGGATTCAAGTGCAACCCTAAAGCCACAAATAATAAAAGACTCATTACTCCAAACATATTGACATACCTCCTGTTTTGATTTTTTGTATTACTTTAAAACTATGAAAATACTTTTAATTTTAACTATTGGTTCCGTAGAAAAAAATCAATAGTCATCCAATCTTCATTAAGCCATTCTTTGTCTTTACCGTTAAAATATAACAACTCTAAGTACTCTTCTTCTAATGTTTCAAATGCTAAGACTATTCCAAGTGCATTTTCATTTCTTCCAAAGATTTCCAAGGATTCTTTTTCTAAAACAGGCCCTAAATCATTTTCTACAAGATTTTTAACTTGACTAACTTCATCCATTGAAACTTTATCATCTGTAATAATTTTAAAATGATAAACATATGGTTTGAAAGGTTTTTGCCCTTCAATTACTGAAGACCCATCAAGAATTGACAATGTCTCATTTACAAAAGTATCTACACTGGGATGATCGATTTTTCTTGAAAATAATTGGATATCAAGATTTTCGTAATAGACTTCTTCTAATTGGTTAAAATTATATTTTTTATAAATCACTAACTTTTCATCACTAAATACTCTTAATACAATATTTTCAAAGTCATTTCTGTTATATAGAACTTCAATATATGGGACATATGATATTTTAATCTCTCCAAAAAACATCATCCCATAAGTAGATTTTGCTGTCTCAATATCTTCTCTTGTAGCCTTTTCATTAAAATAAAAACTTAAATTGAACTCATTATTTTTAGTATAACCTACTTCTTTTACTAAGTTATCAATATGATAATTTTCTGTAAATGCTTCATAAGCATTCTCATCAACTATATATTCTTTTTCACTTTCTGGTGAGTTATCTAGATAATTTTGACTCTCCTTATAGCTTTTTTCTTTATAAGCTGATTTAAAGCTTTGCTTTTCATAGGCTTTGACTAGAACGAGACCAATTAATAAAATAGCTACTGCTATAACAATGTATTTTCGTGTTTTTTTCAAAATTACTCCTTATATTTTTAATAAACTAATAATAGATTAATTACTTAATAATACTTGAGTAAACAACATCTATCCATGTTTGCTTATCAGTAATATAGCTTGAAAGCTTCTCATCGTAATTCCTCTGTACTGTTTCTCTTTTAAATGCATAGGTTTTTTGAAAAGTATCTTCTACGTTAAACGTTATTATTTCAACGTTGTTTACTAAAGCAAACAATGTTGTTGCATTATACTCCATGTACTGAGTTAACTCATCATTTTTTATACCTTCTTCTAAAGCATAGTTTACAGTTATTGAATAAGGCGCATCAGAAGTTCCTAGTTTAAAAGATTTTATATTACTCGATAAGAATACATCATTAAGTATACCACCTATGGAACTATTGTCGCCAACATATGTATCTTGATAATTGTATACTAAATGCTCAATTTGATCTTCTTGATTGCTTTCATTATTATTATGACTGAACATTAAAAATATACTAAGAACGGCTACAATTGTTATAATTACTAAAGCTATTTTTTTCATTTCATCTCCTATAATGATTCTGCTCCAAAGTTTTATATTATTAATTTTAGAATCTAAAAAACGTATCATTCTCATTCGTTGTTTCAATAATTATTTGAAAATTATCGACTTCATATTTATTATTCACATGAAAAATAACAGATATTTTATTTTTTGTATAGACATACTTTGAACCAATTAATTTCATACTAAACCCAGCATTTTCCATTTTCGAGTGCATTTCTTCCACAGTTGATCCAATAGTTATACCATAGACTTCATACGCACCTGATTCAACGATTACCCTTGTTAAGTGCTGAAACTTCCACCATAGCCATATAATTCAATATAATTTCTATCATGAGCTTCTTCACTCTCTTCAATTGGTAATAACAGTTCTACATTTTCAATACTAATACTATTATTTAATCGTACAATATTACCTTGATCACCTACATAATTCGCACAAGATACGGACAATACAACTAATAAACAAACAATTATAAACTCTACAATATTCTTCATATTACATTTCCTTATACATGAATAGTTCATCAAGACCATTAACAAACAAGTTTGGTAGACTGCCTACCATTTGATACCCAATCTTTTTATACAACTCTATTGCTTTAGTATTATACTTACCAACAACTAAAAAGCCTTTACTTGCCTTAAATACTTCTTGGCACATACTTTCAAAATGAGCCATATGTTTTTTCCCATAACCCTTACCTTGATTTTCCTTTGCAATAGCGACCACATGGAGATAGGGAAACCAATTGAAAATACCACGTGCTTGAATCCAGCTAAATCCAATGATTTGATTTTTATTATTTTTGTCAAATGAAATATATATTTCTTCCTTTTCAAAACCTTCTTCCAAGAGCTTCTTACCAATATATTCACCTGTAGAATCTAAAAAGTATTTTTGACCTAAAGTTGTATTTTCTAAAATCTTACTACAATCGGTTAAATATTCACTTCCTGCTTTTAAAAAAATAATTCGATTATTCTTCATTTATCCTCTCCTTTATTGGAAACTATTCACCCTTGTATTACTTAATCTTATTATTGTTTTGGCATTGCAACTATGTACCAAATTGTATTAATTTAAATAAATATTATAAACACAATGTTAGTTTCATTTTTGACAATATTAAAAACTCTATTCTTATTTTTACCTTTTTCTGAGCTTTTACTACTTGAAAAAATAAATGTTGTGCTACAATAACCATCCATATTCATCATATTAAAATTAGTATATAGAAAAAGAACTACGAAGATGAAAGTCCAAACATGAAAAACATTTCCATTGAATTACTTGTAAGCTTGTTATAAAAGTAGATTTCTACCGAACCAAAGAGTAACGTATATATTAATACTTTCTTCTTCATTTAAAACACCTTATTCTTCTTTTTTACTAACTTAATTTCTTAAACAATATAAGATGATACTTTGCTGAACATATAATAGATTCTTTTTAAAATCATAACCTACAAAATATTTAGAGTTAATGACATCTTCACTTACTTCTTCGCCTCTAAAAAAGGGAGGACAAGGATTTAACATACTGTTGTCCTTGCACTGCTCCATACGCTTAAGAGTCACTTGATATTTTTCAATATACTCTTGAATTCTCATGTCTTTTGATAATGGATCCGTCAACATAACATCTGTTGAAGAGAGTACATCATCTAGATTTGTCGTAAAAGTGTAATTTTGATCATCCATTTTCATGCGATTATTTTTCGTTGATACATGATTAAAACTGAAATCTAAAATTTCAGCGGCTATTCGCCATGTGTTACCAATGTTTCCATTTTCACCAACAAAAGTATAAGTTAATGATTGATAATCTCTCCCCACATTTTTTATTGAATATAAATCAGATATAATTTCACAAGGATGATTATAAGAAGTCATTGCATTGATGATAGGTATATTAGAGGCACTTGCCAATCGGGTAACTTTTTCAAAATCTCTATGTCTAATGACAATACCGTCTGCCCAGTTTTCAATGTAACCAACAACATCCATTAAAGCTTCTCTTTTATCTAAAGTTTCTGGCGGAAATAAAACGCACTTTCCCCCAAGACTTTTAATACCTTTTTCAAAAGATAATCGTGTCCTTATACTCGATTCTGGAAAAAACAATACAAAAGTTTTTCCTTCTAATAACATTTTTTTATTTTCTTTCATTTGATCTGCTAGACTAAATATTTCATTTATATCATTAATTGCTAAGTCTTTAATAGATAGTAAATGCATTAATTGCCTCCTTAAGATTTATTCCAATTTTTATTTAAAATAATTTTCCTCTAAGATTTCAGCATCTATTTGATTCATTACTTTATATTGGGTTTTCTCAATAAGTCTCATGTTGTCATCATAAGTATTGTCCACTAAATAAAACATTGTACTCGGATCATTTTCATCTAAATAAATAATACTAGCAAATTTAATAACATCCCCCATATTATTTTTTTCTTCATAGGATTCTTTAATAACTTTGTCATTTTTCTTGCTAATAGATTTTCTTATATATTCATTTTCATAGGTAATATTTGTCCTTTGTATTAAAACATCGTCTGAATTATAGATTTCTGTTTTAATTAACTGTTGATTCTCATCATAATAACTAAATAATTTTCGTAAAAGTTCACCGTCAGGTCTATAAGTTAACAAAGTTTTAGTACCATCACTATATTCATATTTATACTCATTCATTAATTCATTACGTATAAAAAATTTTCTTTCTATAGTACGGTTTTCTTCATCATATCTATAAGTAGTTTCTTCTTTTTGGTCAAAAGTTTCTTTAACGAGTAAACCCTCTGAATATTCATAGGATCTCACATAATCAGAAGTCCTTTCGTCATCATTATAACTTACGACTTTTCTTTCTAATAGATCACTGTTATTTTTGTATTCAAAGAATTCTACAATTTTTTCATCTATAGGATACATCTTGCTGTCAATTTTTATATGATCATTTTCAATGGTTTCATTAAAAGTATTTATTTCAGAGGGTTTTGATGGCTCTTCAATAACTAACTCTCTACTACAACTAGTGATAAGTAATAATACAACAATTAATAGTGCGTTCCTTTTTTTCATAAATCCCTTTCTATTCTAAAGCTTAAACCAGTAATATGGTTTCTTTTTCAATAGCTTAAAACCTAAACTTTCAGCAGTATTTCTTGAAGGAATATTTGAGTCCACACAGTTCCATTGAGGTATAAGTTCTCTTTGTATGCATTCGTTGATAAAGTATTGCGTTAAAGTCATTGCTATACCTTTTTTTCGGTGATCTGCATGGGTCTCAATATCTATTGCCACTACCTTATCAAAAACTGCAGTACCTAGGATTACGCCAACAATTGTTTTTTCTTTTATTGCAATGAAAGCTAAACTGCTATCTAAGAACTCCTCATAACTATTCCAAGATTCTAATATTCTTTTCTTAAGAAACTCTGGATTATCATAAACTCCCGAATTCAAGTTCTTAATAATGTCTGAATTAACTCTTAAGACAGAATAATCACTTAGCTCATGAACTTCAGTTTTATCATACTTCCGGTAAAAATACTCATCTTCTTGGTTCATTTCTTTGTCAGAAAATTTTTCTAGCACGCGCTTTTCAAGGATTGGTTCTTCAACTGTAAACTCAAAATAATTAAAGCCTTTTGCTTTTAGTTCGATAAGAAACTTTTTTTCTAAAAACTGAAAAAAACCATCATAGTTTTCAGGTGTACCCATAATAGCGAAACCACCTACCGGTGCTGAATAAGCAAGGGCTACAGCAGGTTTTTCTATGTTATTTACCCAAAGTTCACCTTTGCTGTTTCCTATAACGATACTTGAAAAACTTGGATTATCTTTATATAAAATACTTTTACATTGACTGTAACTACAACTTATTACTTTCCTCATCTTATGTCCTTACTCTAGAAACTGCTATTTAAAAACTGTGGAAAGAATAACATAATGGCTGAAACAACCATTGCTATGACGCCTGATATCCTTCTAACCATAAAGTACGTTTGACTTGGTTCTTTCTTTGCTTTCCAACTTTCAAACTTCTCCCAAAAAAACCTTGGGTTTATTGCATTAATCAAACCACTAATGAATATTATTCCAATAATTATTTTTGGTAAAATTGATAGAACTCTAAACATTTTTAATTCCTTTCTTTCTCTTTAGACTAAGTGATTGCCAGTTCAGGGAACTTAAAATCACCTAAATCACAATTTATATTTTTTACAAATAATGCATCACATTTGTAATCTCTCATTTGATATGAACAATCTTCCCATGGTGGCATAAAACCAAATGTTATTTCAGTTACCCCTTTAAAGGGAAGTGATTCAACTAAATCAGAGAACCTAATATATTTTTTTGAAAAAACACCTGTAATATGTAATTGATTCTTATTTTGTTTTGCAATTAAAAGTGTATCAATGGACTCTAATAAATAGATTGAATCCTTTAAATAACCGAAATGAATATGGAACATATTAATTGCCTGGGCATTTAAGCAATCTAATGTTGAAGAAAAATTAACTCTTTTTTCTAAATAATGCCATATGATTGGATCATTATAGTTAATTAGTTGTGGTACAAGGTCATTATTGATGCTTTCTTTTATAAATACTTCTTTTTCATAAACTCTGCTAAATCCTAATTTTTTATAAAATTCTATCACATCATCATTAGCAGATAAATACATAGGCATATTAGGATATTTTTCAAAAATATACTCCATAATGTATTTTGAATAGCCTCTACCTCTGTAATCTTCTCTCGTGGCAACAGCACCAATGGACAAGGCTTTTATTTGTTGAGCATTAAAAATAATGTGAGTTTTATAAATACATATGTTAGATACAATCTCATGGTCTATGGTAATTGAATAACTCTCATAGTCTTTGTTCCATAGATCTAAATCATAGAAAAATTTAAAATCAAAGAAAACATCTTTTAGTAAATTGTTGAGTTTCTTTTGATAATCTTTATTGTTACTGTTGCAAAAATTGATTTCCATAAATTTTTCCTTTACTCTTCTGTCTTTTTCTACTTTATTTCACTCAAAAAACCTTCATAACTATCTGATGAACTTTTTCCAGTGTGTTTATTGATTTTAGCATCAACAATCCGAATATATTTAAAATCATATGTTACCCTTATATCAGGAAAAGATCGGAATCTATTATCCTCAGTAGTTTTTGCATCAAGATTAAAGCGATACATATCTAACGGTGTCTTCTGTTCTCTTTTCAATCGCCAAGTATCTGCTAAATATTCTACACCCAAAATTTCAAACGTTTTAAATCGATATACACTGTAATTAAAAATTCTATACTCAACAAGATTCATTTTAATATACTCAGATTCCTTTACTGTATCGTACTGATAAGTCAAATCATTTCCTTGACGGTAAATCAGAAATATAAGAATTATTATAGAAAATATTATGAGAAATCTTTTATTTTTAATATTAACGCTCCTTTTCAAAAATTATAATTATCAGATTAATTTTAATGGATAAAACATACCTAGCAAAATCATTATTATACCAATCAATCGTGTCATAACTTTAAATGCTTTAGTTGGTTTACCACCTTCAGTTATAAACATCATTTTCGTTTGCCAACTGATATAAGGATTAATAATATTTAAACATCCTAGCGGGATGAAAAAAATATTAACAGTAAATGAATAAGCCCAAATAGCAATCATTTTATTATTGACCACTTCTGCTACTTGCTTAAAAGGTAGCAATTTTTCATTTACTTCATTACTAAATGTAAAGTTTTTCTCTTTCCCTATTATCTCACCATTAAGCTCAACTACTAAACTAAAACTGTCATTGCGATAGATTTTATAATGGTCCTGACCTTTCTCTATAGTCCATTCAGAATAAAGTGATATTTTCTTACTATTTCTAAGAGATGAAACATACATTGGATCAGATGAAGGACTTATTAGTTGCCAACGGTCATCTTCAAACTTATTAACTGTATATTTTGAATCATCAAATATCACTTGACTCGCTTCTTTATTTACATAGAAAGATATAAGAACTCCTATTATTAAAGTAATGCCTAATAGGATAAAGTAAGCTTTTTTTCTACCTATTTTAAGAATTGTTTTTTCAATGAACTCTTCCATAAGATAAACCTTCCTTTAACTCATTACTACAAATATTGTACTTCATCTAGTTGTGGTTTTTATAGTCCATTTCATCAAATAGATATACTGTTTCTCCGTTTGGTGCTTTTATACTTAACTTATCAGAATATGGTTCTCGTTGATCATTTGAATCCCCTACATAATGCACTACTAAGTATTCGTGAACAAAACCTAAAGCGTCTATAGCAACAATATTGCCTGTTAATGTTTGTCCTTTTTCTAAGGAATACTCACCATCAATTTCAATAGAAATTGAATCGATGTTTTGTTTTTCATCTACTATCGAAATCATTTTTTCATTTATCTTTTTATTATCCACTTTAACTACATACTTCATCTCTTTGAAATAGTTGTCTTCATTAGCTCCTATATACTCAATATCTATAAAACCCTTTTCAGAGTACTCACCTGAAGAATATTTAGTCGTACCAGAAAAATGAGCAAAAATGTTTGGAAAAATAGATTCTTTAATCCTAGAGACATTTAAACCTCTATGTTCTTCCAGATGTTTTACGCCTTGATCCTGTAATATTATCTTGGGAAAAGCAGTTTCTGAGATTCCTAAATCCTTTGTTACAAAAAACTGAGTGCCTGATTGCTCAAGGGAAATGATTTCTCCATCAAAATCTAGCAAAACCTCTAAAGATTCTGTGATAGTTTTTGGTTCTACAGTAAAGGTAATTGGAACTTTTAATGTATCAGTATTTAAAGCACCTACAGTAACAGAAGATGTATGAATTTTACTGGCTTCTTCTTCTAGTTTTTTAGTGATTGTATGGTAAATATTACTTATTTGACTGTTCAATCGATTATCAATGGAATGAAGTGTTTCCTGAGTATTTTCCAGATCATTCTGTAAAGAAATGATTTGTGTAAGTGAGTAAATTTGTAACGCTATCAAAGCAACAATTAAAATGTATGCTGTTTGTTTTTTCATTTTTGTAACCTCCTACTGTAAACATTTATCAATGTAATATGAATCAACCCCATTTGTCCTATTAAAAATAATAGATCAAATTGTAATTAAAAAGTAAATATATTAAAATCACATAATATATATTTATGAATGTTTTTTTACACTTAAGCCATACTTATAAAATTATATCACATTTTTTCCGATATTTTAAATCAAATATTAATTTTATATATTTTATTTTACACTAAAAAAGAGCAATTTTTGATCAATTAACAATTACTCTTTCTAACATTTTTTAATTTTCTAGAAAACTATTCAAATTACATATATTAATTATAGTCTTTTATAAGTTTTTTAACTTTATCGAGAACGTTTATTGTCTCCTTTAAATTCGAAATCATCACCCAATCATGAAACATTTGAGGATATTCAAAATAATTAAAATTTAATCTTTGACTCGTCATAATTTTTTCTAATTTTAGTGCATCTGCATGTAATATGTCATTTGTTCCTGTAAAAATTGATATTTTACATAGACCAGTCATATTGCCATAGATAGGACTTACACGATAATCTTTTAAATCTAACTTACCAGCATATTTTTTCCCAGCACTGATCAATCCAGAAATACTTAACATTTTATCTGATTCATCAATTAATTTAATCTTTGGATTACTCATAGTCACATCTAACCAAGGTGAAAAAAGAATTATTTGTTCTGGTTGGTTTTTATTGATATCTCTTAAGTATTGTACATAACCTAAAGCTAAACCTGCGCCAGCAGAATCTCCAATGATTATCATTCGATGCATAGGATACTCAAGAATCAACTTGCTGTATAAACTATGAATAAAATCATAGACTTCTTTACACTTCGTTTTAGCAGCCAATGGATAATCCGGAACGATAACAGTTGCATTTGTTTTATTGGTAAGACTATCAATTAGTTTCCAATGTTCTTTTGTTATATTAGCTAAGTAACCACCACCATGCAGGTATAATATAAGGGTTTTTGTTTTGTTATATTTTGGCGAAACAGACCATACTTTTCTACCTTTTTGTTCTGTGACTACAACCGCATACTTGTTCATTAATGATTTCCCTGGATTTTTCGGTTTTTTTTCAAAGTCATCTATAATCATCTTTTTTTCTATATTCTTTTTCAACCCTATAATATCAATAGTAGATTGAATCAGTTTGGCTTTTTTCGATAGGGGTTTATTGTTTCGAAAATTAATATTATTCATTTCCATTGGGCCTCCTTTTTTATATTATATCATTTACAGAACTAAGAAGCGATTTATAAGAAAGGAACTGTATTTTTTCATAAAAAAATCATTACTATAATATTAATAGTAATGATTATATTTTAAGATTTAGACATTAGTTAATTTACTATTTCCTCTTGATTAATCCTTTAGTTTTTTCTAAAGTTTTTTTAAATAAACCTTTAGAATCATCAATTGTTTTCTTGAGTTCTTCAAGGTGTTCTTCACTTGCTTCTTCAAGGCTTTCAATTTTTTCTTCAATTTCTTTCTTCTGCTTTTTTAATTTAGAAATTTTTTCCTCATATTCCTCTTTTTTCTTGTCTTTTACTCTTTCAATCTTATTTTCCATTTTGTTAATATCTCGTTCCCACTCATCTACCAATTTTTTCATGTCACCAGTTAAATCATTACGGTCAATCAAAATAAACACCTCCTTTACAGCTTCTTTGACTTATAATATATACCCATTTTTAAAGTTTTTAATTATTTTTCTTGAAATAATTATACTATATAATATTTTTATAAATCTCGAAACATATATTAGTATAATAGAATATCCTTATTTCGTTAATGGTATCTCAGTATTATTTGTATGTTTATTTTCATAAGTTATATAGTTCACCTCTAGATCTATTTGATAAAAACAAAATTATTTTTTCCATTTGTTAATTGTGTTTTACTGGATTGGAACCAATATATTCAGTTCCATTTAATGATATTCTTGATAACACCCATAGAGGCAATATTCTCAATAGTCTTTTCACTGATTTGCTTCAACTTCAGTAAATGAATAGATTACATCGCCTAGATTATTATTTTCTCTATTAATCAAATTTATAAATAATCTTAAAATGGCCATCAAAATACTTGTTTGTAAAATATGTATCTCATTTTTCATCCTTTGATGATTTCTAAGAATCTACTGTTATCTATTCGATAGTTGCTTCTACCATTTTGACTTCACCATCTTTTGTTACTCGATCAATACCCCATTCTGTATTTTCTTTGTTCTCCCATTCAACATAATAACTGTTACTTTTTATTTCAATTGAAATAATCTCAACTCTCCCATCAGTATTTTCAGTTGTTCTTTTTTCTATAACTAACTGTTTGGCCTCTTCTTTAGAAATTACATCTTCTATATCAGTACAACCCATAAGTAAAACTACAATCAGTAAGAATAACATTAAAACTTTGGTATTTGATTTCATTTACATCACTCCTTTTAAATTTAATCTTCCTTTATTATTAGACAAGATTATTATCCCAAAAGTTCAAAATATACAAAATTAGTTATACTATCTTTTTATCTATTCAAAAAAGCACTACTATCAATCAACATAGCAGTGCTTATATGAATTACTTGAATAAAACTTTTTCAATTGGCTAATTACTCATTTTCCTTAAAAAGGTCTTTAGCTTTATCTAAAGTCTCTTTGAATGCATCTTTTGCTGATTGAAGACCTTCTTCTATTTCTTCTAATCCTTTTTCGCTAGCTTCTTGGATAGAGTCAACTTGCTCTTGAAGTACATTCTTTTGATTCTTTAGCTTATTAATCTCTTTATAGTATTCTTCTTTACTTTCTTCTTTAACTCTATGGATGTCTTTTTCTAAGCCATCAATTTTATCATCCCAATTATCAAGAATCACTCTTAAAGAATTATTTAAATTTGTGCGATTAATCATAATTTATACCTCCAAAACTATTCTTCAAAATATAATTTTATAAAAATTAGAACTCATTCGACCTTTTTCTTAACTACTTATTATTAAAGAGATTATTAATTTTCTCCATGGTTTCATTAAAAGAATCTTTAGCCACTTCAAGACCTTCTTCAATTTCTTTTAAACCTTTATCACTTGCCTTTTGTATTGAATGAACTTCTTCTTGCAATGCATTTCTTTGTTCTTTTAGTTCATCAATTCTCTTGTTATACTCATCTTTTACATCACCATTTATTTTATGAATACCTCGTTGTAATCCTTGTATTTGATTGTCCCAGTCATCTATCAGTTCTTTTACTGAACTTTTCAAATCTTTTTGACTAAGCATAGCTTAAAACCTCCTATTTACAGTACTTATTACTTTCCTATTAATTGCATACCCAGTTTTCTTTTCTTTAAATATTTTTTTGTAATTATTATATATTTTCAACGCAGTTACTAAAAAAACGCTATGACATCGCGTCAATGAAATTTTACTTTTCAATCAATTCGTGAATATTATAAAATTGATTATAATCTTTTCAATAAACCACTACTTAAATATTGCATAATAACTATAGCCTCCCATAATAGCTAATAACATGAAACCACTTATGAAAATTGCATAAATTCCTGTTTCTAGAATCATATGACTTAATATAGTCATTATAAGCAATGCAAAGGAAACATTTCTTGCTAAGTTAAATCCATGATAGCTAGTTTTAAGGATTTTTTGCTTTTCTGCTTCATCACAACTATTGAAGAAATCTTTTCTAAATCGAAATGAAACTGGATCACCTTTCAATCGTTCGTCATTTTGCTGTATAAATCTAATTGTAGAAATTTCATAAAGTGAGATAACAAGTATATTGAAAAGAAAAAGCCCTAAAAAAACATAAATTTGCGCTACCCTTGGTTCAAATGACATGCCTAAAAATATGAAGTTTATTACCATAAAAATACTATTCAATGATAATGAAATATCAATTTTTTTCTCAGCTTCATTAATATGATCATCATATAAATCATCTGGTAAATCTATGGCTTGATTTAATTCTTTTTTTCCTATTTTGCCAAAAATATAAACTGGTACAAAGAAAATCAAAAACAATAATGGAAACAAATAAACACTATTACTTATTAGAAATTCTCTTATTGAAATAAGTATATTTAAGTGTTCTGACTTTCCAACATACCTAAGTAACATAGAAATAACAAAACCAAAGATCCCACCAAAAAATAAATATCCCATCATTTTCAAAATACTTTTTCTACTAATATTCATCTAAATCATCCTCCAAATAAGTGAATAAGCTCTCTACTGTTGTATTAAAAACCTTAGCAATTTTTAGCGCCAAAATAATTGATGGATTATACTCCCCGCGT
>Ga0209942_1001336_pt1 | contig 13471 bp, 10 predicted proteins | sample SalPonR1_A_D2_MG_FD_185695 | JGI IMG/M metagenome (GOLD analysis project Ga0209942, IMG submission 185695) | Salt pond soil microbial communities from South San Francisco under conditions of wetland restoration - Salt Pond MetaG R1_A_D2_MG... ... | reverse complement strand
TCGTTCACTACGGCTCTTGCGATGGCCACCCTCTGCTTCTGACCCTGGCTTAGTTCATCAGGGTAACTGTTTAGCTTATTACCAATATCCAGCGTTTTGCAGACATCTTTCACTCTTTGCTGATCCGCTTTTAAGCCTGCCATATATCTGGCAATGCGAATATTATCCGCTACAGTCAGCGACTGTATCAGGTGCATCTGCTGATATACAATTCCAATATGTGTTCCTCTGAACCGATCCCGCCCCGATTCTGATAAAGAGAGAACGTCTGTTCCGTTGATCTGATACGCTCCCTGGGTAGGGTTTAAGATTCCGGCAAGAATATGCAGCAGTGTTGATTTCCCGCTGCCCGACAGACCCGTTACAAGCAGATTACCTCCACTTTCCAGTTGAATATCCGGCAGGTTAACAACCGTTTCCCGGTTATATGAATGGACGCAGTTTTGAAGTGAAATCATGGCCTATATTTTTTCAATACATTCGTGGCATTCCACCCACTCCTCGCTTGGAATCTGCTTAATGGCTGCAGGGCTGCTCCCTTTTTCAAAAACGGGTTTGAAGAGAACATGCCCCTCCCCATGCTCGGTTCCGCAACTATGGCATTGAACCTCATGATCCATTCTTAATGGCGTGTAGCCGGTAATTACCCACCCTTCGTGCCCCTGATGGGCAGCCAGACTTTCCAGGGCCACCCTCACCGTTTGAGATTTATTCCCGGCATAGTACTTTTCTGCCAATTTGTTTAACAACTCTACCGTAGCGCTATCCAGAGTAAAATTAAGCCTTTTCATAGATCAGGGAGGTCATTATCAATGTTTGGATGGTGATTATGGCGAACATTTTTGCACGTGCGGTGGTGCTTATAATTTAACCAGTGCCCGCCGATAAGAGTAAAGCTGCCGGCAACTGTCAATGCCGTTTCAAAAGCAAGTCCCAGCCAAAAGTGTCCCAGCCCCCATCCTGCCGCAACCAACAGGATTCCACCATAAAGCAATCCGGTAATTTTTTTGTCGTAGTGACTCTTTTTTGATGCATAATAGACGGTTGGCAAGAGTACAATGAGAAATACGGGATGGGCCCAGTCGTGCAGAACCTCAGAAAGCTCCAGAGTGGCAGAAGCGAAATTAGTACGGGGAAAAAAAGACAGTGTATTGCACAAACCGTAGACACACTGATTCCAAGCCGGTCCCAGATGGCAGTTGAAGAAAATATTTTATCAGACAAGAAGGTTTTTTTTAATTACATAAAGTGTGTACGATGATACACACTTTATGCGTATAAATCCAGTCAGCCCTATGAAGGTTAGTTATCTTTGGTCGCTTTGGTAGCAGTAATCTGCATGGGCCCCTGCATTGTGGTGAGGTCACACGTCATCGTATCTCCCTCTACCATACAGTCGGCGCTTACAACGGATCCGCCAATGTCCATACCAAACGATACAAAGCTTCCATCTATGTCAACTTGGTTCATGGGCACCTTTTGCCCGGTGTGGAACTCTATTTCGCCGGAATAGACTTCATCTTCACTCTCCATAAAGTTTATAAATCCTTTATTGAACTCCCAGGGAACTTGTGGATTAGAAAATTCCCAGGAACCTACAACGACATCATTTTCGGAAGAGGCCATTGTAAATAGTGATACAAACAGTAGAAGTGATAGAAAGGTAAGTGTTTTTTTCATGTTGGTAGGTTTTTTATGATTGGTTTTCGTTGTTTTCATCAGGTTTATCGTCAGGCACATCAGAGTTTTTCTCTTCTATGTATTCTTCAAAAAGTTCTTTGGCCTCATCATCCTGCAGTTCCATCTGTCTTTCCATAAGCAGGCGGCGGTGATCGGCCATATCATCGTCTTTCAGAATTTCATCAATTTCCCTTGGCTTCGGTAGTTCATCAACAGAATTGATACCAAAATGTTTTAAAAAATGAGTGGTGGTTTTATAGAGGAGAGGTTTACCCGGAGAGTCTGCCCTGCCCGAAACCTTAACCAGCATTTTTTCCAACAGCTGGCGCAAAATATATCCTGAATCAACACCGCGGATGCTGTCTACCTCCGGCTTGGTGATTGGTTGCCTGTAGGCAACGATTGCCAGTGTTTCGGTAGCCGGCTGGGATAGTTTTCGATACGCATTTTCGTGCTGATAAATACTGAGCCAGGGATGAAATCTCGGCTGCGTTACAAACGTATATCCCCCTCCTGCCTCCTCGATACGAAAAGAGAGATCGTTCTCCTCGTAACGGCGGTTTATTTGATCTACAATCCGGGTTACCGTTAGCTCATCCAGTTCCAGATCCTCTTCACTTTCCAGAATAATCGCAGAAATCTTCTCCCACGGTAGCGGGTCGGGGCTTGCGAAAATGAGCGCCTCGATAACCGACGTAAGCCTTGTACCATCTACAAACCGATAATCCAGCATAAAATCTATATACCAAACATGTTAATTTTTAAACTCATCGTTTGTGGCATATCAGGGTCTCTTCATCTTTTTGCACGACTCTGTACCCCAAAAGGTGAAATATATTTTTTACCAAAAAACGTGCCACTGTCAAATCAACCTCGAAACTTCGGGAGTTTAAAACAGTTACACCCGGCAGGTATTTTAAAACATTATTCAAAAAGCTATTTCTGAAAAATGCAGAAAGCTCAAGCCAGAAATCAGATACTTCTCTGATGATCAAAAAACCATCGTGGCCCTTATTTTGATAAAGCGGCATAAAGATACGTCCTGAAACCGGTGCCACAATCAGCTGCTCACGTTCGTAAGCCAGCGGTGTATCTTTTTCAATTCTGTCAAAATTTTCAAAACCGCTCATCATTTTGAAATTTCCGGGATCCTCGAGAAGTTTGTGATAACGGATTTCATAATAGGTTTCGGGTACATCATCGGGACACTGCAGCTCATCGGCCAATTGTTTGAGCTTTATTTCAGGCAGTTTTCGAACCCCGGTGTTGTGCAGCAGAAGTTCCAAAAAAGCTTCGCTACGCTGTACTGAAATTTCATCGTGATGCGCTCCGGCTTCAAATCCGATTGCTTTATAACCAAGGTTGTTAATATAGCTTAGCAACGTTCCGTATATATTCTCCTCTATACCGAGTATCTGCGGAAGGGGAAATTTCCGGGCAAGTGACCGGTTATCAAGAGTGTCGTTGATCAGGATAAATCCGCAGCTTTTTGATGATGTTGTATGCAGGTCTGCAAAAATAAAATCGCGTGCAGTATCTCGGTACTCCTCAATAATTTGATTGATACACTCCTTAATCTCTCTGCTTTCGGAATATTCTGAGGTTGATGCAATTCCGTTTGATAAGCGCCTGCCGGCTACACCGTCAGGGATTTCCCAAAGCCGGTTCAGGTCTGTATCTATAAAACGAACCCCCATATCCAGTGCAGGTATATTCCCAGTGATGACGAAAATTGAACCGTCCAGCTCCGATTCATTTTTTCCCAGGTCACTAAAAAGGTGATCAGCAGCTTTAACTCCAGCACTCTCATTTCCATGAATGCCCACAAAAAGTACAATAACCGGTCCTTCTTTCCTTCCTTTCAGGTTCCAGCGAATTCGCTGATGTGTATGTGTATCTTTTTCTGATTCGATTTTAAACATTACCTTGTAGTTTCAACTTCTCCCACACGCTTCGGGTGTCTTTATCGGTAATAATACCGACAAGGTCGCCATTATCAATAACCGGCAAACTGCTCACCCCCCGATCAAGCATCAAAAGTATTGCGTACTTGATATCCTCACCGGGTGAGATCGTTATGGGATCCTTCGCCATTACATCTGATGCAGTAGCAAGTTTATTTTCACCAATCTTCTCAAGATAACGAACGAGTCGCTTCTTTGTCACAATTCCTTTTAATTTCCCTTTATTATCTTCAACCGGAAGATGTCGGATGTCGCGCCACTCCATCACTTTCAGCACAAGTTCGGCGAGATCGTTCTCATTAACCGTTATCAGGTCCGTCGTCATGATGTCTCTCACCCTCTCATACTGTATACTGAGTCCCTCTGCTTCCTTTACGTCGGCGATGTCCCAATCGTGAACGGCTTTTCCGCTTTTTCGGCGGTTATACATAATAGCCGTTACGGCCACAGAAGCCTCTTCCCTCCCCAGTTTTTTCTTCAGATTTCTGTAACTGTTTACAATCCAGCGAGATCCGGTTCCATACTTATTAATTCTACCCTCAATAACCGATAGGTAACGCTCAATATCTTTCTCATCAATTTTCTTTTTCCGAAGACCTTCCCGGGCCATTGGAATTAAGATCTCAACCAGCAGTTTTCGTGCAGACATCAGGCTATTTTCCCATACCATTCCAGCCTGAACGCCCCACATTGCAGCTTTGTAAAAGTTCTCTTTAGCATCTTCGAATGAAACATTCTCCCAGTTTTGCCTGAATTTATCCGGCATATTACTCATCAGACCCAGCCAAAATGCAAAATTGGCCATTTCATCTTCGATTGTAGGTCCTGATGGCAAGTACCTGTTTTCAATGCGCAGGTGAGGGACTCCATTGGCCACTCCATAGCATGGCCGGTTCCACTTGTAAACCGTTCCGTTATGAAGCTGAAGAGCTTCCAGTTTTGGTATCCTCCCCCGCCTCAGTGTTTCCAGGGAATCTCTTTTAATGTCCGACATAAACAGCAGTGTATGGCGGGCAATATCATTTCTGTACACATCGGCTACGCTCTTGATCCATCGATTACCAAATGTAACACGCTGCTCCCGCTCCCTTAAATGATATCCTTTTCCGCGTGTATCAATACTTTGCTGAAAAAGCGGGATGCGCGTTTCTGCCCAAAGCTGGCGCCCTAATAAAAGCGGCGAATTTGCACATACTGAAAGTACCGGGCCCGAAAGCATCTGTGCCCAGTTATACATATCGGCAAACTCGGAAGGCTCTATCTGAAGGTGGCATTGAAAGCTTGTATTGCAAGCCTCAAACAGAATATTGTTGTGGCTCAGCATCAGCTCATCAACGCCGGTAATATTTAGTTCGAAATCTTCGCCCCGAAGCTCGGAAATAATGTCGGCCAGTGCGATATATCGCTGTTTGGGCGTCATATACTCCATTTGTACGGAGCTGTAATCGATCGAAGGTAAAATACCGGTTAGTATGAACTTATCTCCGCTTTTTTCTGCGATCTCTTCGGCCATAGCCAGGAAACCGGAAAGCTTTTTTTGCATGGTTGACAGACACCTCCCGCTAAAGGGTTCCGGGTCCAGATTTATTTCAAGATTAAACCGAGCAAGCTCTGCCGTAAAGTGTGGATCGTTAATTTTTTCGAGTAACTCCGGCCCTCTTTTAGATGGTTTAAAAAACGAGTCGACGATACAAAACTCCTGCTCAGCTCCGATTCTCTCCACTCCAGATTCGAATAAACCATCTTTTAGCATCTGCTCAATGGCTTCAACATCGTGCAGAAGGTGTTTTAAAAAACGTTTCCGGGATTCCGGATCTTTCGCGATGGATAATTTTTGCTGGCCCATAGAACCCCTCGAGTCGTTACGTTTTGTTTCTGTTTTTAGATTTATTACTGTCGGAGTGTAACCGTTTCAACAGCCTGGAAGTAATAGTCATATAATTCTGCTCCGTGATAATTCCAACAAGACGGTTGTTCTTTACCACCGGTAGACAGCCAATACTCTGGCTGTCCATAATATCGATTGCTTCTAATATGGAAGCTTCCGGATGAATCGTAATCGGGTTTTTAATCATAATATCCTCTACGGCTTTACTTTCGGAGCCCTTATTATGTAATATATTATTGAACTCCCTGAAAATCATGCGCATTGTAATCAGACCCACCAAATGCTTGCTGTCATCTTCAACCGGTACATAGCGAATTCTTCGCCACTCAAATAGATTGGCAACCAATTCAACAATATCATCTTTTTGAACGGTAAACAGATCGGTGGTCATAAACTCTTCTACCAGCAGAGATGACGGCTGCCACATTTCCATATCATCAAGTTTTGCCAACCCCCACTTATGAACAGGCTCACCCTTTTTTTGATTTTTGATCATGGCGTTGGTAACCGCTGTAAGTGCTTGTTCCCGTGACACATCCTTACTGAGGGAATTGTAGGATTTTACCATCCAATAACTTCCCGTCTGGGCAGATTCGGTACGCTGCCTGATTACATCAAGGTAGCTATCTATGTCGCCACCGTAAACACCGGCTTTTTCAAGGCCGTGCCTGGCTATGGGCAGCAGCTCTTCGTTAATGAGTTCCACTGCAGAATATCGTTTATCGCCTGCCCATTTAAATTTTGTATCCAGCCCCAGTTTCGATGCTGCAATAAAATTCATTTTAGCGTCATCAAAATCCAGCTTCTCTGTAATGTCATTATAGTGATCTCCCATCCCATTCAGTAATCCCAGCCAAAATGAGGCATTGGCAATTTCGTCGGTTACCGTAGGCCCTGATGGAAACACCCGGTTTTCAATTCTGAGGTGCGGTTTCCCCCCGCTAATACCGTAACAGGGTCGATTCCACCGATATACGGTTCCATTATGAACCTGAAGCGCCATAAGTTTAGGAATACCCCCATTTTCAAGAAGCTCCTCAACGTCTTCAGTTACACTGGAGCTCAACATCACACGATAACGGGCAATATCTTCTTTATAGATTTCCAGGATGGATTTTTTAAGCCATTCATTCCCAAATGTAACGCGCGGACTGCTATCCCGAAGATGGTCCCCCACTTTTCGAGTATCAACCGACTGCTGAAAAAGGGCAACCCTTGTTTCAGCCCACAGCCGCTTACCAAACAGAAGCGGGGAGTTAACCGCCGAAGCGAGCACAGGGCCGGTAATTGCCTGCGCTATATTATATTTCTGAACAAATTCATCGGGATGTACCTGCATATGTACCTGAAAACCGGTATTACAGGCTTCCAGCAGAGGTGAGTCAAACCTCATCAGCAATTCATCCATTCCCTGTATGCGCAGATCATATTCGTCTCCCCTTAGCTTATTGATGGCATCACAGAGAGCGTGGTATCTCGGAAGCGGTGTCAAATTTTCAATATCCAAATCAGACTTCCGGATGGTTGGCAGCACTCCCGTAAGAACGATATCCCCTTCAAATTTCTTTACTGCTTCCCTTACCTTATCAAGCTGCCCTAAAATAGAGGCTTCCATTTCGGACAGGCACGTTCCCTTAAAATCAAGTGGCTCAAGATTCGACTCGAGATTGAACAGAGCAAGCTCGGTGGTGAACATATCGTCCTGCATCGAATCCAGCAGGTCAACAGAAATAGGGGAGGGTTTTGCATGCCGGTCTACAAGGCAGAGCTCCTGTTCGGCTCCTATTCTTACTTTGTCGGTCTCAAAAAGGTTATTCTCAAGCATTTTTTCCATTGCCCGGATATCCTTCAGCAAATACTTACTAAATTCCTGTATTTGCTCTCTGTTTTCTGCCAGTTTTACAGTCTCAACACCCATTTTGAGCCGGATTTTTCGTGAAAATTAAATGGTCGGGCACAGTCGTTTACATGTACCAAACAGCTTGCAATACATGTAATCTTGGTCTGTTAACGATACAATTCTGTTTTAAAAAAACATAGAATTTTTCATTGTCCATAGAAAAAAACTTTTCTGATACATCATGAAAAGAAACGTAAAAATGATAATATATTCGACTGTATTTCAGAAAGGGAACTTTAAACACTCAAGTGACGCAAATTATCGTACCGAAAAGTAGAAAATATTAAACCAATTGCGGCTGTCTGTCCACCGATTCTCAAGAGTATAATCGCCGGCTAAAAGAGCAGCAAACTCATCCGCATCATATTTGTAGGAGTTTTCAGTATGAATGCTCTCTCCCTCTTTAAATGATATTTCGCTTCCTCCAACCCCAACTTTCTGATCGCTCAAACTAACCAGGTGCATCTCTACCCTGCCCTCATGCCTGTTATAAACTGCCTCGTGGCGAAACTTTTCTACATCGAATGTGCTATCCAGCTCTTGGTTTAACCGCCGGAGCAGATTTTTATTAAATGCGGCTGTGATTCCCTTGGCATCATCGTAGGCGCGCTCCAAAATTTCAGATGATTTCTTTGCATCCACTCCAATCAGAAGGCCATCGCCTTTTTGAAGCATACCAGCCGTTTTACCAAGAAATTTCCGGGCGTTATCGGGAGTAAAGTTTCCAACGGTTGATCCGGGAAAGTAGACCACCCGCTTTTGCTCTCCATAGTTCTCTATGTCAAAGGGTTTGGTGTAGTCGGCTTCATGAGGATAGATTTGTAAATCGGGAAACTCAGATCTGAGTTTTTCAGCTTCGGCTAATAAAAAATCACCGGAGATATCCACAGGCAGATAACCGGTTAGTTCATTTGCATGCTTCAGTATAACTCTTGTTTTATAGCTGCTGCCGCTTCCAAACTCTATTAAAAGAGTTTTTTTTCCAACCGAATCAGTAATTTCCTGAATGTGTTTTTCCAGGATGGAGAGCTCGGTTCGGGTGGGATAATACTCCTCAAGCCTGCAGATCTCTTCAAATAGCTTCGACCCACGCTCATCATAAAAGTATTTACTGGGTATTGTTTTCTGTTTTTTTTGAAGTCCTTTCATTACATCCGCTTCCAGCCGGGCAGACACAGTCTCTTCATCCGTTTTTTTCATCTATCGGTATCGGTTATTCTGTTTAAAGCCCTTTAGGTTAGGAGTTTGTTTTAGCAAGGCGAATCCCGGAAAACTGCCATCTTGATCCTGCATGAAAAAAGTTTCGATAGGTTTTCCTTATATGCGAAGTGGATGTTGCACAAGACCCCCCGCGCAGCACATACTGGTTCACCATAAATTTGCCGTTATATTCGCCTAAAGCTCCTGGAAATGGTTTATAGCCAGGGTAAGGTGCATATGAACTTTGGGTCCACTGCCACACATCACCAAACATCTGGTGTAGTTTCTCGCCCCTGTTTTTATCGTTGAGAGATGCGGGATGGTAGTGCTTTTTCTCTACAAAAGACCCTCTCATCGGTTCGTTTTTGGAGGCTCGCTCCCACTCCTGCTCTGTTGGCAGCCGACATCCTCTCCAGCGTGCGTAGGCGTCGGCTTCATAATAACTCACATGGGTTACAGGTTCGTTTATGTCGAGCTTTTCGAGCCCGCTCAGTGTAAAGTGGTACCATTCACCATCTCGCTGAACCCAATAAAGAGGGCGGTCCCACCCTTCACTTTCAACAGCTGCGAAACCCTCATCGAGCCACCATTTGGGATCTTTATATCCCCCGTTTTGTATAAACTCCAGATACTCACCGTTGGTAACCAGACGGTCCGCAATAGCAAAATCATGAATGTAGGTTTTGTGTTCCGGGAACTCATTGTCATATCCAAACTCACCCCCTTTGTGACCTATCTGAAAGACTCCCTCATCAAAAGATACCCAGCCCATTTCCGGCAGCTGATCTACTGATGGCCTGCTGCTCTCTTTGTAAATCGGATAGAGCGGATTTTGAGCGAACATATATTTAAGATCTGTGAGCAAGAGCTCCTGGTGCTGCTGCTCATGATGAATACCCACTTCAATAACCGGCGCCCATGTTTCAAATGCTTTGTCCGTCAAATCATCTATTAAACCGAGCGTATGATCATCAACATATTTCCTGTACTCAAACACCTGCTTTACGGTTGGCCTCGACAAATTTCCTCGTTTATCCCTGCAGTGCGGATCGCTGGTCTGCACATAATAGGAGTTAAAAATATAATCATACTGCGGGTGCATCGATTCAAAACCAGAAAGGGCATGTTTCAAAATGAATACCTCGAAAAACCACGTTGTATGAGCAAGGTGCCATTTTGCAGGGCTGGCATTTTCCATAGCCTGTATCACAAAATCTTCCGTTTCAAGGGATTCTGTCAACGACTCCGTGAAACTGCGTACACTCTTGTAGTGTTCTTTGAGCTTGTTTCGTATTGATGTTTTCTCTGTCTGATCAGGTTTGTTTTCGGCTAACGGATTGGCGGTCTTCATAATAGATATAGTTGGTTACCGGCTTCGTTGTATCTGAACTGTAAATATGTAATAATGAATGATAAACTATTTTAATCTTTCTCTCAAAGAATCACTAATTTGTAAACTTATTTGCCATTCCACACGTTCCTTTGGCAGGTATTCACAGCCTGACTCAGGCTGCTTAAGTTTATTTTTCATTCTGAATATTTTGATTTTTCATGAGTAACATATCCAGTAAAAAAGAGATTGAGTCCCTGATCTATCTGCTCGACGATCCCGATCCAGAAGTTCAGACCGGTGTTCAAAAACGATTTAAAGAAATTGGTGAACACGCTGTACCCCTGCTGGATCAGTATCGCAGCGAAACCATTCGAAATTCAGAAAAAGAGTCCATCTCAGAAATTATATACCAGATTACATTCAACAACGTGCTGGATGAATTTTCGGATATTCTGGAACAGGGAGTTTCGAACAGACGACAGCTGGAGTATGCACTTTTAACGCTGAGCAAGTTTGGGAACCCTACCCTCAGGGTTCAGGAGTATCAGAAAAAACTGGATAAACTCAGTTCTCAAATCGGCAGCGAGATTGCATACACCCCCTCTATAACCGAAAAAATGCAGATTTTGCTGCAATATGTCTTCAGGGAACTTCGGTTTCGGGGAGATTCATCTGACTATCACCATCCTGATAATGCCTACCTCGATCGCGTTATAGATCGCCGGAAAGGATTGCCTATTATGCTCAGCACGGTGGTAATGTTTTTGGGAAGACGGTTAAACCTGCCGTTTTACGGGGTTAATATGCCCATTCACTTTATGCTGATGTATAAAACGCATAACCAGGATATTTTGATAGACCCGTTTGATGGCGGCACCATTGTCACCTACAACCAGTGCTGTTACTTCCTGAAAAAAAATGGTATTGAGCCTCGTCCGGAACATCTCGAAAAAGCGGATGAATCTGATATACTGGTTCGATGCATTCGGAATTTAAAACACAGCTACACCAAAAGTGGAAATGAACAGCGGGTTGATGGACTTCAAAAATTACTTCAGATAGCCGAGTTAAGAGGGTAGTTCCTGAACTTACCGGTTTTTACAGGATAGTATTACAGAACAATCGAAACCCCGCCTCGGCGCGGGTCACCAACTGCCCGATACGTATTTCCCTTCTTTTCAGAAACGTGTGTTCCCCCAAAGAACAGGCTTTTACGATCCCAGCATCGGTTTTTCGGATAATATTCTGCCAGCTTCGACACTGCTTTCTCAGCCAGACCTTGCTCCATATGTAAAAATCCCGACTCCACATGCAGTCGCGGAGACATTACAGCATCTTCAAGATCCATATCTCTGTAAAAAATATGAATAAGAAGTTGCAAAATAGCCGTTCGTATTCGGGTTGACCCACCTGAACCAAAAGCCATTACCCCTTTGTTTTTCTCCGTTGCAATGCCCGGAGCCATCATCGATGTCATCCTGGAATTGGGACTCCAGCGATGAAATCCGTTCGGATTCAAATCCTCCTCTCCCAGCATGTTGTTCAGCATAATATTTGTGCCGGGTATTAACAGTCCGCTACCTTCTCCGTTGCTCAAGGTTAAACTTGCCACATTTCCCTCCTCATCAATAATACTCATATGGGTTGTTCCTCTAAAAGACTCCTTTTTATCAAGCACTTCATTTTTATATGCATCAACAGAGGCACTCTCTAAAATGCTTTCCAAATCAGAATCAGGATTCCTTATCATCGCATCCACTCTTGCTTTCTCCGTCGCTACCTGCAAAAATGATATGAGAACAGCCCAATCAGTATCATTCGCCGGGCGTTCAGGTTTTGGCAGTGATGATAGTAATTTCAGCGCAAAAGCTACCAAAACGCCACCTGAGGATGGAGGTGGATTCAGATAAATATCATTTTCAAGGCAGGAGAAGTGAAGGGGCTTCCTTTTTATTGCCTGATAGGACTCAAAATCGTCTCTGGTCAGAAATCCCCTCTCATCCCTGCAGAGTTCAGCAACAGAAGCAGCTATTTCCCCTTTGTAGAACAATTCCTCTCCTTCCAGCGCCAAATTTTCCAAAAAATCGGCAAAATCCGTAAGCTTCTGAACATCCCCCTCCCCTTTTAATCTATTCGGGTTGTCTGCTCTTCCAAACAGAGACCTGCTTTGCGCCGTCGAGAGGTAGATCGGCTTAATGATTTCAAAGATTTCTCCCTGAAATTTATTGATTTCAACCCCATTTCTGGCAAGGTGGACCGCCGGCTCGATGAGACGCTCCATGGGCAGCGAGCAAAGATCCCTGTACACAGCAAACAGCCCTTTTATCATTCCCGGCGTGGCAACGGATCCGGTGCCTATGTGAAATTCCTGCTGAGCAAAACCAAAGTCCGCAATAATTGAGCGGAAATCTACATCACGGGAACGATCGGTGACAGGAGTTTGAACAAAATAGTCATACAGCGTTTTGGTGCCACCAACAGTGGTGGCTAAAAGAAAGCCTCCGCCTCCCAGTGAACATAAAACCGGTTCAGCAACGCAGGCTGCAAACTGGGCTGCAACAGCCGCATCGAATGCATTGCCTCCATCATTCAGAATCTCTTCTGCGGCTTTTGCCGTATCCCGGTGTCCGGCCGCAATGGCTCCTTTTTTCATAGTGGGTGCTGATGCTGGTTCTTATTTTAGATATAGGATCGTAAAATCTGACTTTGCTTGGAGCTTGACAACTTATTTGTCAGTACAGCGCAAAAACTTTTTCAAACTGAGGGGTGTTTTATAGATTAAGAGTATATAAATCATATAAAATATTGGTGCATAATTATGTTACAGTCTATAAATCCCGCTACAGAAGAGAAAATCGAATCCTATAATGAGCACACGCGGCAAGAAATAGATTCCATACTTGAAAATGTTGATAAGGCTCAACAATCATGGGAAAAAACAGAGTTCAGTGAGCGATCCCGTCTGATGAAGATTGCTGCAGAGGTTCTGAGAGCCAACAGCGAACGCTATGCAAAACTTATGACTCATGAAATGGGGAAACCAATATCCGGTGCACGTTCTGAGGTGGAAAAATGTGCATGGGTGTGTGATTACTACGCTGAGAACGCTGTTGAGTTTCTATCAGATGAGGTTATTGAAACCGATGCTTCGCAGAGCTTTGTAACATTCAGACCCTTGGGCGTTATTCTGGCGGTGATGCCCTGGAACTTCCCGTTTTGGCAGGTATTTCGGTTTGCTGCCCCCGGATTAATGGCCGGCAACGCAGGCGTACTGAAACACGCATCAAACGTAACAGGGTGTGCACTTGCCATAGAAGAAATCTTCCGGGAAGCCGGCTTCCCCGAGCATCTGTTTCGAACAATAAAAGTTCCCGGGAAAAATGTGGCCAATGTCATCGAAAACCCGGTCATAAAAGCTGTCACATTAACCGGCAGTGTACCCGCCGGTAAAGCTGTTGCGGAAAAAGCGGGCTCACTATTGAAGAAAACCGTTATGGAGCTGGGCG
>Ga0209942_1001335_pt1 | contig 13472 bp, 10 predicted proteins | sample SalPonR1_A_D2_MG_FD_185695 | JGI IMG/M metagenome (GOLD analysis project Ga0209942, IMG submission 185695) | Salt pond soil microbial communities from South San Francisco under conditions of wetland restoration - Salt Pond MetaG R1_A_D2_MG... ... | reverse complement strand
ATTTCCTTCGGACCGACGAGCGGTTCTACGCCGATTCGCCGCGCGAGCTCTTAATGCACGCCGCATATATCGCCAAGCGCGCCGATGACCAGATGCCACGCTTCTTCGGCAAGCTGCCACGCCTGTCCTATGGCGTGCGCCCGGTGCCGGCGCATATGGCACCGACCTATACCACAGGCCGTTACTGGCCGGGCGATATGGAAAATGGGGTTGCCGGCGGCTATATGGTCAATACCTTCGCGCTCGACCAGCGCCCGCTTTACACCCTGCCTGCGCTGACGCTGCACGAAGCGGTGCCCGGGCACCACCACCAGGGGTCGCTTGCACGGGAGCTCGAGGGCGTGCCGGAATTCAGGCGCAATTCCTACATCACCGCGTTCGGCGAGGGCTGGGCGCTGTATACCGAGCATCTCGGCATCGAGATGGGCATCTATACCACGCCGTACGAACATTTCGGCCGCCTGAGCTATGAGATGTGGCGGGCGTGCCGGCTGGTCGTCGACACCGGCATCCACTATTTCGGCTGGAGCCGCGAGAAGGCCGAAGCCTGCTTTCTTGAAAATTCGGCACTGGCCGCGCACAACGTCACTACCGAAGTGGCACGCTATATCTCATGGCCCGGCCAGGCGCTTGCCTACAAGACCGGCGAGTTGCTCATACGCGACCTGCGCGATCGGGCGGAAAAGCGGTTGGGCGATGCGTTCGACCTGCGGGCGTTCCATGACCACATTCTGATCGACGGCGCCATGCCGCTGGAGACGCTGGAAGCGCGGATGCAGACGTGGATCGACGACAACGCCGAGAGCTGAATCCACGAAGCGAGGCTTAGGGAACCTCTGAATAACTCTGCACGGAGCGCGTTTCAGTCGGAAAAGCCGCAGATCGTGCGGTGCGAGCCGAGTGACAGTAGCCATAGCTACGACCGAGGGTCGCGACGCGCGAGATGCGGCTTTTCCGGCGAAACCCATGCGGGACGGGCCTTTGCGGGCGCTCCGATTCGTTTGGGCTCGCTTATTTGGAACAACCAAACCGCGTTCGCCCAAGCCTAACCGGAGCGCCCGCAAAGGCGCCGTCGCGCCCGTGCAGAGTTATTCAGAGGTTCCTTAGCCCGGTGGTACCGCCAGCAACGCGATCTCGGCCAGGCTCCAGCCGATCAGGGCGCCGACGATGACGTCGGTTGGATAGTGCAGGCCGAGGATAACGCGTGACAATGCGATCAGCACGGTCAACGGGATCAGTACCGCCGCGAGCATCGGAAACCAGGCGACTGCGATGATGGTGAACAGTACGGCGTGCAGGGTGTGACCGGACGGGAAGCTGTAGCGGTCCAGCGGCTGGCTGCCGACGCGGATCTCGGGAAGGCCGATGAACGGACGCTCGCGCACGAGATTGCTCTTGAGCAGCTTGTAGATCGTTACGCCCGCCAAGCCGGAGAGCGCCATCATGATCGAGGCTCTGAGACCGGGCTCGCCCTGGGTCAGGGCCATCAGCGCCATCAGGCTGTACCAGACCACACCGTCGCCCAGGCGGCTGACGGCAGCGAAGAACCTGGCGATGATCCGGTGTCGGGAGCTGCGGTTGAGCGTCACGCACAATTCGTGCTCGAAGCGCTGAATCCGGGCCAATCCCCTGAGTACCGATGACGTCGGATGTACATCCATACCGACTACTTTAGCGGATTTGCAATGCATCCGCATTTCAAGCCGCTGACAATTGTGTGACAGCGTGGCCGGCAGATCAGGCGGTCATGGTTTCAGGCCACCTTGAGATCGGCGGTCGGATTGCTCGTCGGATGGGCGAAATAGAAACCCTGGGCCAGGCGAATGCCGGCATTCTTCAGCCAGTCCATTTCCTGTTCGCATTCGACCCCGGTCGCGATCACTTCGATGTTCAGCGCCTTGCAGGTCGCAATGACTCCGCAGACGATGGCCTGGCGACGAGCGCTCGAGTCGATGCCGCGGATCAGGCTGCGATCGAGCTTGGCGAAATCCGGACGAAATACCGCGAGGCGCTTCAGCCCGACTTCGCCCACGCCGACGTTATCGGCGAGCACTTTCAGTCCGGCGGCGTGCGCCATCTCGCGCGCCTTGTCAAGCTGACGCGGGTTGCCGAGCATTTCGAGGCTGCCGAATTCGAGTACCACCCGGTCAAGTGATATCCCGTGTTCGTTTGCGGCCTCGACCGTTGCATCGATCGACAGCGCAAGATTGTCGGGTGAAATCTGCGAGCAGTTCAGATGAATCGCGGCGTCGATGCCCCGGCACGCGGCGGCCTTGAGTGCGCGCATTCGGCACGCCTGGTCGAAGTAATAGCGGTTCTCAGGCCGAATCGCCTCGAGTACGGTCGCGGCGGACTCGCCTGCAAGTCCCCGCACCAGAGCTTCGTGGCCGACGGTTTCGCGCGAGCGGGCATCGACGACCGGCTGGAATGCGAAGCTGAATCCCGTATCGACGACTTCATGACAGTCGTTGAACATGGCGGTGGAATATGCGCTTGCATGGTCACTGTCGTGGAACATGTCTTTCCCCTTCGCGTTGGCTTGATTCTGGTTGTCGCGGCATGATTGCCGCCAATGACTGTAATCATTCAAGAGTCGTGCCAAATAGAAGAAAGTGTGGTTGGCAGCGCACGAGTAGCAGCCATGTGGAGAGCATCCAGCGCTTTTTCGGGGTTGTTGTTTGTCCGGCTGCGACGCATTTGCGGCGCAGGTGCCCGGAAGCGCCGGGAACGTCGGTCAGGCGGTGTGCCAGGCCTCGATTTCGACCAGCAGGTCGCCGCGGCAGACGTCACCGCGCAGGGCGCAGAGCTTCAAGGCTGGCCAGCGCCGGCGCAGGCGCTGCTCGATCGCCGACCAGTCTTCGGCATGGCGGACGTAGACACGCGCCAGGCTGTCGCTGTTGAATCGCGCCAGGTCGGGCCGGTTCATCACGCCTGCCGCGTGGCCGAGCAGGGCGTCGAGGTTGCTGGCCGCTTCGTCGGCTTGTGCAAGCGCATCGCCGGAGTGCGCGGTGGCATGGCCGATGACGCTCGCGGTGCCGGAAACCAGCAGGCCGGCGCGGCCGTTTTCCAGATCGATTCCGGTCGCGCGGGCGAACGCCGGTTGCCGTGGCCCGTAGCGGCGCGGGTAGTTCCAGGCGCTGACCTGGCGCGGGTTTTCGATCGAGATGCCGGGCGATACACCGGCCAGCGCCACCAGCTGCATCACCGGCTGCTCGCCGCCGATCGCCGTTGCCGCGCACATTCGTGCATCGTTTAGACCGGCGGCCTCCAGCGCCCGGCCGCGGCCAACGCAGAATCGTCGGTAGCGCTCCCGGTCATCGTCGCCGTGGTTGATCGCCGGAAAGTAGTTCCAAAGCCGTAACGGGTAGCCGAATCTTGATTCACCCAACGTGCGAATCAGCTTGCGATAAAGCGTTTCAGCCGCGAGCGCGGCATCGGCCCCGGGATCGTCGGGTTCGGACATCACGATGGCACAGAGCTGGTCTTCGGGCGCCCCCCAGCATTCGTGATCGTAATCGCCCCCCAGAAACTCCAGGCCCGGTCCTTCCGGGTGCCCGCGGCCGTCCAGTGCGATTTCCAGGATGGGTTTGCCGGACGCGACTGTATCGACTTCGAGACGGTAGGTGGGGGCGGTGGCCTGGGGTGTTGTCATACAGTTGACGGGTCAACGGGTTCGGCTTGCCGCAAGCATACCGCCAAAAGCGGAAACGGGGCAGTGATGCGTCAGACCCGGCCCGCCGGTCTGGGAAGTCGCCAATCCAAAGTCAAAAAATCCCGGCCTGCGCGCGGCGGGGCGCGCAGGCCGGGATGGATCGTGCATTCAAGCTCCGCTAGCGGGCTTCAGCCGGCACCGGGCTGCCCGGGGTCCAGGGCGCGCCGGCATCGAACAGTGCGTCCTCGAGTGCGGGGATGCGTTGTTCGACCAATCGATTCAGGTCGGCCCGCACCTCGTCGAACTGCTGTTCGGCGATCTCGAGGCTGCGTTCGTGGGTAGGCGTCGGGCCGTAGGTGGAGCGCCCGGTGCCGATCATCGCCACGAACAGCCGCTGGCTGATCGTCGGGCCCTGCGGTTCGTTGAGCTCGCTCAGCGACTGCTTGCCCTGAAGCTCTTCCTCGATCGCATAGAGCCGCTGGCTGACGGCGTGTAGCTCGGCATCGAGCTCGCCGGCCGGCGCAGTGCTGCCCGCCAGCGCAGCGCCAAGTGCGTCGACTTTCTCGCGGGCCTCGCTGATAACCTGGTTGGCCGCCGAAACGCGGCGCTGCATTGCCGAAAGGCGCTTCCAGAAGGCCACCGTCTCGGCCGGTTCCGCGCCGTCCAGCGTGCCCTCGCGCATGCGCACGACATCGAACGATTGCGGTTCGGCCAGAGCCGTGACGACGCCATCGATGCGCTTGGCCAGTTCCACCGTGTAAGTGCCAGGGGCGACCATGAAGCCTTCCGGCTCGCCCCACCCCCCGCTGTCGCCTATGGCGTTTGGCGCCGGCATTCGCAGATCCCATGCGACGCGGTGGAAGCCGCTGGAAGTGGGACCTTCCAGGCGGCGAACGACGTTGCCGTCGGCGTCGCGAACCGTCATCAAAACAGCCGGGTCCGGCTGCCGCCGCTCCGCCTCGACCTGCTCCCAGCCCGGGAATGGCACGTCGTCGCGCACTTCTATCAATTCCTTTTCGCGTTCCTGGCGCTTCTGCTCGTCGGTCTTGTAGCTTTCCGCCAGGTGATAGGTGAAAACGGCCCCGAACGGCGGATTTGGCGCGGTGTAGAGACCATGGCCCTGCGAACCCTTTTCATTGCCGCCGAGCACGCCGCGCTCGATGTACCACCACGCGTCGCGCGGTTCGAACAGTGCGGCTTCCTGCGACAGCGCCTCGGAATCGAGGCCGCGCAGCGGGCTGTAGTCGTCGAGAATCCAGAACCCCCGGCCGAAGGTGGCGCCGACGAGATCATTCTCGCGCCGTTGTATGGCGAGGTCGCGGTAGGAAATCGTCGGCGCGTTGCCGGTCAGTTCGATCCACTTGCCGCCGCCGTCGAGGGTGAAGAACACGCCGAACTCGGTTCCGGCAAACATCAGTTCCGGATCGATGTGATCCTGGACCAGGCGCCAGACCAGGTGACGTTCAGGAAGATCACCGGCGATCGATGTCCAGCGACGGCCGCGGTTCGTGCTCTTGAGCAGGTAGGGCTTGAAGTCACCGTACTTGTGGTTGTCGAGCGCGATGTAAACGGTATCGGCGTCGAACAGGTCGGCCTTGACGTCGTTTACGAAGGCCGTATCCGGAACGCCGGGTAGGTCGCCAACCTCGATCTCGCGCCAGCTCTCGCCACCGTTTTCCGAGACCTGCAACAACCCGTCGTCGGTGCCGGCATACAGCAGGCCCTCGACCATGGGCGATTCGGCCAATGAAGTGATGGTGTTGTAGTTCGACATCGCGTACGTATCCCACGGCGCGTCCCAGCTCCATTGGCGGCCCATCACTTCGAGCTCGATGCGTTCCTGGTTGCGGGTCAGGTCTTCGGAAATCATGGTCCAGCTGTCGCCGCGATTGTCCGAGCGCCAGACCCGCTGAGAAGCGTGGTAGATGCGGGTCGGGTCATGCGGGCTGACCAGGATGGGCGCGTCCCAGTTGAATCGGTTCGGTTCCTGGCCGGGCTCGACCTGCGGCTGTATATAGACGATTTCGCCGGTGGTGCGGTCGGCGCGCACCAGATTGCCCTGCTGCCAGTGGGCGTAGACGATGTCCGGGTTGCCCGGTTCGGTGGCCGGCTGGTGGCCGTCGCCGAACAGCACGACGAACCAGTCGGCGTTGCGCACGCCGTGGAGGTTGTCGGTGCGCGACGGCCCGCCCTGGGTGTTGTTGTCCTGGGTCCCGCCGTAAACCGTATAGAACGGCTCGGCGTCGTCGACCGCGACCTTGTAGAACTGGGTGACCGGCAGGTTGTCGACGTAGCGCCAGGTCTCGGCATGATCGAAGGTTTCGTAAAGGCCGCCATCGCTGCCCATCAGCAGGTAGTGCGGATCGCCTTCTCGGAACGCCAGCGCGTGGTTGTCGACGTGCTTGTTCTCGCTTGCGACCGAGTTCCAGGTCTCGCCGCCGTCATCGGAATAGGCGGCGCGCACGTCCATGAAGTAGATCCGGTCGAACTTGTGCGGACTGGCGTAAATTTCCTGGTAGTAGTGGGGGCCGGTGCCGCCGGCGATTTTGTCGGACATTTTTTTCCAGGAGGCGCCCCGGTCGCCGGACCGCCATACGCCGCCCTCGCGACGATCGGTCTCGATCGCGGCGTAAAGCACGTCGGGCTGCTGCGGCGATATGGCCAGACCGATCTTGCCCAGGTTGCTGTTTTCGTCCGAGCTGGGCAGGCCGTTGGTCAATTCGGTCCAGGTCTCGCCTCCGTCGGTAGAGCGGTGAATGCCGGAGTTCGGTCCACCGCCGACGTATGCAGCCACGGTCCGGTGGCGCTGCCAGGTAGCGGCGTACAGCACGTCGGGGTTACGCGGATCGATAACCAGGTCGGTCACGCCGGTCCAGCGATCGTCGCCTTCGTCGCCGACCAGCGTGCGCGTCCAGGTTTCGCCACCGTCGGTGGTCTTGTACAGTCCGCGTTCGCCGCCGGCGTTCCACAACGGTCCCTGGACTGCCGCCCAGGCCGTATTCGAGTCTTCGGGGTGAATAACGATCTTGCTGATGTGCTCCGATTTTTCGAGGCCGACGTTGTTCCAGGTGGCGCCGCCGTCGTGACTGACGTAGACCCCGTCGCCGTAGCCGACATGGCGGCCGCCGACGTTCTCGCCGGTGCCGACCCAGACCGTGTTCGGGTTCGACGGATCGAGCGTGATGGCGCCGATCGAATAGGAATTCTGACCGTCGAAGATCGGGTTCCAGGTAGTGCCCGAGTTGACCGTTTTCCAGACGCCGCCGGAGCCGACCGCGACATACCAGACGTTGGGGTTGTCCGGGTGCAGCGCGATATCGGCAATCCGGCCCGACATGAACGCCGGGCCGATGGTGCGTAGTTCGAGGCCGGCGAAGGTTTCGGCGCTCAACGCATCTTCATCCTGGGCGACGACCGGCATCAGCCAGAAGGCCAGAACTACAAGCGAAAGCAGCTTGATACTCAGGCTGCGCGTGCATTCAAATCGAAAAATCATCTTTACTCTCCAGGATCGGTTTTTTTATGCTGGGTCTGAAACGGAACACTGTCTGACCGCAGATTCTCGCAGATTTCGAATCCCCGGCTCGCCCCGGGGCGAACATCCGCGCCATCGTTATTGCCATCGGCATCAGTGAAGCTCATCGAGCTCCGGTGGCAAGAATCCACCGGCGACGTGCTCGAAACCACTGGCGATTTCGATCAGCACCGGTTCGCTGAATCGCGCGCCGAAGATCGACAGTCCCACCGGCATGCCGTGCACCTGGCCCATGGTAACGGTGATGTTGGGATAGCCGGAAATCGCGGCCAGCGAGGAACTTCCACCAATGAAATGATCTCCGTTGATCAGGTCGATGGTCCAGGCGGCCGACCCGGTCGGCGCGATCAGCGCGTCGAGGTCGTACTCGGCCAACAGCTTGTCGATGCCTTCGGCACGGGTGGCCCGGTGGACCGCGGAAAGCGCGTCCTCGTAAGCCTCGTCGCTGAGCGGGCCCTTGGCCTGGGCCTGCTCGAAGATCTCCTGGCCGAACCACGGCATTTCAGCGGCCGCGTTGTTTCGGTTGAATTCGATCAGGTCGGCCAGCGTCATGTTCGACAGGTCCGCGTCCGGAAGGCCGGCAAGGTAACCATTGAGGCCGTGCTTGAATTCGTACAGCAGCACGTCGTAGGAATTGGCGGAGAATCCATCCGGCCTCTGCCATTCGATTTCATCGACGATTTCGGCGCCGCCTTCGCGCATCGATATGATGGCGGCTTCGAACAGTTCATCGACATCGCTGTGGAAACCGGCCGACGAGCGCAGCACGCCGATGCGCTTGCCGTCCAGACCGTCGTCTGCGAGATGGGCCGGCAGGTGATCCAGCGACCATTCGGGCCGGTCGGCGGTCGCCGGGTCCGCCTCGTCCGGCCCCGCCATCGCGGCCAGAAGTAAAACGGCATCTTGGACGCTGCGGGCCATCGGGCCGGCCGTGTCCTGGCTGTGGGATATAGGCACGACGTGGGTTCGGCTTACCAGGCCCACCGTGGGCTTGATGCCGACCAGACCGTTTGCCGATGAAGGGCAGACCACCGAACCATTCGTTTCGGTGCCGACGGCCAGCACCGTCATCCCGGCGGCCACGGCAACAGCGGAACCGGAACTCGAGCCGCAGGGGCTGCGCGACAGGTCGTAAGGATTGCGGGTCTGCCCGCCGATGCCGCTCCAGCCGCTGGAGGATCGCTCCGAGCGGAAATTGGCCCATTCGCTCAGGTTCGCCTTGCCGAGGATCACCGCTCCGGCGTCGCGCAGGCGCGTGACCAGTGGCGCGTCCCGTCCGGTGGCGTTGTCGGCCAGCGCCAGTGAACCGGCGGTCGTGGGCTGGTCGCGGGTTTCGATGTTGTCCTTGAGCAGGACCGGAATGCCGTGCAGGGGGCCGGCCCAATCGCCGGCCGCGAGTCTGGCGTCGAGTGCGCGTGCCTGGGCGCGCGCCGACGGATCGATCGCGATCACGGCGCTCAGTTCGGGGTTGAGCAGTTCGATGCGTGCGATCTGGCGCTCGACCAGCACGGCCGAGGACAGTCCCCCTTCACGCATTGCTTTGTGAAGGTCGGCCACGCCGGGCCATTCGGTATAGCCGTCTTCGGCAGCGATAGTCGAGATGCTGGCGACCAACAGCCCTGTCATCAAGGCCGCGACGGCGAGTTTGACGGCGATGGCGGTGCCGAGCTTCGGTGAATTCTTTCGGGACATTTTCCAAGTCTTCCTGTCGATAATAGGGCCTGGTGGCCTTGATGCACGAAGTGTCATGCAGTCGGCAAGCCATCAATATACGCGACGTCCGGACGAGCCCGCTGTCGGTGATTGCCCGGATCGAGGCCGTGCAGCCGTTGGCGGGCGATCCGGAGCGTCAATCGCGGATTCCGCGGCCTGGTCGATTCAAGGAAGCTCTTAATGACTCTGCGCGGAGCGCGTTTCAGTCGGAAAAGCCGCAGATCGTGTGGTGCGAGCCGAGTGACAGTAGCCATAGCGACGGCCGACGGCCGCGTCGTGCCCGCGCTAGAGTCATTCAGAGGTTCCTTAAGCCGATCACGGTCGGGTCTGGCCGCTTCCGCGCACCAGGTACTTGAACGTCGTGAGCTGCTCCAGTCCCACCGGGCCGCGGGCGTGCAGCCGGCCGGTCGCGATCCCGATTTCGGCGCCAAAGCCGAACTCGCCGCCGTCGGCGAACTGGGTCGACGCGTTGTGGACGACGATTGCGCTGTCGACACGCCTCAGAAACGAGTCGACGACTCCCGGATCCGAGGCGAGGATGCCGTCGGTATGGCCGGAGCCAAAGCGCGCGATGTGGTCCATCGCCGAATCCGGCGATTCCACGCAGCGTACGGCCAGGATCGCTTCGAGAAATTCGGTTGACCAGTCGGCTTCGGTCGCCTCGCGAATCCGCTTGTCGTGCTCTCGGGCGTCGGCATCGCCGCGGATTTCGCAGCCCAGGGATTCCAGCGCATCGACCAGTTCGGGCAGCCGATCGAGACAGGCGCGGTCGACCAGCAGCGTCTCCAGCGCGCCGCAGATGCCGGGCCGGCGCATCTTGGCGTTGACGATCACGGCTATCGCCATCTCCGGATCGGCCGACCGGTGCCAGTAAAGATGGTTGTTGCCGTCCAGGTGGGCGAATACCGGCACACGCGCCTCGCGCTGTACCCTTTCGACCAGCGAACGGCCGCCCCGGGGCACGATCACGTCCACCCATTCATGTGCACCCAGCAGCGCCCCGACCAGTTCACGATCCTGGTCCGGCACCATCTGCACGGTATCCGGATCCAGCCCGGCTTCAGCCAGGCCCGAGACGATCGCCGAGTGAATCGCGCGGTTGCTTTCCACCGCCTCGCTGCCGCCGCGCAGAATCACCGCGTTGCCGGCCTTGAGGCATAGCGCGGCGGCGTCGGCGGTCACGTTGGGCCGGGACTCGTAGATGACGCCGACCACGCCTATGGGCACGGCTAGCCGTGCGATGTCCAAGCCGTTCGGGCGACGCCAGCGCGCCAGCTCGCGACCGACCGGGTCGGGCAGATCGGCAACCTTTTCCAGTCCGGCGGCAATCCCTTCCAGGCGTGCTTCATCGAGCTTCAGCCGATCGAGCATTGCGCCGCTGATTCCGCGTGCCCGGGCCCGCTCGAGATCTGCCGCGTTGGCCTGGAGAATGTGCCCCGAAGCGGAGCGAATCGCGGCGCCGGCTTCGGTCAACGCCCGGTTCTTTTGCACCGTGGCGCACTGCACAAGACTTTCAGCGGCGCGTCGTGCCTTGCGCCCGATTTCCGCAATAACAGTTTCCGGCTTCGAGTCAGTCATTGCCATGCAGTGCGTTCCTGTAAATCAGAGGTGTTTGGTTCTTTTTTGGAAACCGGAAACCGGAAACCGGAAACCGGATCTTCATCGATCAAACAATACCAAATCGTCGCGATGAACCACCGGCCCGCGACCGGCGTAGCCGAGAATCGATTCGAACTCGCGACTGTGCCGCCCGATGATTTGTCGGGTTTCCACCGCATCGTAGCCGCAAAGACCGTGGCCCAGCGCTGTGCCGCGACCCCGCAGCTCGATCAGATCACCACGCCGGAACTGGCCCCTGACTTCGACAATGCCGCCGGCCAGCAGGCTGGCGCCGCGCGCCAGCGCATCGACCGCGCCGTCGTCCAGCACCAGCGACCCTGCCGAGTGCTGCAGTGAACGCAACCACTGCTTGCGCCGGGCGAGCGGCCGGTTCGAGGCATGAAAGCAGGTGCCCGTGCCGGTGTCGCAATAGGCCTGTATGGGCATGTCGTGGTTGCCGTTGGCGAGCAGCACGGCGCAGCCGCCGGCGGTGGCGATGCGCGCCGCGGTGATCTTGCTGGCCATGCCGCCGGTGCCGAAGCCGGTGGCCTCGGCGTTACCGGCAAGCGACTCGATGCCTGCGTCGATGACCGGGACTTGATTGATCAGTCTTGCATCGGGATTCCGGCGCGGGTCGGCGTCGAACAGTCCGTCGACGTCGCTGAGCAGCAGCAACAGTTCGGCGCCCGCCAGAAGCGCCACACGAGCCCCCAACCGGTCGTTGTCGCCGAAACGGATTTCGCCGGTGGCGACGGTATCGTTTTCGTTGACCACCGGCACCACGCCGCGATCCAGCAGCGTTTCGACGGTATTGCGAGCGTTCAGGTAACGGCCCCGGTCTTCAAGATCGTCCAGCGTCAACAGCAGCTGGGCGGCGATACGGTGCTTGCCGGTCGGCGCATCGGCCGAAACCTCGGCCCATACGTCGGCCCAGGTGCGGGCCAGTCGAATCTGGCCCACGGCGGCCGCGGCCTGGGCCTCGGACAGGCTGGCGGGCCGGCCTTGGATGCCGAGTGCCGAGCGGCCCAGCGCAATGGCGCCGGAGGACACGATAATGACCGGACCGGCTCGGCCGGCAAGCTGTCGCGCCAGGCCTGACATCCAATCGCGGCGGGGTTCGCCTTCCTCGCTGATCAGCAGGGACGAGCCGATCTTGACCACAAGCGGTGCGCTGCCGTCGAGCAAGAAATCGCGCAGCTCGGAATGCGTCGGGCTGTTCACGGGTTGTGCCGCGGATGCGCGGCGTCCACAGGCAGAAAAAAGGGCGTGCTCATGCTTCGAATATTAGCAGGGAGCAACCGGCGGTCACCACTTTCCGGTTGGTGAACAGGATGGCCGGAGACGGCGAGATGAGAAAAGACCGATCGCGTATCATCAATCCTCCTTTTTCGATTCAAGCCAACCGTCATGACCAATTTCCGACACTTGATCCGCGATGTTCCCGATTGGCCCGAGGCGGGCATCGTTTTCAAGGACATCACGCCGCTGCTGGCCAGCCCCGAGGGCATGGCCTGGGCCGTGGACCGATTGTACGAACCGTTCGCCGGGAAGCACATCGACCTGGTGGCCGGCATAGAATCGCGCGGTTTCCTGTTCGGCGTCGGCGTGGCGCGGGCACTGGGCGCGGGCTTCATACCGGTGCGCAAGCCCGGCAAACTGCCGCGCGAGACCATTCGCCGGGAATACGCGCTGGAATATGGAAGCGACGCGGTGGAGATGCACGCCGACGCGGTAGCCGAGGGTCAGCGGGTGCTGGTGATCGACGACGTATTGGCCACCGGCGGCACCATGGCGGCGACCTGCGAATTGTTCGCCGAGGCGGGTGCGGAAGTCGCCGGCGCGGCAGTGCTTATCGAACTCGAATTTCTCTCGGGTGCCGAGCGGGTGCCTTACGCGATCCATTCGGTGTTGCGGTACTGACCCCCGACTTGTTCACTGTGGCGTCGGCCGGCATCTATTGATGCATGTTAAAAGCATGTTATAATCCCGTCGTTGATTTCTTATCCATGTCGACCGGGAGTTCGCAATGATAGAAGGTCTCACTCGCAATGCCGCCCGAAATATCTTTTTCGGCGGCTCGCTGTTTTTCTTCCTGGCCTTCATCGGCTTGACCGCGCACAGTCATTATTACGTCGTGACCGAGTCGACGGATCATGCCGGGCTGACCGATTCGGTCAAGCGCGGCAAGCATATCTGGGAAGAGAACTCTTGCATCAACTGCCACAGTCTGCTCGGCGAAGGGGCTTATTTTGCGCCCGAGCTCGGCAACGTCTGGAAGCGCTACGGCGGCGAGGGAAGTCCGGCCGGTGCGCGCAATGCGCTCAAGGCGTGGATTCGCATCCAGCCGACCGGCGCCGAAGGCAGGCGCCAGATGCCGAAATACGATTTCACCGAAGAAGAACTGGATGCCCTGATCGATTTTCTGGAATGGACCAGTCGCATCGATACGCAGGATTGGCCACCGAATATCTCGGGCTGAAGCCAGCCACGCCACCAGAATCCAGAATCAGGAAATACTCCAATGAAATACGAAACCCAGAAAGTCGCTTATCCGTTCTTCGTCGCCGCGTTGGCGCTTTTTGCCGCGCAGGTTATCTTCGGCGTGGTTGCCGGGGCCATTTACTTCTGGCCCAACCTGTTGACCGAAGTCATGCCGTTCCATATCGTGCGCATGAGCCACACCAATCTGCTGATCGTATGGCTGCTGATCGGATTTTTCGGCGCGACGTATTACCTGCTTCCCGAAGAGGCCGAAACCGAGATCTACAGCCCGAAGCTGGCCTATATCCAGCTCGGTATCTTCGTTTTTGCCGGCGCGGCGGCGCTGGTCGGCTACCAGTTCGGGATTCACGAAGGGCGCGAATTTCTGGAGCAGCCGTTCTGGGTCAAGGTGTTGCTGACCATATCGTTCCTGATGTTTCTTTTCAACGGCACCATGACGCTTATCAATGGTCGCAGGACCGCCATCTCGGT
>Ga0209942_1001334_pt1 | contig 13472 bp, 11 predicted proteins | sample SalPonR1_A_D2_MG_FD_185695 | JGI IMG/M metagenome (GOLD analysis project Ga0209942, IMG submission 185695) | Salt pond soil microbial communities from South San Francisco under conditions of wetland restoration - Salt Pond MetaG R1_A_D2_MG... ... | reverse complement strand
GATGTGGCCCCCAACAAACGCCCGGTGAACATGGTGTTCCAGCATCTGGCGCTTTTTCCGATGATGAATATCGCCGACAACATCGGTTACGGGCTGCGCCGCAAGGGCCTGCCTAAGCCCGAGATCACCCGCAAGGTGGGCGAGGTTCTCGAACGGATCGGCCTGCCGGACATTGGTGCTCGGAAGGTCGATGAACTCTCGGGCGGGCAGAAACAGCGCGTGGCCATCGCCCGCTGCATGGTGCTGGAACCCGATGTACTGCTCCTTGATGAACCGCTCGGCGCGCTCGACCTCAAGCTGCGCGAACATATGAAGATCGAACTGAAGGCATTGCAGGCGGCCTTCGACACCACCTTTGTCTACATCACCCATGACCAGAGCGAGGCGCTGGTGATGTCCGACACCGTCGCGGTGATGAATGCCGGGCGGTTCGAGCAGATGGGTGCCGCGCGCGACCTCTATTACCGGCCCGAAACCGCCTTTGTCGCGGGCTTTGTCGGGGACAGCAACCGATGGCGTGGTCGCGTCGAAAGCGTGGATGGCGACGCCCTTCGCCTGCGCAGCGACAGCGGGCTGACACTTCTGGGCAGCCGCCACGGGCGGGCCCTGTCCGATGGCGTAGCGGCAGATATCTACGTGCGCCCCGAGGCCATTCGCCTCGGCCACAGCCCCGAGGATGTGGCACATTTCGACAACCGCCTGTCGGGCACGGTGACCAGCCTGCTTTTCAACGGCGCGGCTAGCCGCATCCTCATGCGCCCAATTGAGGGCAACGAGGAAATCGAGGTGGCCCTGCCCCAATCTGGCGAGTTCGCCCATCTGGAGCGCGGATCGGGCGTGCATGTCGGCTGGTCCAGCGATCAGGGCAATTGCTTTGCGGCGGGGTCGGTCTGATGCAGGCGGCGCAAAGACTCGGCTTTCTCCTGCTGGTGACACCGCTCCTGCTGTGGCTTGGCCTGCTGATCATCATCCCGCATATCGACATGTTCCTAGTCTCGCTCCGCGAACGGGTTGGCGTGGGCGAATATGCCACCAGCCTTGCCAATTACCGCAGCTTCATCGAGGAACCGCTGTACCTGATGACCTTCGCGCGCACCGCAGTGATGTCGGTCATGGCCACCGCGCTGACCCTTCTGATCGGCTTTCCGGTCGCCTATTACATCGCCAAGATGGCGCGCGGGCGGGTGCGTTCGGCGCTCTTTCTGCTGTGCCTCGTGCCGTTCTGGGTGTCGGAACTGGTGCGCACCTTCGGCTGGATGATCCTGCTGCGCGAAACCGGCCTGTTTTCGTCTGTGCTGCAGTGGGCAGGGCTGGCCGATGCACCGGTCGAAATGCTCTATAACGACGCCGCGATCATGGTCGGGCTGGTCTATACCTCGATGCTGTTCATGGTGGTGCCGCTGATCACCACGCTCGACAGTCTCGACGACGCGGTGATCGAGGCGGGCTATGATCTGGGCGGCTCGGGCCCATCCATCCTGCGCGAAATTGTCATTCCCCATGCCATGCCGGGGATCGTCTCGGGCTCGATCGTCGTCTTCATGCTGTCCTTGGGCAATTACCTCACCCCGATCATGCTCGGCGGCAAGGACAGCCTGTGGTTCACCGAACTGATCTATTCGCAATTTATCGTGCGCTTCAACTGGGAACTCGGCGCAGCCTTTGGCTTCATGCTGCTGATCCTGTCCTCGGTGATCGTCTGGGGCACGCTGCGCCTGACCGGCCAGACCCTTGAAAAGACCATGGGATGAGAGGCGCGCCATGATCCCCACCATCCCCCAAAGCCGCCTGATCAAGGTGACCTACACCGCCTATGTGGTGCTCTTCTTCACGTATCTCGCGCTGCCGCTCACGGTGGTCGCGGTCTTCGCCTTCAACGACAGCCAGTTCCCCTCACTGCCCTGGGAGGGCTTCACGTGGGACTGGTTCTTCGGCGCGGAACAACCCAAGATCGGCGTCTTTCACGAACGTCCCATCCTGCGCGCCATCGGCACATCCGCCCTTGTCGGGTTCTGCGTCTCGGTGCTTTCGGTCGCCGTGGGCACTACCAACGCCTTTCTCTTCAACCGGTACGAATTTCGCGGCAGGGGGCTGCTCTATGTACTGATGCTGACGCCGCTGGTCATTCCGGGGATCGTGCTGGGCATCTCGATCCTGGTCTTTTCCTCGACCGTGGCCAATGCCGCATGGGACGCGATGGAATGGGATATCATGGCGCTGCGCCCCGGCCTCGTCTTGGTGATCCTCGGACAGTTCTCCTTCATCACCACCATCGCCACGCTGGTCATCGCCGCGCGGCTGCAGAAATTCGATCGCACGCTGGAAGAGGCGGCACTCAACCTCGGCGCGGGTCATCTGACGGCGGTGCGCACCATCACCATCCCTTACCTCATGCCCGCCCTAATCGGGGCCTTTGTCGTCGCCTTCCTGATGAGCTTCGAGAACTTCAACACCACGCTGATGCTGGTGGGCTCCGACGCGCCACTGACCATCGCGATGTTCGACCGGCTCAAGGAGGGCTCCACCCCGCTGCTCAACGCGGTGTCGTTGCTGCTGATGGTCGGGTCAAGCCTGCTGGCACTGGTGATGATCGCGTTTCAGCGCAGGTAGAGCGCTCAGGCGGTCTTGAGCGTCATCGCCACGTCGCCCAGACCCGCGATACGGCCTTGCGCCGTCGTCGGCGGGGTGATCCACGGCAAGCCGTTGAGCGAGCCGGTAATCACCACCTGCCCCACCTGCAACCCGCCACAATGATCGCCCAGCGCGCGGGTCAGCGCGCAGAGTGTGGCAAAGGCGTCGCCGCCCGGCACCGGCGACGCGCCATCAAGCAGGGTCTCGCCTCCCAGCACCAGCCGCGCCTCGGCGTGTGTTACGTCAAGGCCCTGCCAGTCACGACGCGCCTCGCCCAGAACCACTGCACCGTTGAGTTGGTTGTCCAGCATCTTGAGCGCCGCTCCCGCGCCCTTCGGGTCGGCGAGGCGGCTTTGAACCAACTCGAACGCAGGCAGCAATTCCACTGACGCGCGCAATCGTGCCTCGAAATCGGTGGCGTCCCGGTCCGGCGGGCTCGCGATCAGGCGAAAGGCGTATTCCAGTTCGACGCCCACGTCTTCGCGGACCGAGACTGTTATCTCGGCGGGAGTTTGGTAGACATCGCACGCCATGATCGGGGCGATCACGATCGGCGCGTCTGCCGGACAGGCCACCTTGAACCCGCCCACCGGACCAAGCCGCGCCGCCACCGCCTCCTGCACCGCGAAAATGCGCGCGCGGGTCAGATCCTCGCCCGCCGTGGCAGGCAGTTTCGCCCCACCCTCCCGCGCCGCCAGCAACTGCGCCACGAGGGGGTCATTCATGCCGCAATCACCGCACCCGAGGCCACCATCGCCTCAATCTCTTGCGCGTCATAGCCCGCCTCGTGCAACACCTCGCGGCTATGTTGCCCCAGAACCGGGGCGGCATGGCGCAGGCTGGCGGGTGTCTCGCTGAACTTGACCGGATGGCCGAGGGTCTTGACCCGGCCGGCCGTCGGGTGATCCACCTCGACGATCATTTCGCGGGCACGCGCCTGCGGGTCGGCCTGCATTTCGAGAATGTCCAGCACTGGCCCGGCGGGCAGTCCCGCCTGCTCCATCCGCTCCAGCCAGACCGCCGAGGTCTCGTGCCGCAGATAGCCGTTGAGGATCTCCTCCAACTCTCCCAGATGCTGCATCCGCTCGTGATTGGAGGAAAAACGCGGGTCGTCGTTCAACTCCGGCGCGCCGATCACGTCGAGAAACCGCAGCCAGTTGCGCTGATTGGCGGCGCCCACGTTGATCCAGCCATCCGCCGTCTCGAAGGCCTGATAGGGGCCGTTGAGCGGATGCGCCGAGCCCATCGGACCGGGGGCCACGCCGGTGGCGAAGGCAATCGCCGATTGCCAATAGGTCTGGGTGATCGCCGCCTCGAACAGCGATGTGTCGACCTTTTGCCCCTCGCCCGTCTGTAACATCCGCGCATAGGCGGCAGAAACCCCCATTGCCGCCACGATGCCTGCGGTGATGTCCGAGACCGGCGCGCCGGTCTTGACCGGGGGCCGCCCCGGCCCTTCGCCGGTAATCGACATCAGGCCGGACATGCCCTGAGCGATCAGATCGAACCCGCCGCGCTGCGCATAAGGCCCCGTGCGGCCAAAGCCCGAGATTTCGCAGTAGATCAGACGCGGGTTGATCGCGCGCAGGTCCTCATATCCCAGCCCAAGCCTTTCCATTGTGCCCATGCGGTAATTCTCGATCACCACGTCCGCCTCTTCCAGCAGACGATGCAGCGCCTCGACGCCCTGCGCCTCCTTGAGGTTCAGCGCCACGCCCCGCTTGTTGCGGTTCATCATCATGTAGGCGGCGGACTCACCCTGAATCGCGGGTGGCACGAAGCGACGGCTGTCATCGCCATCGGGCTTTTCCACCTTGATCACATCGGCGCCCATATCGGCCAGCATCAGGCCACAGACCGGCCCGGCCATGATATGCGCCAGCTCGATCACCTTCATCCCCGCAAGGGGGCCCGTCTTCGTCATGTCCCGCTCCATTCGGGTTTCTCCTTGGCCAGAAACGCCTCCAATCCGTGGCGGAAATCCCGGCTCATGTAGCACATCTCGATAAGATCGGCGTCTTCGACCCGGGTGGCGGCACTCACGCGGCGCATCGCCTCTTTCGTGGCGCGCAGGGTCAGGGGGGCCATCTGCGCCAGCGTGTCGGCCAGTTCCCCGGCACGGGTCATCAATGCGTCTTCATCCTCCAGCACCTCGGTAATCAGACCACAGCCCTGCGCCTCGTCTGCGCCGATCAGGCGGGCGGTAAAGATCATCTCGCGCACCCGCCCCGCCCCCATCAGCGACGACAACCGCGCCAGATTGGCGGCAGCGAGGCAATTGCCAAGGGTGCGCGCGATGGGAAAGCCGAACTTGAGGTTCGCGGTGGCAATGCGGATATCGCAGGCCCCGGCAATCGCGGCCCCGCCGCCAGTGCAGGCGCCGTTGATCGCAGCGACAGTGGGCAGCGGGCACCGCTCCACCGCCTCCAGCACGCGCTCGATCCGTGCCTCGTAATCAAGCGCGTCCTGCGCCTTGTCGAAAACGCGAAACTGCGTCATGTCGGTGCCTGCCGCAAAGGCCTTGCCGCCCGCGCCGTGAATGACCACCGCGCGAATACTGCCATCGGTCGGCACCTCGCGGCAAAGCGCGGCCAACCCTTCATACATCTCGAAGGTCAGCGCATTGCGCGCCTGCGGGCGGTTGAAGGTGATCCAGAGCGTGTGGCCCCGGACCCGGCTTGTGAACTCGCTCATGGGCCTCTCCCTAGCGGTAGAAATATTCAACGAGGAACAGCGGCACCGAGGGCACATAGGTGCACAGCAGCAGCACGGCCAATAGCACCATGACGAACCAGACGTTGACCTTGGACACTTCCCAGATATTGGCCCGCGCCACCGCGCAGGAGGTGATCAACACCGAGGCCACAGGCGGCGTCTGTTGCCCGATGGCGAGGTTCAGCGTGACCACCAGACCGAAATGCACCGGGTCGATGCCTGCCGCCGTGATCAGCGGAATGACAATCGGAACCACAAGGATGATCGCCGCCGCCGAATGCAGGAAGAACCCGATCACGAGGAAGAAGAAGTTGAGGATCAGCAGGATCATCCATTGCTGATCGGTAATGTTGAGAATGCCCTCCGCCAGTTGCTGCGGGATCTGCGCGCGGGTCAGGAACCCGCCCATCAGCACCGAGGCCGCGACCAGCAGCATCACGACAGCGGTCTGCATGCCGCCATCCAGCATGGCGCGGCGCAGATGCGCGATGTCGATCTGCCGATACCAGATCGACACCACGATAGCCGCGATCACGGCAAGGCCCGCCGCCTCGGTTGCGGTGACGAACCCGCCGAAGATGCCGCCAAGAATGATCACCGGCAGGGTGAAGGCGGGCAGCGCGTCCATGAAAGTCTCGCGCAGGCGCGGGATGTTGAACGCCTCTTCGGTGGGCAGGTTGTAGCGCCGCGCAAAGATATAGGCGACCATCATAAGCCCGAACGCGCCGAGAAGGCCCGGCACCACACCGGCGACGAACAACTGCTCCACCGAGGTGTTGGCCGAGGCGGCATAGAGGATCATCGGGATCGACGGCGGAATGATGATCGCCAAAGAGGCCGACGACGAGGTGACAGAAGCCGAAAGTTCCTTGGAATAGCCACGTTTCTTCATCTGCGGGATGAGGATCGACCCCATCGCCGCGACATCTGCCACCGCAGAGCCCGAGATTTCGGCGAAAAACAATGATACGCCGATATTGACCATGGCGAGGCCGCCGCGCACAAAGCCGATGATCGCCGAGACGAAATTGATCAGGCGATCAGTGATGCCGCCCGCGTTCATGATGGCCCCGGCCAGCACGAACATCGGGATCGCGATCAGCGAAAACTTGGTCGAACCGTCATACATGTCGAGCGCAATGGTCACGAGGCTGCCCGCCCCTTCGGTGACCAGAAGGCCCAGCACCCCCGCAAGGGCCAGTCCAATCGCAATCGGCACGTTGATGCAGATCATCGCCACGAGGGCCGCGAAAATCGCCAGCATCAGCATCAGGCGCGCTCCTTGTTCTTTTCCATCTCGGTTTCGACCTCTTCCTCGATCTCGGCATGTTCGAGCGATATGCCTTGTGCGGTCTTGGCCCAGTAATGCGGCAGGCTCAGCAATTGGCAGATGATGAAGAGAACGGCCCCGATGGGAATGATCGATTGGGTCAGTTGCACCGGCACCCAGGGCAACGAGGTCAGGCTGTCGCCCTCGAGCACCTCAAGCACCTGAAAGCCTGCCCGCGCCATCAGCACGAAAAAGATGAGCACAAGCGCCTCGCCAACCAGCACCGCCACCATCCGCGCCCGTGGCGGAATGGCCAGCAGCACCGAGTCGAATCCGATATGCCGCCGGTGCAGCGCCGCGAGCGCCGAGCCATAATAGGTAATCCAGGCGAGCATGATCGCCGCCACCTCGTCATACCAGGAAAAGCTGTGGCCCATAAGGCGGGCGAGCACGGCGAGGATCACGATGGCCGTCAGCGCGACCATCAGCAGAACCGTGATCCACTCCAGCAGGCGGCTTGCGATCCGGTTCGTTCGGTGAAGTAGAGCGTTCATTCGGGCCTGTCTTGCGCTGCATCGGCACCGCCCGGCGCGCAGGCGCGCCGGGACCGGGCCATCATTGGGTGTCAGGAGTCATCCGATGGCCCTCTATCACGGGCCACCGGAAAAGGGCCTCAGCTCGCGTTGCCGAGTGCGAGCACCTTGTCGATCATCGCCTGCCCGCCCTCGACCTCGGCCGCAAAGGCTTCATAGATCGGCTTGGACGCGCTGATGAACGCGTCCTTATCGGCCTCGTTCACCTCGACCCCCGCGTCCTTGATCACGCCGAGCAATTCGGTCTCAAGCTCCGCCGCCTTCTCATAGGTGAAGGTCTGGGTTTCCGCCGCGCACTCACTCAGCATCGCCCGCACTTCGGGGGAATGCTTGCCGAAATGCTTTTCCGAGGCGAGGATATAGGCGGGCGTGTAGACATGCCCGGTGATCGACAGATACTTCTGCACCTCCTGAAACTTGGCCGAAGCGATCTGCGCATAGGGGTTTTCCTGGCCGTCGATCACCCCGGTCTGCAGGGCTGTGAACACATCCGAGAACGCCATAGGCGTCGGGTTCGCGCCGTACTGCTTGAACATCTTCACGCGCCATTCGCCATTTGGCGTGCGCAGCTTGACGCCTTGCAGGTCCTCGGGCGTATTGATCGGGCGGATATTGTTGGTGATGTTGCGAAAGCCGTTCTCGGCGAGGCCCACGATGTGATAGCCGTTATCGTTCGCCGCCCCCTGGAACGTGTCCATCATCGCATCCTGCACACGGCGCATATGGTCGCGATCCTTGATGATATAGGGCATCTCGAAAATGCCGAACACGCTATCGACCGAGGACATCACCGACGAGGGCAGCGCGAAATCGACCTGCCCCAGCTTGAGCTTCTGCAACAGTTCCTTGTCCTTGCCAAGCTGCGACGAGCCAAAGGTCTGCACCTCGACCGAGCCACCGGATTTATCACCCACGCAGGCGGCGTAATGGTTCACCGTCGCCTCGAAGAGCGAGCCGGGCGCGCCGACATGGCCGAATTTCAATGTCGTATCCGCCGCCGTGGCGGGCACTGCGGCGAACGAGGCCACAACGGCTGCAATCAGTGTCTTTTTCATTATCTTTCCTCCCTTGGTTTCAGTAGTCCGCACGGCTCCTCCCGCGCGGTGGTCTTTGCGTTGCCCGATCCTGTCGGGTGCGTTCCGCACAGGCTCCTCCTCCCGCGCGGAACATCCGCCATCAGGCGGCGGCGCGATTGGCGGGCGCGGTCTGGCCCAACACCTCCATCGCAGCCTGCACACCGCCCGCGCGATAGGGCACAGCGGCATCGCGCAGGCCCATTTCCACACCGGCCAGCGTGCCAATCAGCATCAGGTCGTTGAAATCGCCCAAATGCCCGATCCGGAACACCCGGTCTGCCACCTTGGACAGGCCATTTCCGAGCGACATGTCGTAATTGCGCAAGGTGACCGAGCGGAAATTATCCGCCGAATGCCCCTCGGGCACAATCACCGCCGTCAGCACCGGCGAGCGGTCCGAGGGCGTGTTGCACAAAACCTCCAGGCCCCAGGCTTCGACCGCAGCGCGCGCTGCAGCGCCATGCCGCTCGTGCCGGGCAAAGACATTGTCGAGCCCTTCTTCGTGCAGCATGTCGATCGCCTCGTTCAGGCCATAAAGCAGGTTGGTCGCGGGAGTGTAGGGGAAATAGCCGGTGTCGTTCGGCCCGGCCATCTCGGCCCAGCTCCAATATGACCGGATCAGCCCCGCGCTCTCGGACGCTTTCATCGCCTTGTCGCTGACGGCGTTGAACGACAGCCCCGGCGGCAGCATAAGCCCCTTTTGCGAGCCCGAGACCGTCACATCGACGCCCCATTCGTCATGCCGGTAATCGACCGAGGCAAGCGAGGAAATCGTATCAACCATCAGCATGGCGGAATGCCCCGCCGCGTCGATGGCCCGGCGCACGGCGGCGACATCTGTAACAGAGCCGGTCGAGGTCTCGTTATGCACGACGCAAACCGCCTTGATCTCGTGGCCTTTGTCGCCGCGCAGGCGCTCTTCGATTGCTTCGGCATCGGCACCGCCACGCCAGTCGCCTTCGATGAATACGGGATTGAGGCCCAGCTTCTCGGCCAGTTTCTTCCACAGCATGGCAAAGTGCCCGGTCTCGTACATCAGCACCGTGTCGCCGGGCGACAGCGTGTTGACCAGCGCGGCCTCCCACGCGCCGGTGCCCGAGGACGGGTAGATCACCACGCGACCCTCGGTCTTGAAGATGCTCTTCATACCTTCCAGAGCCTTGCGCCCGACATCGGCAAAGGCCGGACCACGGTGATCCATTGTCGGATAATCCATCGCCCGAAGAATGCGGTCAGGCACGTTCGACGGCCCCGGAATTTGCAAAAAGTGTCGGCCAGCAGGCATGTCGTTCCTCCCCAAAATCACGGCACCTGCGCCCGTGCGAGGCCGAGCATTCAGGCTCGGCATGCAGGTGAATTTTGTTGAATTGAATTCTGAATTCAATATTCTGTCAAGACATTATCTCAAACTACCACCGGATCGGGGGACCATGCTGGACAGCGCCATTCAAGACCGCCTCAGCCGAGACGTGCGGGGCGAAACCCGCTTCGATGCCTTTTCGCGCGGGCGCTATGCAACCGATGCCTCGATCTATCAGATCATGCCTGCAGGCGTGATCGTGCCACGCGCATCCGAGGATATCGCCGCCGCCATTGAGGCCGCGCGTGCAGCCGAAATCCCGCTCACGATGCGCGGCGGCGGCACCTCGCAATGCGGGCAGACAGTGAATTCCGGGCTGATCGTCGATTGCTCCAAACACCTCAACCGAATCCTCGAACTGGATGTCGAAGGCCGTCGCGCAGTCGTTGAACCTGGGATCGTTCTGGATGATCTAAACCGCGCACTCAAACCGCATGGATTGTGGTTTCCCGTCGACGTATCCACCGCCTCGCGCGCCACGATCGGCGGCATGGTCGGCAACAATTCCTGCGGCTCGCGCTCACTGCGCTATGGCACGACGCGGGACAATGTCACCCGAATCGAGGGCTACCTCGCCGATAGCACCCCGTTCGATTTTGGCCCCGGATCGGGCAATCGCGTGCCCGAATCCCTGCTGCGGCAAATGCTCGATCTGGGTACCCGCGAGGCCGAGGAGATCGCCGCCCGTTTCCCGCAGGTGCAGCGCCGCGTCGGCGGCTACAATATCGATGCGCTGGTGCCCGGCGAAACGCCGATCAACCTCGCGCATCTGCTGATCGGCTCCGAGGGCACGCTCGCCACCTCAACCGCCATCGAGATCGACCTCTCCCCCCTGCCCTCCAAGACCCGCGTTCTTGGGGTGTGCCATTTTCCGACTTTCCGCGCCGCGATGGAGGCCGCGAAATCGCTGGTCGCCCTTGGCCCGACCTCGGTCGAACTGGTGGACAGCACCATGATCGACCTCGCCCGCGCGATCCCGCTCTATGCCAGAACGCTGGAGCAATTCGTGCGCGGGGATCCGGCGGCGATGTTGCTGGTGGAATTCGCCGACAGCCCGCCCGAGAACGAGGAGAACATGCGCCGTCTGGCAGACACGATCTCGGATCTGGGCTATGGGTTCGGCAAGGGCGGCGCGCAGGAGGGTGGCGTGGTCGAGGTCTGGGACATGGCCCTTGCCGCCGAGATCGGAGAGTTACGCAAAGCGGGGCTCAACATCATGATGTCGATGAAGGACGAGGGTAAGCCTGTGTCCTTCGTAGAGGATTGCGCCGTGCCGCTCGATCATCTCGCGGACTACACCGACCGGCTGACCGACGTTTTCCAACAGCACGGCACCACCGGCACATGGTATGCCCACGCCTCTGAAGGGTGCCTGCATGTGCGCCCGGTGCTGAACCTCAAACTGGAGCAGGACGTGCGCAAGATGCGCGCGATCGCCGAGGCCGCGTTCGAGATGGTGCGCGAGTACAAGGGCTCGCATTCCGGCGAGCATGGCGACGGTATCGTGCGATCCGAGTTTCACGGCGCGATGTTCGGCCCGCGCATCCTGAGCGCCTTCGAGGAGGTCAAGGCGGCCTTCGATCCCGACACCCGCCTCAACCCCGGCAAGATCGTGCATGCGCCGAAAATGGATGACCGCAGCCTGATGCGCTATCCGCCGGGCTATGATTTCGCCGATCTCAAGACCGGGCACGACTGGTCCGCCTGGCCCGGCAAGGGCGGCGGATTTCAGGGCGCAGTCGAGATGTGCAACAACAACGGCGCCTGCCGCAAGCTGGCGGGCGGCGCGATGTGTCCCAGCTACCGGGTGACGCGCGACGAGCGGGACGTGACTCGGGGCCGCGCCAACACGCTGCGCCTCGCGCTCTCGGGTCGCCTGGGCAAGGATGCGCTGTTCTCGGGCGAGATGGCCGAGACGATGAAGCTGTGCGTCGGCTGCAAGGCCTGCAAGCGCGAATGCCCCACCGGCGTGGACATGGCGAAGATGAAGACCGAGGTGCTCTATCAGCGCGGCCAGAAACTCGGTTTCGGCCTGCGCGCGCGCCTGATCGCCGAGATGCCGCGCTACGCACGCCTCGCCGTGGCGCTGCGCGGTCTCATCGCATTGCGCAATCGGGTACCGTTTCTGGCGGCCTTGGGCGAACGCATCACCGGGCTGGCGCGCGCGCGGTCCCTGCCGATGTTTCGCGGCGATTTTTTCCGCGATGCCGAGGTAAAGCGCGCCCGTGCCTCGACCAAGGCGGGCAAGGTCATTCTCTTCACCGACACGTTCAACCGCTGGATGGAGCCGGAGATCCCCCGCGCCGCGCTGCGCGTACTGACGCGTGCCGGCTACGAGGTGATCACCGCAAATGCCCCTGGTCGCCCGCTCTGCTGTGGCCGCACCTATCTGGCGGCAGGCATGATCGATAAGGCCCGTACCGAGGCGCGGCGCACGCTCGATGCGCTCATGCCGCATGTCCGCGCGGGCGTGTCCGTGGTGGGGCTGGAGCCGTCGTGCCTTCTGACCCTGCGCGACGAGTTCCTCACGCTCCTGCCCGGCGACGACGCGCGCCTGCTTTCGGAAAACGCCTTTCTCTTCGAGGAATTCATCGCCCGCGAATCCCGCGCTGGCAAGCTCAACCTGCCGCTGTCGGATCTGGGGACCACCGCCCATGTGCACGGTCATTGCCACCAAAAGGCGGCGGGCGTGATGGGCGATATGGGCCAGGCCCTCGCCCTGATCCCCGGGCTCGATCCGCAGGAGGTCGAGAGCAGTTGCTGCGGTATGGCGGGCGCGTTTGGCTATCAGGCGGAAACGATCGACGTCTCGCTCAGGATGGGCGAATTGTCCCTGCTGCCCGCCGTGCGCGCCGCCGCACCCGACGATCTCCTGATCGCCAATGGCACCTCCTGCCGCCACCAGATCGCGGACGGCACCGACCGTCGTGCACTGCATATCGCGGAAATCTTCGACAAGGCGTCGGAAAATGCTGTAAAGGAGGGCCGCAGCAATGGATGACCAAAGCCACGAGGCCCCGATGACCGCCCTCAAACCCGATCCCATCGGCCGCACGGCATTGGCCGTAGAGATCACCAACCGCCTGCGCCAGATGATTTTGGAAGGCCAGCTGGACCCCGGCGAGAAGATCAACGAGAAGCGTCTGACCGAACAATTCGGCGTCTCCAGAACGCCGCTGCGCGAGGCGCTCAAGGTGCTGGCCTCTGAAGGGCTTCTGAATCTCATCCCGCATCGCGGCGCGGTCATCACCCGCCAGAGCGACGCCGAACTGGACGAGGTGTTCCGCGTTCTGGCCGCGCTCGAAGGGCTGGCGGGAGAACTGGCAGCGGAGCAGGCAGACGACAGCACGCTTCAAGAGATCGTGCGCCTGACGCAGGACCTGCGCCGGTCGTTCGAGCAGTCGGATCGCCCGACCTATTTCCGTATCAATCAGGCCATCCACAACGCGATCCTCGCGGCGACAGGCAATGACACGCTCATGCGCTCGCATGAATTGCTGGCCTTCCGAGTGCAACGCGCGCGCTATCAGGCCAACCTCACCCCCGACCGCTGGCGCGCGGCGGTCGAGGAACACGAAGCCATTGCCGAGGCACTCCTGGCCCGCGATGCGGCGCGCTGTTCAAGGCTCATGCATGATCACCTGTTGCAGAAATTCGCCTCTATCAGGGCCAAGACGCGCGACTGAGCGCCACCGTCTGCCCGTCAGAAGCAGACGATTTCGGCCTCTGCCTGCGCGCGACGCAGATCAGCGACCATCGCCTGAGACGGCGCGGCGCTCTGGAAATAGGCCATGCGCTCGCCACCTACCCGGCGCATCGAAAGCACG
>Ga0209942_1001329_pt1 | contig 13527 bp, 13 predicted proteins | sample SalPonR1_A_D2_MG_FD_185695 | JGI IMG/M metagenome (GOLD analysis project Ga0209942, IMG submission 185695) | Salt pond soil microbial communities from South San Francisco under conditions of wetland restoration - Salt Pond MetaG R1_A_D2_MG... ... | reverse complement strand
AAAAAGATAAGCTTAAAAGTATGAAATAATAGATTTTTTCTAAATTTTTTGTCATACTAATAATATAGCAAATTATTGCTTAAAATGGTATTTTTTGCTAAGGTAATATAAATTAAAGCTATTTAATAGTTATGAAAGTTAAGGAAAAAAAGACAAAAAAATATAAGAATTTTTTTTCTAAAAATTGGCGTTTAATTACAATAATTATTTTAGCCATTATTTTTTTTGTAATTTCTTCTTCTTATAATTTTATAGCGCAAAGTTTTGATTATGTAAAATGGGGATCACCTGATGAGAATGCAAATTATGTTTTTTCTAAAGCTTATAGTAATAGTGCTAGCCTTACTATAAAAGAAAGGTATAATTTAGGTGCTGGTGGGATTATACATTCTAGAAGTTTCAAAAATGATGGTCCGTGGTTAAAACCACTTAGTTTTCTTGGTATTATTTTAATTTTTGGAAAAATAGCTTCAATTTTTGGAAATCAGCTTATTCCATACTTAACACCAATTTTTGCCAGTATAGGTTTGGTATTCTTTTATCTTTGGTTACAAAGAATATTTACCAAAAAAATTGCTTTCTTATCAAGTCTTCTTCTGTTCTCGTTTCCTGTATACATATATTATACATCTAGAAGTATGTTTCATAATGTTTTGTTTGTAGTATTTGTAATTATTTTTTTATATTTCAGCACTTATATTGTTAATAATAAAAAGATTAAAACTAAATTTTTATCATATAAACCAAAGCTAGTATATATATTTTCACTTATTGCATCTTATTTAGCTGGATTATTTTTAGCCTTAGCTCTTATTACTAGAACTTCTGAGGTGTTATGGTTAATGCCAGTAGTATTTTTAGCTTGGATTTTTTATTTTAGAAGTATAAGTATAATTAAAATACTATTATTTTTGTCAGGAATGTTTACTGGTCTTTTACCAATGTTTTATTATAATCAAATTTTATATGGCGCTTTCTGGCAAGGAGGTTATAGTGAAATGAATGATTCTTTACTTACAATTAGTAAATCAAGTGGAGACTTGGTAAAGTCCACTGTTAACAAGCAAACTGATATGATCAGAGTAGCCTTTAATAATATTAAAGACACTATTTTTTATTTTGGTCTTAAACCCTGGCAGTCAGTGAAAATGTTTATTATATATTTTGCAAAAATGTTTTGGTATTTATTCATACCGCTGGCTTTAGGTTTTTTAATATTACTGGCAAATATATACAAATGGCCTAAAAAATATTGGTTGTATGTTGTTAGTTGGTTATTTTTGTCTGCTGTTTTAATATTTTATTATGGAAGTTGGAAATTTACTGATAATCCTGATTCTAGTAGTCATACTATTGGTAATTCCTATACTCGCTATTGGTTACCAATATATTTAGGAGCTATGCCAATTATTGCAATATTTTTTGATAAGTTTTCTAAATATATATTTAAGCAAAAGAAATACTGGTCAAATATAAGTAGAAATGGATTTATTGCTGTATTTATATTTATAATTTATCTATTATCTTTTTATTTTCTTTTATTTGGGTCAGAAGAAGGGTTATATTATACATATTTTAAGTTTAAAAAAGATCAAGTAAATGTTGAGAAAGTTTGGGAAAATACAGAGTATAATGCTGTGATAGTAACGGAATTTCATGACAAGTTGCTCTTTCCAGAGAGAAAAGTCATCAGAGGATTATTAACAGATCCTAACATGAACCACTACTATGGTGAGGTAGCAAAAAAACTACCACTGTATTATTTTAACTTTACCTTTCCTAAAAAAGATATAAAATATTTAAACGAAAGAAAATTACCAGAACATAATATGAATATTAGACTTAAAAAAGAAATTAGTTCAGAGTTTTCTTTATATGAATTATATTTAATAGATAATAAACTAGAAGAAAATTAACATTTTTTTATATATGCATTATTACAGTTATCATATAATAACTATTGGCTGTCAGATGAATAAAGCTGATAGTGAAAGAATTGCTAGTTATTTAAATTCTAAAAGAATAACAAGCACAGATCAAAAGTCTGCTGATTTAGTTATTATTAACACTTGCGGAGTCAGACAAAAGGCTGAGGATAGAGTATATGGTTTAGTAAAGCAGATAAGGAAAGATAATAAAAAAAGTGATATAGTAATTACTGGTTGTTTAGCTAAGAGAAAAGATGTTATTAAAAGATTAGAGGGAAGAGTAAAGCTTTTTATGCCTATTAATGAGCTACCTAAAATGATTGAGCTTTTAACTAATAAATTAGATAACAAGTTGTTAGATGACTTAAGAGAAAAACAAGGAGAAAGATATTTAGAAATAGAGCCTAATTATAGTAATAATTTTAGCGCTTATATTCCCATTGGCAACGGTTGTAATAACTTTTGTTCATATTGCGTAGTTCCTTATGCCAGAGGCAGAGAAGTGTATAGAGACTATAATAAGATTATTGCTGAGGTAAAGAAACTAGTTAGTTTAGGCTATAAAGAAATAAATTTAATAGCTCAAAATGTAAATAGTTATAAATCAAATGATAAAGATTTTGCTGATTTAATATTAGAAATAGAAAAAATACCTGGAGATTTTTGGCTTAGATTTTTTAGTAGTCATCCTAAAGATATGAAGGATAAATTAATTAAAACAATAGGAAAGTCTAGCAAATTAGCCAACCATTTACATATAGCTGTACAATCTGGGGATAATGAAATATTAAAGAAAATGAATAGAAAATATACAGTAGAGCAGTTTAAAGAATTAATTAAAAAAATTAAAAAAGAAAAGCCAGGTATAGCTATCACCACTGATTTAATTGTTGGCTTTCCTTCAGAAAATAGAGAAGCTTTTGAAAATAGTAAGAAATTATTTATAGAAATAAGATTTGATTTAGCTTATACAGCCATGTATAGTCCTAGGTATGGCACTGTGGCCTATAAAATGAAGGATGATGTTAGCGAAGAAGAAAAGAAAAAAAGAGAAAACGAAATATTAGAAATATTAAAAATTACCGCTTTAGAAAAAAATAATGAATACTTAAATAAAACGGTCAAAGTTTTAGTAGAGGGAAAAAATAAGTCAAATAAGTATTATGGTAAAACATCTTCATATAAAAATGTTAGTTTTGACAGCGAAGAAAATAATATAATAGGTAAGTTTGTAAAAGTAAAGATAAATAAATCACAAGACTTTGGCTTAGAAGGAGAATGTATGTTAATTTATGAAAATGAATAAAAGTAAGATAACAAATAAAGATAAAGCTAAGAAAAAAGCTGTAGTAATTATTGGTCCTACTAGCTCAGGTAAGACAGCTTTGGCTGTAAAATTAGCTCTAGAATTTAGTGCTCAGATTATCAGCGCTGATTCAAGGCAGGTATATAAAGGTATGGATATTGGTACTGGTAAAGATTTGTCAGAGTATAGTATTAAAACAAAAACAGGTATTAAAAAAATACCCTATCATTTAATAGATGTTTGTAGTCCTAAGGAAAGCTTTAATTTATCTAAATATTTAAAACTTGCTAATGAAGTCTTAGATAAAATCAGCGCTCAAGGAGACTTACCACTCATAGTGGGTGGCACTGGTCTCTACGCTCAAGCTTTAGTTGATAATTATCAGATAAGTAAAGTAAAAGAAAATAAAGAACTTAGAGCAAAGTTGGAAGATATAGAATTGAAAGGTGTACAAGAACTTTTTAAAAAAGAATATTCTGATTTCTATAATAAACTTAATAATAGTGATAAAAATAATAAAAGAAGACTTATTCGTTATTTAGAAATATTAAAAGACAAAGGAGTTTTAGATAAAAAAAGATCTCATCCAAAATTTGAGTTTTTAGTTTTGAAAATTGAGGTAGAAAGAAAGGAGCTAAAACAAAGAATTAAAAATAGATTAATACAAAGAATAGAAAATGAGGAAATGATTGAGGAGGTAAACAGATTGCATAAAGAAGGTCTTACTTGGAAAAAATTAGAGAGCTTTGGCTTAGAGTATAAATTTGTTTCTAAATATTTACAAAATAAATTAGATTATGATGAGATGCTTGAAGATTTATATACTGCTAGCTCTAGATTTGCGAAAAGACAGAGTGCTTGGTTTAGACGTTGGCAAAGACAGGGAAGAGAAATTCATGAAATTAAAGATTATAAGGAAGCTAAAGAAAAAATAGCTAATTTTATTAAATAATAATTTATATTGTAGTATTATATTATTTAAAGACTGCATTATTATATGAAAATAAAGTTTAATAAAAAGATAATTATTTATGCTTGGATATTGCTGTTGTTATCAGTATTTATAGCTTATTTGTCTTTTCCTAAGATTGTAAATTTAGAGAATTTTCTTAGTGTAATTAGTAGTAATTATATTGTAGCTATATCAATTTTTACGATCTTTGTATTTTTAAGAGGTTTTACTTTAATATCGCCATTGTTAGTTACAATGGTGAGTTTATTGTTTTTTTCTCCTATAGAAGTTTTTTTAATAAACAGTTTTGGAATAATAATCTCTTCTTTTTTGGTTTATAAAGTATCAGATTATTTAGGTTTTGATGATTATTTTGAAAATAATTATCAAGATAAGGTAGAAAAGATAAGAAATAGTTTTGAAAAAAAAGAAATACCAATTATGATAGCTTGGAGTTTTTTTCCTTTCTTTCCAACTGACGTTTTAGTCTATGTAGCAGCCAGTTTAAAAGTTTCTTTATGGAGATGTTTAATAGGAATATTTATTGGTTCAGCCTTAATTAATTTTATCTCTATTTATTTAGCAGGTAGGTTAGTACAGTACCAAGATGTTATTTTAAGTGCAATCTTTTAATAGATGACTAAACCTTTTATTTATTGAGCTCTTTTTTTAGTATCTCTTGAATTTTAGCTGGGTTAGCTTTACCTTTAGTTTTGGCCATAGTTTGACCAATAAAGAATTTAAGTAATGCTTCTTTACCATTTCTGTATTCTTCAAGCTCCTTAGGGTGATTTTTAATTATTTCTAAAATTACCTCTTTTAATTTTTCTTCGCTATCAATTTGCTCCAATCCTTTATCTTGCATAATATCAGTAGGATCACCTCCATTTTTATACATTACTTTTAAGATATCATATAAAGTAGTGGAGTTAATCTTTCCTTGATAGTAAAGTGTTATAAGCTCAGCAAAATTCTCAGCTGTTATCTTGATGTCACTAATAGTTTTCTTATCTTTTTTTAAATATTGGAATAGACCGCTAGTTAGAAGATTATGAGCTGCTTTAGATAATTTTTTGCTTTGTCTTTCCCAAGAATCATCTGAGGCATTTATCCATGCTCTTAGTTCAGATATTACTTGTTCTAACCAATTAGCTACCGCTTTATCAAATATTATTGCTTCAGACATTTCCTCACTAAAACCATACTGTTTCTTAAATCTTTTTATTTTAGCTTGCGGAAGTTCAACTAAGTTTTGCTTGATTTCATTTAGTAATTCATTTGATATTTTAATTGGCGGTATGTCAGGCTCAGGGAAGTAGCGATAGTCTGCAGAACTTTCTTTTCTTCTTTGTCTGACAGTTATTTGTTTCTTTTCATTCCAACCTTTAGTTTCAGATTCTAAATCTTCACCATTATCTAACTTTTTACTTTGCTCTTGAATTTCATACTCAATACCCTTTTCAATAGCCTTAAAAGAGTTGAGATTTTTAAGTTCAACTTTAGGGTTTAGAGTTTTGCCTTTTTTAGCAGTGATTACTCCATCTTTTAAATATTGCCAAGAGCCCTTTTCTTGCAAACTAATATTAGCTTCACAACGCATTTCACCTTTTTCCATATCGGCTCTACTAATTTTAAGGTATCTTAAAACTTGCTGATATCTTTGACAGAACTTTTTAGCTTCCTGAGCACTTCTGATAACAGGCTCAGTAACCATTTCCATTAAAGGTGTACCAGCTCTATTAAAGTCAATTATACTATCATCACCACTATGAATAAGTTTTCCAGTATCTTCTTCTAAGTGTATACGGGTAATATCAATATCTCTTCCATTAATTTCTAATTTACCTTCATAGCATAAAGGTAAATCATATTGAGAAATCTGATAACCCTTAGGTAAGTCAGGGTAGAAGTAGTTTTTTCTATCAAACTTAGAATGCTTGTTTATCTTACAATTAAGAGCTAAGCCACATAAAATAGTCCATTTAATAGCTTCAAAATTAGCCACCGGCATTGTGCCAGGGTGGCCCATACAAACAGGACAAATAGCAGTATTTGCTTTCATTCCATCTGAAAAGTTATTACAAGAACAGAACATCTTGCTTTTTGTATTTAACTCAGCATGAATTTCCAAGCCGATTATAATATCATATTTCATATATATACATTTTAACTTCTAGGATAAATATTGGCAAGTCTTATTTTAAGTATTTTTGTTAAGCTATAAAGGACTTTTAATATTTTTTAAAGTTGGATTACTGACTTCAGTATATGTTTGTGTAGTGCGGATATTGTTATGTCCTAATAATTTTTGTATATATCTTATGCTGGTCCCACTTTCTAAAAGATGAGTGGCAAAAGAATGTCGCAGAGAGTGAAAAGAAGCAGGTTTATTTATCTTTGCAAGTTTCAGAGCTTTTTTAAACATATTTTGTGCTGATCTAGAGCATAATTTTCCTCCTCTGTTTGATTCAAATATATAATCATTATTATCTTTAAAAGCTATAATATTTTTTAGCTCTGCTATTGTTTTTTTAGATAATATACTCATTCTATCTTTATTTCCTTTAGACTTTCTAATATATATACATAATTCTTCAATGTTTAAATCTTTAACTTTTAAATTAATTACTTCACTAACTCTAAGACCACAAGCATATGTAAGTGAAATTAAAAGTTTATATTTTTTATTTTTAGTTACTGAGATAATTTTTTCAATTTCTTTTTTTGCTAATACAATTGGTAATTTCTTATTTCTTTTTACACATTTTATGTCAATCTTTTCTTTATCTTTAAAGACTTTAAGATATAAAAATTTAACAGCATTTAAGGCTAAGTTGATAGTTTGTGGAGCTAAATTTAACTTGTGTTTATTTATAATATATTCTTCTATAGCTTGCTTTTTATTCTTAAATTTAAACTTATTACAAAAATTAATGTAATCTTTAATATAGAATAAGTAAGCTTTGCGAGTTTTTAAACTGTAGTTACCTAAAACAAATTCTTTTTCTATTCTATTTAAAATATTTATCATAATAATATGCTAATATTTACATAATATATAATATATAGTATTTTATAAGTATAAAGTTTAGATAAAAAGTAGTTGTGCGACATATTTTTCAACATTTTTTCTCTAATAGGAATTTTGTTGAAGAATTTTATCATTATTTGGAATTTTTATTTTTTCATTTATAATGAGGGGGATAAAAGGAATTTCTCCGCTATCGCTCCGAAATAAATAATTTTATAAATATTTAATTTTTTAACTTAAATATTATGAAAAAAAATCTAACAATTACTGGAATCGGAATCGTAGTTTTAGTTTCAGCATTTTTTGCTTGGCAATATTTTATACAGACACCAAATATTCCCAGTCAACCACATGTAATTCAAAACACAAAAAGTGAAATTTCTGGGAATTATCTCGGAAGTGATTATAAGGGGAATTATGTTTGGGGTGGAGCTATGAATTTGGCTTGGACAGAATTAGCAGAAAATATAATTAAAGAAGATATCCAGCTCAACACCGAGGATAAAGTTGCTTTAAAAATGGTATCAAAATTAAATGATGCCCCATTTTCTAAAAATGATTTAGATGAAGAAAGTTATTATGTAAAAAGTGGTTACGGACAAGAAACGGTAGAGGAAATCAATCGTGAATCAAAAAAGAAATTCCCGTCAAAAAGTTTTGGTGATTTAGAAATGGATTTATCTCCAACCGATATTATTTCTTATGCTTATTTTTTGAAAGAAGTTGAGTATGAAACAAAGTTTGGAAAAGACACCGTTTCATTTAACGGGCAAAAAATAAAAGGTTTTAGAGCCAATAACGAAGCTCAAAGAGAAAATGTAAAAATTGTAAAATACGAAAGTGATGATAAATTTATTATTAAATTACAGCTGAAAGATAAAAACGACGAACTGATTTTAGCCAAAGGGTTTGATATGGGAAATCCTCAAGATGTTGTAAGTGAAATAAATAAAAATAATAAAAAATATCTTTCAACTATTGGGAAATCTGACCGTTTTACAGCACCAAAATTACATTTAGATCATCATCGTGATTACGTTGAACTAATCAGAAAATATTTATCAAATAAAGGTTTTAGTGATTATTTCATCGCACAAATGTTTGAAAATATAAAATTTGATATGGATGAAAAAGGAGCAAAGGTTGAAAATGAAGCAGTAATTGGAATGACCAAATCTGTAATGATGGAACCAGAAAAACCAAAAAACTTTATTTTGGATGAACCATACTGGGTGGTAATGAAAAGAACTGATTCAGAGAATCCATACTTCATTCTGGGAGTGAATAACACTGGATTAATGGAAACAAAATAAGGTGTTTTTCTTTTCCCAATTCACCCCTAATCCCTCTTGGAAAAAGAAAAACGAAAAAATAAAAATTCCAAATAATGATAAAATTCTTCAACAAAATAATAAGGAATGAAAAAATATTGAAAAATACGCTTCGGGGTCGTTGCACTTGATTTTCTTCCGTTATCACTCCAGAAAATCACCCTCGCACAACACAGTATATCTGGCTCGCTCCTGCCATCGCTCGACCCATATTTGCCAAAAACTTATTGATTTTTAAAGGAATTTTGGCAAACATCAGATATACTGAAACGTTAAACGTAATAAATTTTAAGTCCTAAACTTTTTATATATCAATTATTTTCAAATATTTATGCCAGAAGAATTAAGACCGAATAAATCAGAAAAAGAATTTTTGAATTTAGCATATAATCGCTTCTATGATATTTTTGAGGAAGTAATGAATGATTCTTTTTTTGATAAAGATGCCAAAATCAGATTTCATAGAATTAAAGAAGGATTTTCAGTTTATGCAGAATTGCTAAATTATGAGCCAATCAAATGGGTAATTGAACATATAAAAAACTCTCGTCCACCAATGGAATCTGAAATAGGAAGTAAGTTATTCAAATTCATAAGAAATATTATCGCACATTTTCCATTTTATGATACGTGGGACGAGGTTTATATAACCAAATCGTTAATTAATTGGCAAAGACCAGGACAATTCATTGATAAATTCTTGACAGAATATCAAGGGAAATTTGAGGTAAAATATAGATTTTGGGAAGCTGATAAAAAAAGAATGACTTATTTAAGTATAAAATTTCCTCAAGAATATGACAATTCAAAAATTTTCCTTAAAGATTTCTTATCAGAAAAAGAAGGCATAAAATTCTCATTTATTCTTATGAAACAAATAATTGATACACAAGTTGAAAAATAACGGACTTAAAATTTACTTCTCCGTTACGCTACGCTTCACTACGATCACGCTGCGCTCTCACTTCGTTCGGGACGTTTAACAAGGATTTAGAGGTTCGTGCCTCAGCTCGGCACTCCCCCAAATTTTCTCCACTTCGTTTCGAAAATTTCTCTAAATCCTGATGTTAAGTAAAATTATTAAAAAATAAATATGGTGAATAAAAGAGTTTCGGCTCTCATTATAGATTCGGAAAAAGTTTTACTGTTACACAGAATAAAACCAAATAAAGATTATTTTGTCCTGCCTGGCGGGAGTGTCGAAGAAAATGAAGATAATATTAGTGCTTTAAAAAGAGAGATAAAAGAAGAGACAAATTTAGAAATTGAAGTGGATAAATTGTTGTGGCAAGTCAATAGCGAATTTGACGAACGGACACAATATATTTATTTAGTTTTAAAATACTTCGGCAGTTTAAAATTAGGAAGTCCTGAGAAGGAAAGACAATCTGTAGATAACAAATACGTTCTAGAGTGGCACAATATTAATGATTTGAAAACCGTAAAATTTTTTCCAAGCGAAATAAAGCCAGATATACTAAAAATATTTTTAGATAATATCACTTAACACCGCGATAAGTGGCTCTAGAAAATTTTTTCCGACCCAAATTTTTGACCTTTTTTTCTTTATAAAATATAATAATGAAGAGAGTCAAAAACTTCGTATCATGCGGAAACGTTATACGCAATAATTTTAAATCCCTTCGAAGTCTTCATTAGTTTTATATATTAGTTTAATAATTAACAATTTATGAAGTATATTTTTGTAATTTTGATTATAACTTTATTTGTATTAACTGGATGTAATAGTTCAACTATCAAAACTGTTGAGATTGGTCCAGAAAGAGTTGAATGTGTAGGGGCATTTGGTCCAAGAGATTGTATATTAATGGATGGAGAATTATTTTATGATATTATTGAAGGTTTTAATTATGAAGAAGGATACAAATATATAATCAAGGTGAAAATTGAAGATGTAAAAAATCCTCCCCTTGATGGAAGTTCTAATAAATATACTTTAGTTGAAATAATATCAAAAGAATAGAATGGGGGTTTAAATTTACTAATTAAACTTGTTTATTGACTCAATACTATTTTATCGCATATTTCTTAATTTTACCACTAAACAGAGAAAGCAAACTTAAAAAAAGAGCCAAGTAATTCTCATTTAACCCTTGTTATACTAGAGTGAACAAAATAAAGTGAAATGAAAATATTAGCGCTCTTTTTAACGTTAATGGTAGTATACTATTATAGATTGCGATTTATTATCTGTTTAGTTGAATCAATCATTTCAATCTTAGCAGAACTACCTGATAAATCATATAAAATTTCAAAACTAAACCTTGTTTAATTGGTGTTCGTTAAATATAATTGAATAAAAGAATTAAACTATTTAAAGAATTAAAAAAAACAAATTAATATGGTTGAAATTTTAGTGTATGCAGTTTGTGGTTTTGTTTGTCTTTTTCCCTTATTTTTTAAATCTTCTATTTAATATATTTAATATTATGATTGAATTAGAAAAAACTTACTTAGCAAAAAAGCTCCCTAAAAATTTGAAAAGTTGCAAATTTAAAGAGATTATTGATGTGTATATTCCTAAATCTAGTGAGCATCCAAAATTAAGGCTTAGAAAGAATGGTGGTAAATTTGAATTAACAAAAAAAGAGCCTGTTAATGATGGAGATGCTTCACATCAAGAAGAACAAACAATAATTCTTACCGAAACTGAATTTAATGCTCTAAATCAACAGCTTGATGGAAAAAGAGTTCACAAAATAAGATACTTTTATAATTATAATGGCAGAACTGCAGAATTTGATATCTTCCAAGGTGGTTTAGCAGGTCTTGTGGTTGTTGATTTTGAGTTTGCAACTATAGATGAAAAAGATAATTTTCAAATGCCTGATTTTTGTTTAATTGATATAACTCAGGAAGTTTTTATTGCAGGTGGAATGATTTGTGGTAAAACTTATAAAGATATTGAAGATAATTTAAAGAAGTTTGAATATTCTAAGTTATTTCTTGAATAATTTTTTCTTTTAAATTAATAATAATGCCATTTTCTAATTTAAGGAGACGTTACGCTTTTCTCGCTATCTCTCCTCGCCTTGTATAATAGGGCTTATGAGGAAATTTACTTGGTTTGCAATTTTACCAAATTTTCTGCACTTTGAAACTTTCTTATATACAGAGACATTACTATAAATAAATTATATTTTAAGATGAAAAAAACAAAATTTTATTTTAAAAAAGATAAATATAAATCTTCTCGGGGTGGTCATTCAAGATTGCTAAATGTTTGTTGTCGTAAGTGCGAGAGCGTAGTTCTTGTTTATCAAAAAGATGGGCCAGGTAATTTAAGGCGTTTATATTTAGATAGAATATTTGAACCTTCAGAAATGGTTAATTTACAAAATAAGAATATAAAAGATATTCCTGTATTAAAATGTAAAAAATGTTTTGAGACTCTTGGCACACCTTATATTTACATTAAGGAGAAAAGAAAAGCTTTTAGATTGTATCAAGATTCAGTTATTAAGCGATTAAGAAAGTTAAATGAATAATTAAGGTGAATAGGGTCTATATTTGATAATACGGCGATAATCGATTTTAGAAAATTTTTTACTTTGTTTTAAAATTATTTTGTACAATTTTAAATTTGTTTTAGTCTGATATTATATGAAACATATATTTTTTATATGGAGGAATATAAAATTTTCTTCTTTTTTTCAGAAACAATTTGTAAATATTAATAAAAGGACTATAATTAAAATATAAATTTATTTAAATTATGAAACATCGAATACGCGCAGCCGCTATAATTATTAAAGACAATAAAATATTACTAGTTAAACATGTTCATCCTGAAACAGGTCATCAGTGGTGGGTACCACCAGGTGGTGGAATTGAAAAAATTGATGATTCAATATTTGATTGCGCTAAAAGGGAAACGTTTGAAGAAACAAATCTTAAGGTAGAATTAAATAGGCTTTTGTATATTAGAGAATTTCATGACAAAGAAAATCAAAAGTTAAATCTTGAGCTATTTATATTAGCTAATAATTTTGAGGGCGAGATAAATACTAAAAATATTGCAGGAAAAGGTGAGGATGAACATTTTATTAAAAATGTAGCTTGGCTGTCAAAAAGTGAGCTGAAAGATATTGTCGTTTATCCGGAGATAATAAAAGATGAGCTATGGGAAGATTATGCCTGTGGTTTTTTAAATACTAAATATCTTGGAAGGCAAATTTAAAAAAATAAAAGATTAATTATAAATAATATGGGAATTAAAAAAATTTTAGTAACTGGAAGTAGTGGTACAATTGGTACTCGATTATGTGAAAGATTACTTAAAAATGGTTATGAGGTTGTAGGCGCTGATTATAAACCTAATAAATGGAATAAAGATATTCAGAGTATTACTGTTGATGTTGATTTAAGAAATAAAGAAGATGTTTTAAATAAACTTCCTAAAGATATTGATTTGATAATTCATTTGGCTGCCAATGCTCGAGTCTACAATCTTGTTGTTGAACCTTCTTTAGCAAGAGATAATTTCGAAACATTATTTAATGTTTTAGAATTCACAAGACTAAATAATGTTAAAAAAATCATGTTTTCCTCATCAAGAGAAGTATATGGTAACTCTAATGAAATGATTCAACTTGAAGATAGTATTGATGTTAAAAATTGTGAAAGTCCATATACTGCTACAAAAATTGGAGGTGAAGCATTAGTACATTCATATCAGCAATGTTATGGAATAGATTTTGTTATGTTTAGATTTTCAAATGTATATGGAATGCATGATGATAGTAATAGAGTTATTCCTTTATTTATCAAACTTTGCAAAGATGGAAAAGATCTAATTGTTTATGGTAAGGAAAAATTATTAGATTTTACTTACGTTGATGATGCTGTTGGTGGAATACTACAATCAATACAAAAATTTAATCAAATAAAAAATAATGTATTTAATCTTGCTTATGGACAGGGGACATCTATTTTAGAAGTTGCTCAATTAATAAAAG
>Ga0209942_1001327_pt1 | contig 13541 bp, 15 predicted proteins | sample SalPonR1_A_D2_MG_FD_185695 | JGI IMG/M metagenome (GOLD analysis project Ga0209942, IMG submission 185695) | Salt pond soil microbial communities from South San Francisco under conditions of wetland restoration - Salt Pond MetaG R1_A_D2_MG... ... | reverse complement strand
GGTCGCGCAGCGTAGCCAGACCCGTCCGTTCCAGGCGGACGGGACCGAGGTGGAGGTCCGTCACTATCCACCCCAGGGCGATGGACCGCACCCGCTCCTGCTGATCGTGCCTCCGGGCCTGCAGACGGCTCGCGATGCAGGCGACGTCATGCAGCGATACTTCCGCGACACCGTCGCGGACGGCTGGCTCATCGCGGTACCGATCGAGCCCGGGACGTACTTCCATCGCGGCGCGGAGCGCCTTCTCGCGCCGTTGATCGACGCGATCGCCGAGGCCTACCCGGTCGGCGACGTCCACCTGGTCGGGGTGTCGACGGGTGCGGCGGGCGCCGTCAAGGCCGCCCTGCTCGCTCCCGATCGGTATGCGTCGCTCACGCTCTTTCCCGGGGCGCCGGAGGAGAGCGACGCGAGCTCGCTGTCGGGCCTGGGCGATCTGCCGGTCTTCGTGTACGTCGGCTCGGGCGACGAGGACCGCGCCGACGTCGAGGCGGGCGTGGCAGCGTTCGAGGCGGAGGGCGTGACGGTCGATCTCACCGTCGTCGAGGGCAGCGGACACGTGCTACCGGCCGAGCTGGGACCGACGTTGACGGAGCGCCTGGCGTCGACGCGGTAGCGGACCCTCACAACGACAGGTACGCCTCCCGCACCGCCGGGTCGCGTAGCAGCTCCTCGCCGCTGCCACGACGTCTTACCTCGCCGTTCTCGAGCACCACGGCCTGATCGGCCAGCTTGAGCGACTGCTGCACGTTCTGCTCGACCAGGACGATCGTCACGCCCTCGTCCCGGACTTGGGCCAGCGCCCGGAACACCGTCCGTACCAGGGACGGGGCGAGGCCCAGGCTGGGCTCGTCGACCAGCAGCAGCTTGGGCCGGCTCATCAGCGCCCGGCCGATGGCCAGCATCTGCCGCTCGCCGCCCGAGAGGGTTCCAGCCAGCTGGCGCTGGCGCTCCTCGAGCCGTGGGAACAGCCCGAAGATCCAGCGACGTGTGGCGTCCGCGTTCGTGCGAGCGTCCGGCAGGTAGTCCGCCCCCGCGTCCAGGTTCTCGCGCACCGTCATGAGCGGAAACAGCTGGCGGCCCTCGGGCACGTGGCCCACGCCAAGGCGCACGATGCGGGCCGCGCTGACGCCCGTCAGGGGCCGTCCGAGCGCCTCGACACGGCCGCCGCGGACGGGGATCAGCCCGGAGATGGTGCGGAGCAGCGTCGTCTTGCCGGCGCCGTTCGCGCCGATGACGGTCGTGAAGCTGCCCTCCTCGACCGTCAGGTCCACCTTCCACAGCACCTGGATCTTGCCGTAGCCGGCCTCGAGCGCGTCGACGCGCAGGGCGATGCTCATCGCGGGTCCTCCCGATCGTCGCGGTCCGGGTCTTCGTCCCCGGTCCCGTCGTCGTCGCGGCCCAGGTAGGCCTCGATCACGGCGGGATCGGCGGTCACCTCGGTGTAGCTGCCCTCGGCCAGGAAGCGGCCGTGATCCATCACCAGCACCCGGTCGGCCAGGTCGCGCACGACCGGCATGACGTGCTCGATGAACACGATCGTGACGCCCGACTCGCGCACGTCGCGGACGAGCTCGACCGCTTGGCGCGCCTCGCCGGGGCGCAGGCCCGCCATCACCTCGTCCAGCATCAGCACGGTCGGATCGGTCGCCAGGGCCCGCGCGATCTCGAGGCGCTTCTCCTGGAGCAGCGTCAGCTCCTCGGCCGACTGACCTGCGATGCGGGTCAGGCCGGTGCGCTCCAGCGCCGCGTCGGTGCGGCGATCGCCCTCGGCGCGGTCGATGCCGGGCGTGCCGAACAGGGCGCCGACCTGGACGTTCTCCCGGACGGTCATCTCCGGGAACGGCTGGACGACCTGGAACGCCCTGCCGAGCCCCAGGTGGGTCCGCTCGAAGCTGGGCAGGTGCTGGATCTCGCGTCCGCTCAGGTGGATCCGGCCGGCGGTCGGGATCAGCAGGCCGGAGAGCAGGTTCAGCGTCGTGGTCTTGCCCGCGCCGTTGGGCCCGATGATCGCGAAGATCTCGCCGGGCCGGACGTGGAACGAGAGGTCGTCCACTGCGGCCAGGCCGCCGAACCGCTTGGCCAGGCTCCGGATCTCCAGGACGGCGTTCGCGTCGGCGGTCATGCCTCGCCTCCCTCGCTCGTGACGCCGGCGCGGGCCGCCCGGCGGCGGCGCGCGATGCCGCGCACCATCCCGACGATGCCGCGCGGCATGAACAGGATCGACAGCACCAGTACCAGCCCGTAGCCGATCAGGTAGCCGTCGGCCAGGTTCCGCTTCAGCGTCTCCTCGATGCCCGCCAGCACGCCTGCGCCGAGGATCGGGCCCAGCGTGGTGTACAGGCCGCCGAAGATCGGCGTCACCAGCGCGAAGACGGTGGTCGACACGGCGAAGGCGCCTTCCGGGATGACGGAGCCGACGCGGTGGGCGTGGATCGCGCCGAGCATTCCGACCGAGAGGCTGGACAGCGCGAACGCCAGCAGCTTCATGCGAGCCGGATGCACCCCCATCACGCCGGCGACCTCCTCGTTCGTTCGCACGGCGGTGAACGCCGGACGGAGCCGCGAGCGGCGCGTCCACAGGCTGAGTCCGATCGTCAGCAGCAGCAGGCCGGCGTAGAGCAGGAAGTACCCCTCGTTGCGGAGGAACGCGATCTCCCAGCGCTCCATCGTCTCCGGGTCGAACGCGGGCCGGAACAGCGGGGCGACGTTCATGCCGGCCGATCCTCCGGCGAACGAGGTCGGCAGCTGGCGGACGGCGGAGCGCAGCACCTCGGTGAACGCCAACGTGGCGATCGCGAAGTAGATCCCTTTCAGCCGCAACGTCACGACCCCCAGGCCCAGCGCCAGCAGCACGGCGAACGCCCCGGCCGCGGGAATGCCGAGCCACAGCGGACCGACCTCGAGCCGCGCGAGGATCGCGGTCACGTACGCACCGGCGCCGTAGAACGCGGCGTGCGCCAGCGACAGCTGGCCGGTCCGAGCCAGGATGTCCCACGACAGCGCCAGCACGGCGAGCCCCAGGCCGTTCGTGACCAGGGACAGGTAGCTGACCGAGGCGCGGCCGCTCCACGACCGCAGCAGGTCGGGCAGGAACCAGAGCGCGACGGCGAACAGGAGGACGGGGATCAGATCGCGGAGCCGGTTCCGCACGTTCGGGCTCATGCCGTCCTCCGACTCCGCCAGACGAGGGCGAGGAAGATGATCGCGAAGAACACCGCGTTCGAGAGGGTGCCACCGTTGGGGACCAGCGTCGCGACGAGCGACTCGGCCAGCGCCACGACCAGCGACGCGGCCAGGATGCCCCGGATGTTGCCCAGCCCGGCCAGCACGACGATCGAGAACGCCTTGAGGGTGAACGCCAGACCGATCGTGGGGGTGGGCGACTGGATGACGGCGATCATCACGCCGCCGATGCCGGCGAGCAGCGCCGAGAGCGCGAAGGCGACCAGGTACACCCGGTTCACCTCGAGCCCGACCAGCGACGCGCCGATGCGGTTCTGCGCGACGGCCCGCATGGCGCGGCCGGTGCGGCTTCGCGACAGGGCCAGATACAGGCTGCCGACCAGGACGATCGAGATCGCGAAGCTCACGAGCGACACGAGGCCGACGGAGATGCCGCCGATCCGGAAGCCGACCGAGCGGTACGCGATGCCCGAGATCGAGACGGGATCGCCGCCCCAGATCAGCAGGGCGAGATTCTGCAGCACGATCCCGATGCCGAACGTGAGCAGCATCTGGTTCAGCTCGGGCGCCTCGAGGACGTACTGGATCGTCGTGCGATAGAGCACCGCGCCCAGCAGGAACAGGGCCGGTGCGACGAACAGAAGGGAGAGGACGGGGTCGACGCCGAACGAGACGAACAGCTGGTAGGTGAGGAAGGCGCCGATCATGAAGAACTCGCCGTGGGCGAAGTTCACGATGCCGATCACGCCGATGGCGAGGGCCAGGCCGACCGACACCAGCGCGTACAGGCCGGAGGCCAGCACGCCGGACACGACGGCTTGGAGGATCAGGATGGGGTCCATGGAGCTCCGCGTGGGACGGGGGACGGGGGCCGCCCTCCGGACGAGATCGGCGCCCCGCGCCGGCGCGCCGTGCGCGCGCCGGCTGGGGCGGGGCTGGGCTCAGGTGCGGTCGATCACCGGCAGCTGACCAGCGGGGCGGTCGCCCGCTCGAGCGGCCAGACGATCTCGCGGACGCCGTCCTGGTACTGGAACACCAGCCACATCTCTTCGTCGAAGCCCTGGCGCTCGGTGAGCTCGCTGGGGCCGAACGACCAGTCGCCCATCGGCGAGCGGAACGTCATCGTTTCCATCTGCTCCATCACGGCCTGCTCGTCGGCGCTGCCGGCGGCGTTGATCGCGTCGGCGAACGACCAGAGCTGGGCGTAGGCGAGGGCGGCCATGTAGTTGTCGGGCTCGTCGCCGTGAAGCTCCGTGTAGGCGCGGGTGAACGCTTGGGCCTCTTCGGTGGGCAGGTTGGGCAGGAAGCCGATCAGGCCGGTGACGCACTGCGCTTCGGGCGCGGCGCCGAACTCCGACGGCCATCCGGGAGGGGCCCCGAAGATCTGCTGCGGGACGTAGCCCAGCTCGCGAACCTGGCTGGTGAGCGGCACCACGTCGCTGTCGTAGCCGATCCAGTACAGCATGTCGGCGTTCGTGGCCTGCGCCTTGCTGATCGCGGCGCGGAAGTCGCCGCTGCCGCCCAGCAGGGTCGAGGTGAACGCTTCGCGGAGCGTGACCTCGAGGCCGGCCTCTTCGAGCAGGTTCTGCGCGCCCTCCGAGCCGGGGCCGCCGAAGGCGCTGTCCTCGTGGAGCAGCGCGACGGTCTCGACGCCGCTGTCCGCGACGAACGAGGTGGCTGCGTCGACGTTGTGGTAGTCCCACGGGTGGACGTGGAAGAACCAGGGCTCGTCGGCGAGGAGCTCCTCGATGCCGTCGAAGCCTTCGATCCCGACGCCGGACACGGCGCCGCCGATCCAGCTGACGACCGGCTGGAACGTCTTGAGGGACTCGATCAGGGCGAGGGTCACGCCGCTGGAGTAGCCGCCGCCGACGAACGCGACGCCGTCTTCGGTCATCAGCTTCTCGAACGCCGCCAGGGCGACCTCGGGCGAGGCCTGGGTGTCTTCCAGGACGATCTCGAGCGGCTCGCCCAGCACGCCGCCCGCGGCGTTGATCTCCTGCAGGGCCAGCTCGAAGCCGGCCTTCTGCGCTTGGCCGGTACCGGCGGCGCCGCCGGTGAGCGGCGAGAGCAGGCCGATCTGGACGGGCTGCGCGAAGGCGACGGCGATCAGGCCGGTCGCGAGAATGGTCAGGATGCGCTTCATACGGGTCCTCCAAGGGGACGGGACGGGGTCGGCGCGGTGGCCGACGCAGGGAACGGGGGATGGGCGGAGGGGAACGAAACGAGCAGGGCCAGCGACGCGGGCAGGAGCTCAGACCATGGCCGCCCCCTTCACGAAGGCGCTCAGCAGGGCGGCGAACCGGTCGGGCGCCTCGATCTGCGGCGAGTGACCCACGTCGGGCCAGGTCTCGAGGTGGGCGTCCGGCCAGTGGCGCGCCGTGGCCATGGCCATGTCGGGGTCGATCAGCGGGTCCATGCCGCCGTGCAGGACGACGACGGGCACGGCGAAATCGGCGGGTGGCGCGGCCAGGGTCGACGTTCCCAACGCTCGGGCGTTGCCCTCGAACGCCGGGGCGGCCATCGCGACCGCGTCGTCGAGCAGGGCTTCCCAGTACGGCGGGGTGCCGCTTCCGGTCAGCGGCGCCAGTGCGGCCGCCAGGCCGTCGCGGTCGCCCACGAAGCCCGACAGGAGCGCGTAGTGCTCCTCGGGGCGGGGCAGGCCTTCGGGCGGAGCACCGTCGACGAGCATCAGCCCCGACACTCGGCCTGGAGCGGCCAGCGCGACCCGCTCGACCACGGCGGCCCCCAGGCTGTGGCCGACCAGGGCGGCGCGGTCCACGCCTAGGGCGTCCATCGTCAGGGTCAGGGCGTCCGCGTAGGCGTCCAGCGAGGGCGGGCCAGGCAGCGGATCCGAAGCCCCGAAGTTCGGGAGGTCGGGCGCGATCAGGCGCAGCCCTCGCGGCGGACGGGCCAGCAGCTCGGTCCACCAGCGCCGGCTCGCGAAGTTGCCGTGCACCAGCACGACCGGCGTGCCGGCGTCCAGATCGCCGGCTTCCGCCACGCGGACGGTCGTGCCGCTGGGAAGCTGGACGTCGTGGTCGTTCACGCCGTCGGGAAAGGCGTGCGAGATCATCGGGTCTCCTCCTCGAAGGCGCGTGCCAGCTCGGTCTTGAGGATCTTGCCGGCGCCCGAGGTCGGAAGCGCGTCCAGCAGCCGGACGTGCTTGGGCACCTTGTAGCGGGCCAGGCGCTCGCGCAGCCAGCCGCGCAGCTCCTCGCCGGTCACGTCCACCCCGGGGCGGGGCACGACCGCCATCAGGCCTACCTCGCCCCAGCGCTCGTCGGGTACGCCGACGACGGCGCACGAGCCGACGCCGGGATGGTCGTGGAGCGCGCGCTCGATTTCGGCGGGGTAGACGTTCTCGCCGCCGGAGATGAACATCTCCTTGCGCCGGCCGACGATCCGGTAGCGCCCCTCCGCGTCGCGGGAGGCCAGGTCGCCGGTCCACAGCCAACCGTCGCGGAGCGCTTCGGCGGTTTCGGCGGGCCGCTCGAAGTAGCCGGAGAAGAGATGCTGACCGGCCAGCGTGAGCTCGCCGACCTCGCCCGCGTCGCACGCCGTTCCGTCGGGTCGTCGCACCTCGGCCAACGCCCGGAGCATGGGGACGCCGACCGCGTCGGGATGGGCGCCTGCGTCGTCGAGATCGATCGCGAAGCAGTTCACCCCGGCCTCGGTCAGTCCGTAGCCCTGCTTGAACCGCACGCCGCGGTCTGCGAACGCGCGCCGCACCGGGTCGGGGCAGGGCGCGCCGCCGCTGATCGCCCAGCGGATGCGGCTCAGGTCGGCGGCGGGGAAGGCGGCGTCCTCTGCGACGACCTGGTACATCGTCGGCACCAGGAACATCAGGGTGGCGTCCGACGACTGGACGGCGTCCAGGTAGGCGGCAGGGTCGAAGCGCTCCAGCAAGGCGACCCGCCCGCCGACGTGCAGCAGCGGGACGGTGAGCGCGTTGACGGCGGCGTGGAAGCACGGCGTGGCCTGGACGCAGCCGTCGTCCTCACGCAGGCCCCACGACAGCACGGTGTTCTCGGCGTTCACGAAGCCCTGCCGGTACGGCTGGACGGCGCCTTTGGGGAGCCCGGTCGTGCCGCCGGTCAGCAGGATCATCTGGGGATCGTCCAGCGTCAGGTCCGGCACGGGCGCGGGGTCGGGATCCCCGAGCCAGGCGTCGTACCCCTCCAGGGCGAAGCGGCGTACGCCGGTCGCGGCGGCGCCTTCCTCGTGATCGGCGTCGTGCAGGAGCAGGGCGGGCCGGAGGTAGGCCGCGATGGCGGTCTGCTCGGCAGGGGCCAGGCGCACGTTCAGCGGGGCGTAGACGGCGCCGGTCTTGGCGGTGGCGAGGATCAGGTCGAGGTGGGCGAGGTGGTTGTGCGCCAGGATCGAGACCCGCTCGCCCGGGCGGATTCCCTCGGCGTACAGCCGTCCGGCCAGACGCTCGGCCCGCGCGTTCAGCGTGCCGTAGTCGATCCAGTCGCCACGCCACCAGACCGCCGGCCTACGCGGCGCCAGCTCGGCTCGCCGCGCGGCGAGGTCCAGCTGCACCGGCGAGCGGGACCTCACGCGCCCGTTCCGTCCTCGCGCGGTCCGGCTGCGCGCGCATCGTCCGCGGGCTGCCCGTCCCAACGCAGCGCCATCGCGTTCCATACGTAGCCCACGCCGGCGGCGACCAGCACGACCAGATCGCCGTGCGACAGGCGGCCCTGGTCGCGTGCCCGCTCCAGGCTGAGCAGCTGGTCCACCTGACCGAGGTGACCGACGTCCTCCAGGTAGATCGAGCGGTCCTCGCCCAGCCCCAAGGCGTCCAGCAGCCAGTGGTGCGCGCTCCGTTTGACGTGCAGCATCGCGAGGTGCCGGATCTCGTCCGTCGTGGCGCCGGCCTTGCGGCAGGCCTGCACGACGACCTCGCGGAACGTGTCGAGGCTCCTCGCCTCGAGCCGTTCCTTCATGCCGGCAGGATCCGCGACCTCGAGCCGGAACCGGTCCGCGTTCCCGGACGTGATGGGGTCGACCGTCCCGCCGACGGGCACCTTGACGTCCAGCGAGAAGCTGCCGTCGGTGACGATGTGCGAGCCGGCGATCGCGTGTCCCGCGCCGCGACGCACGACGGCCGCAGCCCCGCCGGCGCCCAGGTTGTACATGAAGCGGACGTTCGGATCGCGGTAGTCGATCAGGTCGCCGTTGCGGTAGCCGCCGGCGACCAGCACCGTGTCGACCTCCGGATCCGCGGCGATCGTGTCGTGCGCCAGCTTCAGCCCCAGGACGGAGGTGCCGCACTTCTGCCCGACGTCGTACGCCCAGGCGTTCGTGGCGCCCAGGTCGTGCGCCAGCGCGATGCCGGCCGTCCAGACCGGGTACTCCTTGTACTCCTCGGTGATGCTGATCACGACATCGACGTCGGAGGCGGACATGCCGGCGTCGGCGAGCGCACGCTGCGCGGCCCAGACGCCCATGGCGGTGGGATGATCCTCGGGACCGGGCTCGGGCTTCGCGTGAATGCCGAGCTTGTCGCGGACCACCCACTCCGGCAGGCCGGAGGCGGCGGCGATGTCGGCGGCGGTGGTGCGGCCCTCGGGCAGGTAGGTGCCCAGGCCGAGGATGCCGATGCGCTGGCTCATGCGTCCCTTTCTGTCCGCGTCGCGTCGCCGCTCGGGCCGGAGCGGCGCGGCGTGACCGGGTCGAGTCCGTGACGCACGACGTCGAACGCGGCGTCCATCGAGGCCGCGTCCGGTTCTCCGCCTGCCCAGATCGCGCGCAGGCCCAGGAAGTGGGCGATGCCCATCAGCGCCCAGGCCTGGGCTTCGGCGTCGCCCGCACGGATCTCGCCGCGCTGCTGCGCGGCCGCGAGCCCCCGGGCGTAGCCGTCCGCGAGGCGGCGATAGTAGTCCTGATACACGGTCTCGTCCACGAACTGCGACTCCATCACGACGCGGTAGAGGTTGACGTGGGCCAGCGCGAAGCGGACGAACGCCTCGAACCCGCGGCGCTCGGCCTCCATGCGGTCCGACGCGCCGGCGATCGCGCGGCTCAGCTCGCTGCGGAGCGCGTGGCCCATGTGGGCGACGAGCTCGCGCATCGCCTCCTCCTTGGACGCGAAGTAGAGGTAGAAGGTGCCCTGCGCCACGCCCGCCCGGCGCGTGATCGAGGCGACGGAGGCGGCGTGGAAACCGTTCTCGCCGAACTCGTGCTCGGCGGCGTCCAGCAGCTTGGACCTCGTGGCTTCGCCGCGCGCGGTGGCGGGGCGTCGGGTGTCGGGCAACGGACGACCTCCTGGGCGGGCCGGAGGCCGGCCGCGCCAGAACATGACGACTGATTCAGGTGTCAGGAGTGTACGGACGATCGGACCGGCTTGTCAATCGCCGGGCCGTGAACGTCGCGGTCGCATGGCTCGACCTCGGTCGCGTCGAGGGGTCGAGGGTGGCGTTCCGTCAGCGGCCGGCTCGCGAAGCCGAGCCATGCTGCCACGGCGGCCACGCCAGGACGAGGTGGACGACGACCGCCGTGGAGGCAGGCGCTCGATGCGTCAGAACGACCGTGTCAGCAGCAGCAGGACCGTCGCGACGACCGCGAGGACGGTGCGCGCCACGTTCCAACGGTTCCAGCGGGGCTCGAAGCGGAGGCGCGCGACGCGGCGCTCGTCGGCGCTCAGCGACGCGACGTCGAGCGCCTGCAGCTGGTTGTTGAGGGGGATATTGACGGCGATGGTCGGAAGCTGCACCCCCACGAGGTAGATCGCGGCGGCGGCGATCATCACCCACCGCGCGGGGCCGGCGGCGGACGCGACGCCGAGCCCCGCAGCCGCGATCACGAGCGGCACCGAACCGGCCCACACCAGCACGAACAGGGGCTGGTTCCGCTGGATGACGCCGTCCATCTCTTGGAAGGCGCGAAGGAACGCGTCGTCGTCCAGGGCGCGGATCCCCGGCATGACGACCACCGCGAAGGCGAACAGCAGGCCTGCCACGAGCGAGCAGAGCAGGGTGGCGACGGTCAGCGTCGCATGGAACGCTCCCACGGTCATCTCCTCCTCGAGCGCAAGCCGGCGCCGCGAAACGGCGATCGAGCGACGTGAGCGGTCACGGGCTTCGGAGCGCGACGACGAGGCTGGCGATCAGAAGGAGGATCGCCACGGGCAGCCACAGCGCGCGCTCGGCCAGGGCCGGTGTCGCGACGTTCGCCACCACCGATAGGCCGCTGAACGCCACGGCCGCCCAGATCCAGGGGCGCACCGCGGCCTGCAGATGCGGGAGGGCGATGCCGGCGCTGACCAGGACCACGGCGCCGATCGCGACGAGGATCAAGGCCGACGCCGCCGCAACGGCGCGGCCTGCTGGTGGAAGCGTCCCGGCGTGGGCCCCGCCCTGCGTCAGGTGGCCCCACGGTGCGCCCGCCACGAGCGCTACCTGGAAGCCAACGACGAGGAGGACGAGGACGGTGAAGGACCAGCCTGCGATCGCGGTGACCGTGTTCACGGCGCTCACCCGGAGACGGCGACGGTCGCCCCGACGTAGTCGGGCGTCCGCGCGGCGGAGGCCAAGAACCGGGCTACGGAGCTACGTGCCACCTTCATCCGCCGCGTCTCGCCCCGGACGCTGACGAACGGGTCGATGGCCGCGTCGTCGGAAGCGACCGCATCGGTCAAGTGGACCGGCTGCGCCAGCACCCAGTCGAGGCCGCTCGCGCGGACCGCCCGCTCCTGCGCTTCGGTGTCTACGATCTGCGGCCTCAGGATCAGGTCGAAGAAGAGGCGATCGGCGACGCCGAGTCGGGCGCGGGTCTCCCCCACGCCGTAGGAGCTCTGCACCACCAGGCGCGTCACGCCGTGGCGACGCATGGCGGCGATGACGTTCGCGGTGCCGCGAGAGCGCACGTCGCGCGGGGTCCGGGCCGGCCCGAGGAGGCGCACGCGGAACGGGTTCTCGGCGATCCCCAGCGTGACGATCACGACGTCCTGCCCGGCGACGGCGCGGTCGACGGCCGACGGATCGGTGACGTCCCCATCGACGGCGGCGACGCCGTAGATCTGGGCGGCGAGGCTGCTAGCACGGCGCGAGAAGGCGGTGACGGCGTGGCCATCGGCCACGAGGTGGGCGACCGTGGCGCGCCCGGTGCCGCCGGTCGCACCGACGACGAGGATTCTCAGCGTTTCGGACATGTCGTTCCTCCTGACGTGACGGCGCGTACGGCGCCGACGTCAGGCAGCGTAGAAGGGGTGCGGCGCAGGCGTCTTGACCGCGGCCGCCACGTCGTTGACCGCGACCGTCACGCCTGGCGCTGCCGCGAGCCGCTGCGCGCCGCGTGCCGGAACGCGGCGGGCGTCTGATCCGTCCAGCGCTTGAACGCGCGGTGGAACGCGCTCTGCTCGGAGAACCCCGTCAGGAAGGCGACCTCCGCCAGCGGATAGTCGTGACGGTGCAGCAGCGACTCGGCTAAGTCGCGACGCGTTCGCTCGACCAGCGCACGGTAGGCGCCGCCACGTCGGGCCAGGCGCCGGTGGAGCGTGCGCTCGCTCATGCCCAGGCGGCGAGCGACATCGGCCATCGAGGGCACCCCGCTCGCAAGGGCGTCGACGACGACGTCGCGGACGCGTGCCTCGACGGACCGGTCCTCCGCGGACGCCCTGAGATCGTCGAGGTGGCCTAGAAGGAAGCGCGACAGCCCCTCGTCGCCGAGCCGCGTGTCGGCGTCCAGCGTTCCCGCGTCGAAGTCCAGCGCGTCTCGCTCGGCGTCGAAGCTCACCGGGCAGCCGAAAAAACGGAGGTGCTCGTCGAACGAGGCGGGGCGCGGATGCCGGAACGAGACCGACGCGGGCCTCACCGGAACGGCGGCGACCTGGCGGACGACGGAGAGGACGCCCGCCAGCGCCGCCTCGTTGGCGACACGGATCCCGGGCCGGCGCGCGAGCCGGCCCTGCAGCACGAACGCCGCCCCGCCGGGGCGCTCCTGCACACCGTACGTCGCGGTGTCCGTGAGCAGGAGCAGGTAGCGCGCGATCCGCTCGAGCCCGCCGCGCACGGTCGTGGCCGTCTTGACCGCCAGCCCCAGCGCGCCGAAGTCGTCGGGCCCGATGGCGCGCGCGTAGCGCAACGGCAACGTGCCGTCGTCATGGGCCATGAGCCGCTCGATGAGCTCATAGGCGGCGCCCTCGGAGACCGTCCGACGAAGCGCCGCGCCATCCTCGCGTTCCTCGCCGCTCACGTCGGCCTCGTCGGAGGGGGACAGGCCGACGCTCCCGAGCAGGGTGCGGGGCTCTTCCGGACCGGCGTAGACCGCGACCATCTTGCGGACGAACTGGGGCGAAAAGGCCGTCACGACCCCGCGATCATACTCGGTGCTGTCGGCGGCGTTCAGGAGGAGCGTCTCGCCCAGGAGCTCGCTCAGCGAGTTGCGTGACGACAGGACGGTGACCTGCAGGCGCATCGTCGTGGCCTCTCCCGGCGCCAGCGGCTCGGCCAGCTCGTGGAGCTGCGTCAGGCCCGGTCCGCCGCCGTGTTCCACCATCACGTCCTCGCCCTCTGCATCGAGTATCCGGTCGGAAAGCTGAACCCGTTCCCGGCGTTGCCGAACAGGGTCGCGCTCTCGACCGGCGGGAACGCCACCCAGAAGGCACCCGGTTGCAGCGCGGCGTCGCTTCCGTTGTGGAGATCGACGCGCAGGCCGGTCACGTCGCCGGACGCGAAGCTGTCGCTGTCGACGGGATCGCCGCCGACGGACTCGAAGGCGACGGCGTACTGCACGTCTTGGGCGAGGGCCGCGGCGGCCAGCAGGAAGGCGATCAGAATCAGAGGCAGTGCGGGTAGGCGGTGTCGATCGCGGTGGCTTGGCCTTCCACCATGTGCGCGACGCTCGATGCCGCAGCGCCCCACCACCGACGCCCGTGCGCCCACGCCGCGCCTTCCGCTCTGCGGCCAAGCGAACGACCACCGGCATGGACCTGCGGGCCGGGAGCGTCGCGCAGGGCTTTCGCCGTCGAGCGCGAACTGCGCTACGCGGTGTCTTGCACCGGAGCGCCCTCGGCGTCCCGCAAAGCCTTCAGGCCCGTTCCTTCGACGAGAACGCTGGTCGCGGTCGCGATGACCGACGCCCAGAAGAGCGCCCCGAGGCCGAGGAGACTGAGGTCGGAGATCGCGACGGCCAACGTCACCAGCGGCCCGAGCAGAAGCGGCCCGCGCACGATCTCCCGAACCGAACCCGTCGGCACGCCGATCATCGCGAGGCCGGCGATCGCCAGGACGAGGGGTAGCGGGATCGACCCGACCGCAGCCGCTGCGGCCGCGCCGCCGACCGCCGTCAGGAGCGCGGCCGCCGCCACGATGTACACGGTCCAATGGCGCCGGGCTCTGTCCCCCGCCTACGGG
>Ga0209942_1001320_pt1 | contig 13599 bp, 6 predicted proteins | sample SalPonR1_A_D2_MG_FD_185695 | JGI IMG/M metagenome (GOLD analysis project Ga0209942, IMG submission 185695) | Salt pond soil microbial communities from South San Francisco under conditions of wetland restoration - Salt Pond MetaG R1_A_D2_MG... ... | reverse complement strand
TGCCGGCTGTCAATCGATACCCGTGGTCGGCCAGGACACAACGCCTGAGCGACCGGTCATTGAGTCGGTCGATGCAGACGAAGTTGACTATTCGGCATTCAGGCAACGCCGCCAGCAGGCCGCGGAAGGGTCACCGGAGAATGACTTCAGGGTGCCCGGTGGCTTCTCGGATCCCACTTTTCCGGCTTCGATCGGCAATGCCGCTGTCATCAGTGATCCGGCCATGAATCAGCGACTGGCGTCAGTAGTCGGGCAATTGCTCGAGCAATGGCCCAGCAATGCGCCTGAAATCAATATTGCGGTTACCGACTCTTCGAATCCGTCGCCCAGCGTGACTCCCGGCGCGACGATTGTGATCCCGCGTGGCTTTCTGGAAATGTCCAGATCACTGGATGAGCTCTATTTCGCCGTCGGCCACGAGATGGCGCATGTACTGCTCGATCATTTCCAGGATACCGATCGACAGCGTGAAACCGAGGAGCGACTGAAAACGCTTCGCAACACGGTCGAGCGCGTGGAGCGAGAATCCCTGGCGGTCGAGGATGACGAGGAAACCGTCGATGCTTCATCGGCCATCGAGACCGCCGAGATCAACCTGATGCTGGGCAATCAATATATCTTCGGGCCGGCGTTCAACCGCACGCAGGAACTCCAGGCCGACTGGCTGGGCCTGGACCTGACCGTCCGCGCCGGCTATGGCTTCCTCGGAGCCTACAAGAGCATTCAGCGCATCATGATCGTGCAGCAGCAGGCACGCACGCGTTATGAGGAGCGATGCGGCAAGATCGACGGCTTCTGGACGACAAAGGTGATGGAGGCGGTTCCCGAGCGCCTGAAATCGCTCGGCGGAAAAAAATCGGAGGAGCCCCAACGCGACGCGGCCTGCGAGGCCAGCGAAAATGTTCTCGAAGCGGTGTTCGACCAGAGCGGTCATCCCGACCCGGACGAGCGCTGGAAGAAAATCCAGGAATACCGCGACGAGGTCTATTCGGACATGAGTCTGAGTATCCGACATGAGTCGGAAAACAATCTGATCAATCTGATATCGCCCGAAGGTACGCTGGCCCGGTCCGGTATGGCCAGTCGGGCGCTTGAAAAACTCGAGGCGGGTGATCTGGAAGCCGCGGAAGAACTGGCGTACGCAAGCCTGGCAAGCGGCACGGATCCGACACCGCTGCCGCGCTGGGCCATGTACCGAGTGCGCCGGGAGCAGCACGTGCGAAAGCCCGGGGCAGGCTACCTTTCTCGCGCAATCACGAATCTCGAAATTGCGGTCGAGGGCGGATCTGCGCCCCGCCGGATGCACCTGGCACTGGCAGAGGAATACGCGGCGCTGTCGCGGTTTGACGAGGCCGTCAAGGTGTTGGACGGCGCTGGATCACAATTCAATGATCCACAAACGTACTATCCGCTGAAGATCCGATGGCTGGCCCGCGCCGGCCATGCTGAGCGCGTGGAAGGGCTCCTCCAGCGATGCAACCAGACGGGTAACGCTTCTCTGATCAGCCGATGCCGAACCGCGGCAGCCGAACGGGCCTGAACGGAGAATGCGGTCGAAGACATGGCACTCGTCTTTCGCCGTCTACCGTTCTCGCCGATAAAGCCGGCGTACCTTTTGTAAACCGTGGATGAAGCGGTGCGCACAGATTCGGATTCCGGGAAAAGAAATTCAGGAGCAAACGACGGCCTTTTGCCGAAACATTTGATATGCCGGCTTAAGGCCAACCGGTTCAGAGCTCTCCTCTGGACGGTCGGCATGCTCGTGCTGCTGGTCCTCGATCCATTCAGCCTCACCTCCTATGCCGACCGAATCTCCCGCGACCTGTTCGTCAAGCTCAAGTCGCCGTTCTACGATAGCGAGTACCGCGATGACATCATCCTGGTGCTTTTCCATGAAAACGAACTACCGATCTTTTCAGGTGGCGATGCGTACTGGCCGCCGACTTTCAAGGAATATGCGCGAATCATCGACGGGGTGATCAAGGCAGATCCCCGAGCGGTCTTTGTCGACTTCCTGTTTCTGAACAGGCATGATGCGGGCTCGTTCCTCTTCAGTCGCGGCATCGATCTGCGCGAGGGTGAGATACTTGCAGCGCGACTCGCCAGAAGCTGTCGGGAAAGGCTCGACTGCACGGAACTGTTGCCAGGTCTCAGGTCGCTGGAGTCGGAATATCTGGGTCCAATGATCGAAGCAATCGACGCTGATCGTCTTGATTGTTTTGCAGGCCACGCCTTTTCCGATTGGATCCAGACGGACCTTTCTGGCCCACTCTGTCGGAGCTGGGAAGATTACGGCACTCCCGCTGAAATGCCGTTTCTGGTCGCCGCGCCGCCGCCGGTGCCGGTGTCTTCATTTGCAAGGCTGCAGCAAGTCCCGGGGAAACTGGACACGTACCGCGGCGCCAGTATTTACGGGGGGCTGCATCCGGAAATCGAGCGGAGTTTCGTCGAAGGTCAGCGACATCCGCCGGACGAATCACTTCAATCAGAAAAGCAACCTGCCGAAAGGCTCGCGGCATTCATCCGAAACCGGCACAAGGTGAATGTCGTGAGTATGGAGGTCGAGGACCGGTACACGCTCGCGTTGACGCCGAAACCCGGATATTTGCAGGCCCACGGAAAGCCGGTCCCGATGAGACGTCTTTGTCGTCCGGAAGCGGTGCTTTCCGCAGCCGCACGCTTGTATCTGATCTCGCAATGCAGAAAGCTCGAGGGAGCGAAAGGCGAAAAACGGCGTGGAATTGAGGAGCAGATCCGCGCATTCAGTAACCGAATCACCCACCATGATCGCGCTCAGATCACGATCCAGTGGGGCATGCGGCCGATGGTGGAATCGACTGGTGTGGAGGCTGGACAATGCTTCGCGGCGCGCGATTCTTCCGACCCGGGAGGTCGTAACGATTTGTGGTCGGCGCTCTGCGGTGAGGGCTGGTGCGGTCTGCGTGCGTTTTTGGAATTGCTCAAGGCGGGCGTAAACTCCGATCCCGCGAGGCGAAAGCTATGGAATCACCCTCAGCCGGCAGCCTGTGCTTATCATCGACAAATGACCGCTCGGGAGGCTTATAAGCATTTCCTGTTTGGTCGGACTGAGCCATTCAAGGACAAGATCGTGATCATTGGCGCATCCGCGCAGGCGGCGCGCGATTTTCACGACACACCGGTTAATGGCCAGCTGCCCGGTGCCTTCTTCCACGCCATGGCGCTGGACAACCTGCTTGAAACTGAAGGCCGCTATACGCACACGCCGCGGTACAGGACGTTCCTGGGACTCACCTGGTCCTACGATATGCTGATTGAATCATTGACGCTCGGCGTTATTTCCCTGCTTTTTTTTCCGCGAAATCTCAAACGCCCGTCCGGCAGGACAATGCCCGTTCAGGAGTGGTTGTGCAGACTGCAAACACTGATGCGCAGCATGCTCGGGGCGCTATTCACCGTCGGCCTTGTGATTGCTGTTTCCGTGCAGATTTTCGACTTCACGCCGCTCAACTGGATTTCCGTGTTGACTTTCACGTTAGGCATCGCGATCTTTCGCGGCACTGACCTGGTGCGGCCAATCACGTCGATCTGTAATGAGCCAAAGAGCCCGGGTCTGCGCATGATCCGCTGGGCCCTCGTCATCGTCGTGCTCGCGGCTCTGCTCGTGCTCGGTTGGAGATTCACCGGATGGACGCTGGTAGCCGTTATTGCCCTGGTGATCCTGCTATGTGTCCTGCCTTTGCCTGCCGCGCATCAGCCGAAGTGCAGTTACCACGACGAGGCCGATAGCCGGGAAGGTCCGGAAGACACCTATGGATCGATGCGTGAGCGTGGACCTCTCGGCTCCGTGCCTTTTCCGGGCGCGCGGCCGCGTCGCAGCTCATCCAGACTTAAACGGATTGGCGGTACGACTCGTTTTGGTTAAAGTCGTTGGCTATCGGATTTCGGCGCCTACGGAATTAGGGAGTCTTTGCTGCTGCACCGGGCAGCCGCAAAAGCGCATGCGGCATTCGCCCAGGCTGCCAGGAATTTCAATGTGTTGACAGGGCAACAAAGCCCGCCGGTACAAGCCATTGAGTACTATCTGGCGCGCACGCTGATCGAACTCGACCGGGCCGAAGCCGCACATCCAATCGCCGAACGGCTCGACCCCGAGAAACTCGCCGCCGCCAGCCCCGGCAGCCACTAAAACAGCACCTGGAAGCCGCGCGGCGGGCGTCGGACCACTAAACGCAAGATTGTTAAAACACCCGGCTAAGACATCAAGGTCGACATCAAGGCGGGCGGGGAATGCTGAATTGTACGCCGGGACGGCCCCAAGCATCCTTGAGGGTTTCTTGAGGTCTTCGACTTGGCGAAGGGCTTAGTCTATAACCTGCGCGGAGACGTTTTGATCGATTGCAGCAAGCAAAGGGTGAATTCCGGCAACGAGAGCAACCACATGTTCGGGACGCAGCAAAATTCCTGGTCGCACCTACGGCACTACTTTTATTGGCTACGACATAGTGAGAAACAGACCATGAAAATTCGCCATCTGAGCCTCGCTTGTCGCTGCTGCGGTCTGGCTTTGCTGTTACTTTGCCTGTGGGTGCCGCTGGCGGCATTCGGGCAGGCGCACGGTTTGGGGGAGTTTCTGGATGACCAGGGTCGGTTGTCGATTCCCGAAGGATTCAGTGGCAGCCTGGACCCGGAAGGCTTCGAAATGCAGACGAGTGCTGACGGCACGCCGCGCTTTGTGGTGCAGGGCGGGATCGGCACAGTCGCAGGGGAGTGGGAGGCATTTGGGGGGATGAATTCCGGTTGCAACGGCGAAATCCTGGCCATGGCGATCGACGAATCGGGTCGGGTCTATCTCGGCGGCCGCTTCACTGTCTGCGGGACCACAGCCGCTCATTACGTCGCGCTATACGATCCAGTGGCCAACCAATTCGAAGCCTTGAAAAGCGGCGGCGCAAATGGTGTCGGCGGTTCTTCATTCTCTTCTCCAGATGTTTCCGCACTCGCATTATCTGGCGGTGAGCTGTACGCCGGGGGCTCGTTCACCGAAGCCGGCGGCAATCCGGCCCGCGGGATCGCGCGTTGGGACGGTAAGGAGTGGCATTCCTTGGGAATCGGTGACCAGAATGGGGTCAGTCCTGCGTCCGTGTTCTCCCTGGCGGTTTCGGACAGCGACGTTTATGTCGGGGGTCAGTTCATCCAGGCCGGCGGTCAGCCGGCCAACCGCGTGGCGCGCTGGGACGGCAGTGAGTGGCACTCCCTGGGAACCGGTGGCCAAAACGGCGTCAACAACCGCGTATGGGCGCTGGCCGTCTCGGGCAACGACGTTTATGTTGGAGGGGCTTTCGGAGAAGCAGGTGGCCAGTCGGCCAACCGCGTCGCGCGCTGGAATGGCAACGAATGGCAGCCGCTGGAAAGTGGAGGCCAGAATGGTGTGAACGGGACTGTATATGCTTTGGCCGCCTCGGCCAGCGATGTGTATGTTGGGGGCCGTTTTACAGAAGCCGGCGGAGAGTCCGCCATCGCGTTGGCGCGCTGGGACGGAAGTGCCTGGCATGCGCTGGAAAGCGGCGGGCAGAATGGCGTGAACAGTGTGGTACGAGTGCTAACCGTCTCGGGAAGTAACCTATATGTCGGCGGCCAGTTTGTGCAAGCTGGCGGCCAGCGAGCCTACCGCGTGGCACGCTGGGACGGCGATCAATGGCACGCTCTCGGCAGCGATCAGCAGAATGGCCTCGACGGCGTTAGTCGCAATGGCGGTATAAATGTCAGAGCCCTGGCTGTCTCAGAGATTGATGTTTTCGTTGGCGGCGCCTTCGACGAAGCCGGCGCGCAGTCAGCTAACAACGTGGCGCGCTGGAATGGTGCTGACTGGGACGCATTGGAAATAACCGGTGGGCAAAATGGCCTAAACAACATTGTCTCTGCGGTCGCCGTCCTGGGCGCCGATCTCTATGTCGGGGGGCGTTTCACCGAAGCCGGCGGTCAGCGAGCGAACTTCATTGCGCGCTGGGACGGCACGGACTGGCATGCGTTGGAAAGTGGCGGTCAGAATGGCGTGAACAACTGGGTCAACGCCCTGGCCGTGTCGGGCAGTGATCTCTATGTGGGTGGCTTTTTCAGTCAGGCTGGTGGCAAGCAAACCACCAGAGTGGCTCGCTGGGACGGCACGGATTGGCATGCGCTGGGAAGCTCTGAACAAAATGGTACGGACTTTTTTGTAAATGCCCTGGTCGTGTCGGGAAGCGACGTGTATGTTGCTGGGGCTTTTACCCGAGCGGGCGGCCAGGCAGCCAACAATATTGCACGCTGGGACGGCAGTCAATGGCATACGTTGGGAAGCGGCGAGCAGAATGGCGTCAACTTTGATGTTAACGCCCTCGCGGCTTCAGGCGGTGAGTTGTACGTCGGTGGCAAATTCACCGCAGCCGGCGGCCAGCCGGCACTTTATGTGGCACGCTGGGACGGCAATGCCTGGCATGGACTGGGAAGCGGTGTCAGTGGCATTGACCCGGTTGTGCGTGCCTTGACCGTGTCCGGCAGTGACGTTTATGTCGGGGGCGAGTTCCTGGGAGCTGGCGGCCAGTTGGCAAATAATATCGCGCGCTGGGACGGAAGTGCCTGGCATGCGCTGGAAAGCGGCGGGCAGACGGGCATCGGCAGCCTTGTTGATATCAATATATCTGTAAGAGCCTTGGCTACCTCGTCTAGTGGCGTTTATGTTGGGGGCGCTTTCACCGAAGCCGGCGGCCAGCCAATCAACTTCGTTTCGAACTGGGACGGCAGCGGCTGGTCATCGCTGGGCGATGGCGCCGCGAAAGGAGTCAACCAGTCGGTCAATGCCTTGGCGGTTGCCGGCCCGGTCATACATGTAGGCGGTGAGTTTGGTTTGGCCGGTGAGGAACTCTCCAGCAGGCTTGCAACGTTTGAAGTGGCAGTTCAGCAGGAAATTGACATTTCTCCATCGGAGATTGACTTCGGGGACATTGAACTGGGTAGCACCAGCATCCCGCAAGTTGTGACAATCGAAAACACTGGCGAAGTCGATCTGGATATACAGTCGGTATTGGTAACCGGCGTGAACCTGGCCGAATTTCCCGTAGTGGCTGATGACTGTACTGGTGAAACCTTGGCGCCACAGTCGGAATGTACTCTCGAAGTGGTTTTTTCTCCAACCGGCAGTGGCGAGAGATCAGCGCAGATCGACGTGCGTTCCAGCGCGCAGTCGTCGCTCGATACAGTAACTCTCTCCGGAAATGGAATGATAAACGATCAGCCGGTCCTGGATCTGAGCCCGGCGTCAGTAAATTTCGGCGAGGTTGCAATCGGCGGGTCCAGTAATCAAACAACAACAGTCGAAAATACCGGGAGCACTGCACTCGATATTGAAAGCCTTGCGCTAGCGGGCCCGGCGGCAAACGATTACATATTGGATGCTGATAACTGCAGCGGAAGTTCTCTAGCACCGGGCGAGACCTGCTCCTACAACGTAGGTGTAGCGCCGAGCGAAACAGGGCTGCGCGAAGCTGCAGTTGACATAGTTTCCAATGCGTTCTCGTCGCCGGATCAACAGACATACATTGCAATCGGGATCGAGGCTCCGGTGATGGCTTTCGAGCCAGACGGTTTTGATTTCGGAGCGGTGCCTGTCAGCACCACCGAAGAGTCTGGCGAGCTTCTGGTGAAGAATGCCGGCTCCGCTGATCTGATCGTCAATTTCATTCAACTGGTGGGCACAGATGCGGATGACTTCAGTCTGATACTCGATCAATGTTCTGCCACAACAGTTGCCGCGGGCGATAGCTGTGCATTCGAGTTCAGCTTCAGTCCTTCAGATGTTGGCACTCAGGCTTTCACTGTATGGGTTGATTCCAACGCGGGCCTTGGGAGGTTTTTCATCCGTGGCAGAGGTGTAAATCTTGATCCGGAACTGGACCTGAACCCGAATTTGGTTGATTTCGGCAATGTCGCCGGAGAAGACGCCTCGGCTCCGATCAGTCTGGTCTTCAGCAATCCCGGCTCTGGCGCACTTACGGTCACGGCTGTCGACCCAGCCGAAGCGCCGTTCACCCAGGCAGCCGGAACGTGCGGCGCGGTGCCGTTTTCCGTCGCGGCGGGCGATTCGTGCGCGATCGACTACCAGTTCCAACCGACCGACCCCGGCGATTTCGTGCAGACGATCACCGTCGAATCCGATGCCATCGCCGGTTCCGATACCGAATTCAGTCTGACCGGCACGAGCGGGCAGTTCGATGTCGCGGTAATGAAATCGAATGCGGCCGAGTTCGTGTTGCCTGGGGTGGCTACGATCTACGACATCCAGGTGCTGAACCTCGGGCTTTCCGACCTGTTCGGGGTCGGGATTGTGGATGTTCTCCCGCCGGAACTGGATGCGACGGCGGCAACCTGGACCTGCACCCCGGGAACGGGTGTCGCCTGTCCCGTTGACTCCGGCGTGGGGGATATCGACGAGATCGTCGATCTTCCGGCAGGGGCGGGAATGGCGTTCACCCTCATCGCGCCGGTAATCGCCGACGAAGGCGTGGACGTGGTCAACACCGTGACCGCCACGATGCCTGCCGGGACCGAAGACGAGGACCCGTCGAACAACGAGGCCACGGACTCCGACCCGGTCGCAATCTTTGCCGGCGACTTCGAATTCGCCGGCTGCAGCGACGATCTGATCGAGAACCGCTTCTGCGTGACCGGCGAGAATGTGGTGCTCGACATCGTGACGGGTCTGGAATGGCAACGTTGCCCCTTAGGTCGAGTCTGGGACGAGACGAATCAGATCTGCACCGGTGAGGCCAGCGGCGTCGAGTGGGACGATGCGGTGGTCCTCGCGCCGGACGGTGGCTGGCGCCTGCCTTCGGTCGAGGAGCTTTCGACGCTGCGCTACTGCTCGGATGGCGATCCGGCGCTGTTGCTGCCGAGTGTCTCCGGACCGGGAATCCGCTGCGACAATGTCGGCAACATCATTCAGCCGGTCATCGAGCCCGAAGCGTTCCCGAACTGGCCGCTGAATGCGCCGGTCGGCCCCCCGTGGTTCTGGACCACGACCGACGGCCCGGATTTCGAGGACTCCGATGGCAATATCATCGACGGGAAAATCGCGGTCTCGTTCGGAGAAGGCAGCATCCTGAACGTGAACAAGATCAGCCCGATCCAGGTCTTGCTGGTTCGTGATTGATCACGCTGCACAGGAGGGTCAATACAATGCGTTGTGGACATTGCGGAACACCAGTTGAAAAGGGATTCCGGGTTTGCCGCGGCTGCGGCGCCCATTACCGGCGGCATAAAGAGCAAATCGGCGCTGGTCTGATGGCATTTTTGTTCACGCCGCTCTTCCCGCCGGCGGCATTGATCGGCGTCGTATTGATATTCCTGGGGATGCGCAAGAAATGGTTCCGGGCCAACGCATGAATGACGCAATCGACACACTGGAAGGCTTTGGCAGGGGACCAAGCGGGCGCGGAAATATCAATCTTGATCTTTTCTTGAACTTTTCCGACCGCCCGGCACGCTAGGGTGCGAACTGCTGGCGGGTTCGACCGGCCGGTCGTCTTGACACATACGGGGAATGGTTTGATGAGCTTCCGAGTCCTGCTGATTTTTGCGCTGAGCGCTCTTTTTCTGGTCCCGACTGCCCGGGCGGCAACACCCGTGCAGGCCGAGTCGCTGTCGCTGGAGCGCCCGGCGGTGTTCGAGGAAAATCGCGGCCAATTCGGTTCGCGCGGGGATTTCGTGCTGGCCGGCGACGGTTTCGTGTTCCGGGCCGGTCCCGCGCCCGTGATCGAACTGGTTCGACGCGTCGGCCGGACCGGCAAGGGCATTCAGGGTCGGCAGGCCGCCCGGCGCGAGGTCACGCGCATCCCGCTCGGCTTTCCCGGCAGTACCGCGGCCGGGGAACCGGTCGGCCTGGACCCGATCACCGAGCGGCGCAACTATATCGTCGGAAACGACCGCGAGAACTGGCATGCCAACGTACCGAGCTACCGGCGCGTGCAGTACCCGGATTTCTATCCCGGGGTGGACCTGGAATTCCGGGTCACCGAGGGCTTTCCCGAATACGTGTTCGAGGTATCACCGGGGGCTGATCCCGGATCGATCGCCATGGCGTTCGGGAAGGGCGCAGATCTGACACTGAAGGATGATGGCGCACTTCAGGTGCAGGCCGGCGGGGTTGCTTTCGAGCAGCGCGCGCCGCAGGCCTGGCAGGTTATCGACGGCGCGCGGCGCCCGGTGTCGGTTGGCTACCGCGTCAGCGGCAACACCGTGGCGTTCGAACTGGGAGAGCACGATCCGGACGCGACCGTTGTGATCGATCCCGTTCTGGATTTTTCTTCCTATTTTGGAGGCGGCGGGAACGAGTTCGCGCAAGGCCTCCATACGGATTCCGACGGGAATATCTATGTCATTGGACAATCGGCTAGCGCCGGACTTGCGACGTCGGGCGCCTTTGCAGATCAAAATCCGGTAACTCGTTCCGAACAGACGGTGTTTCCTGCCTGTGATGATTGTACGGATACTCCTCCAGGTGGCAGTCAGGTGGAACGGACGACGACTTTCACGAGAACTGCAGCAGTGATTATCGCCAAGTTCTCGGCCGATGGGGAGCAGCGCCTCTGGACCACCTATATGCGAAGCTCAAATCCAGACGAAATATTTCAGCTTGGGGCAAATTCCACTGGCGTATCGCAGAGCGGGGAAGCTGCATTCGGGCTTACCGAAAGCAATTCCGGCTGGCCGCTGGCTAATGAGACCCAGCAGTTCAATTCCGACCAGGGCCATGCGTATCTGGCAAAACTGAATTCCAGTGGAAGCGATCTGGTTTTCGCGACATATCTTCAGATTTCCGCCGCATCGGGGTTCGGCGGCATCCAGCGTGGTCTGACTGTTGGGCCAAACGGCGAAGTGGCGATATCCGGGGCGGTTAGCGTAGACAATAATTTTCCGGAATTGAGCTCGATCAATGGTCAAAGTTGTGTATTGAATTCCGCCATGAGTGAATTCACGGAACCGTTTGTAACTGTTTTCTCTAGTAATGGAGCACTTACGTTTTCTTCATGCTTTGGCGGTGACGACCGTGGTGGATCCAGCCTCGAATGGGCGCGTCATGTTGACATCGGAAACGACGGTCGATTGTATGTCGTCGGGACTACCTCGATGACCGATTTCCCACTGGTCAACCCGTTGCAAAACGCCCCGGGATACGAGGGTTCCAGGGATATGTTCATCTCGGTCATCGATCCCTCGGTGTCGCCTGCAACGCTTGATTTCTCGACCTACTTTGGGCCATCTGCGCAGGGAAGTGCTGTCCAGGGGCCAGGCGGTTCCAGCTTTCAGGCTTACTTTCCCTCGCAGATCGCCGTCGATCTCGACGGCAACATTGCAGTCACCGGCATCACCAACGAATTCAATTTTCCGACTGTGAATGCACATCAACCCAACCTTCGGATGCCGCGGGAGTCCTATGATTCTGTCAATTTTTTCACGTCAGATGCCAGTGAGTTGTTTGTTACCAGAATCAACCCAACAACGCCATCGGTCGAATTTTCAACGTTTCTTGGAGGGCGCTCGGGCGAAGATCCGTTCAATAGCCTGACCACTGACGATCAGGGTAATGTGTACGTTTCTGCTAGAACGCGGTCTGCGGATTATCCAGTTGCGAGCGCCATACAAGGCATGCTTGCTGGCGAGAGCAATCTTGGCATCACGAAATTCACGCCAGATGGAAAGTTGGTATGGTCGACATTTCTCGGTGGTGGTGGCGATCGAAATTTTCAGGGTGCTAGCGGCATTGTGTTTGACCCGGTGTCCGGTAATGTTCTTGTAGCCGCAAATACCTCCTCAACCGATTTTCCGACCGTCGACCCTTGGCAGTCGTTCAATGCTGGCGAAAGCGATATCGCAATCGCAATCATCGACCAGTCCGGAGATGTTGACTCAGACGGCGACGGCGTGATCGATTCCTCCGATGCGTTTCCAAACAACCCGGACGAGTGGCGAGATACCGATGGTGACGGGATCGGCGATGCATCGGATCCCGATATCGACGGCGATGGCATCGACAACGCGGCCGACGCCTTCCCGCAGGACCCGCTGTGGTCGGTCGACAGCGACGGTGATGGCATCGGCGACGCCAGTGACCTGTTCCCGGATGATCCGGGGCTTGCCTACGATTTTGACGGCGACGGCATCGGCGATTTCGCGGATGACGACATCGATGGGGATGGTGTAACGAATTTTGATGACGCATTTCCGGGTGATCCGGCATTCACGACCGATTCCGACGGCGACGAAATCCCGGATGCGACCGACCCGGACAACGACAACGACGGAATCCCGAACGCCGATGACCCGGCGCCGCTGGATGCCAACGCCCCGGTGATCACGTTCAACGCGTTCGACCCGTTCAATACCGCGGTCTACAAGTCGCCGCTACCCGACGGGTTTTCCACGCCCGACGGCACGGTGGCCTGGACGGCCGCAACCGGCGCGGCGTTCAGCGGGGATCGCAGCCTGGGCTCGCGCATCATCGGCGATAGCGAGACCGCCGCGGTCGAGCTGGTCGACACGTTCGAGGCCGGCACGCTGATTTTTCAGTACAAGGTCGACAGCGAGGCGAGCGGTGATGTGCTGCGCTTCCTGCTCGACGGCACCGAGCAGCTCGTCGATTCCGGCGATACCGGCTGGGTCGAGGCGCGTTTCCCGATCGACGCCGGCGAGCATACGCTCCAATGGCGCTACGAGAAGGACGCCTCGGGCAGCGCGGGCCTGGACGCGGCCTGGATCGACGATATCGTCGTGCGGCGCATCGGTGACGTTTCGGTGGACATCGAAAACGGCGTGACGACGGTGCGGGCCGGCGAGCAGACCACGTTCGATATCCCGGTGGTCAACATGAGCCTGAACGCCGCCGAGGCCATCACGCTCGATGTGCCCATACCGCCGCAGTACTCCAACCCGTCATGGACCTGCACGACAGTGTCGGGCGGCGCCACCTGTCCGGCCGCGAGCGGCAGCACGCCGATCGACCAGACCTTCGACCTGCCGGCCGACGGCGGCCTGCTGTACCGGCTGACTGTCGATGTGCAGGAAGGCCCGGAAGAGCCGGTCGTCATCGGCGCCACGCTTTCGATCGGCTCGGACTTCATCGACGAGGCGCCGGCGAACAACACGGCCGAGGATGCCGATTTTGTCGGGATCTTCGGCACGAGTTTCGAATAGGCCGCCGGGACGACCCCCTTGCCGAAACGCGGCTAGTGGGCCATGCGGGAAGTTAGGTAACGCTCAGCCGTCGCACAAGCGTTGTGGGCGGCGTTGCACTCGCTCGAGCCAGTCCTGCGCTCGCGCGCCTTGCCCACAATGCTTGTGCGACGGCTGAGCGTTACCTAACTTCCCGCATGGCCCACTAGGGGTTGAACTGTGATTTCAACGCGACACTATTCATTCGGCAATGGAATATTTGTGTTATCGATTGCTCGCGATCTGCTGCGAGATTTCGCGCAGCCGACCCTGCACCCAGCCGAAGCCGATGCGTTCCTGTTCCAGACGGATGCGTTCGCCGAGGCGGTCGTCGCGAAGCGTTTCGTAGAGTTGACTTTCGCTGTGCGTGAGCCG
>Ga0209942_1001317_pt1 | contig 13610 bp, 21 predicted proteins | sample SalPonR1_A_D2_MG_FD_185695 | JGI IMG/M metagenome (GOLD analysis project Ga0209942, IMG submission 185695) | Salt pond soil microbial communities from South San Francisco under conditions of wetland restoration - Salt Pond MetaG R1_A_D2_MG... ... | reverse complement strand
TCTAAATTTTGAACTTTTTCTACCCAATCTAAAGCTAATAAATGTTTAGGTAGGTATTTATTTATGTACTCAGATCTAATCATAAACATATCTCTTATTACGTTCATTCCAGCTCTTTTTTTAGCCTCTTCTTCTTCTAATACCAGATACCTAGTTAAACCTGCTTTAAAAAAATCATCACCTAAAAACTCTACTTCCACACCTTCACTTATGTTTCTTGAAAGTATTTCTTTTTTAAGAACACTGCTCTCTAAACCAACTTTCATAGGAAACTCCTTTCTTATATTATTAGGAGAAGCTTTAAGCCTCTCCTATATTTACAAAGGTTACATCATATAGATTGTACTATTATTTTCAAAACCAATAATGTCTATTCTAGTTCTATTGTTATTATTTGAATCCGCTAAGATAAGTGTATCCATAAAATAATTAGTGTCATATTTCTTGTCTTTTAATCTTATATTATCTTTGTTCTTGTGATAGTATTCCACTCTACACTCTCTTAAAAGATGCTTAAAAGCAATATCATTTGTTCTTATTTGATTAAGGAAAATCCTTTCGACTCTTTCATTTATTTTGATGCTAAAGATTTCCTTCTTCATATTTTCGCTTTTAAAAATCTTACAATAATTGATTTCTAATTTTCCCTTTGCCGGATAAATATTAAGGTATATATCTACTGTGTAGTTTTTCCTCTTAAGTTTCTTATAAAACTTCTCCGCTCTTTCCTTTTCAAGTTGATTTACAAATTTAATTTTAAAACTTCCATTTTTACACATTTTTCCAAACTCCTTTTCTATTAAATTTTCAAATAGCAATTTTTCCAAACTCTTTTATTCAAGTTCCGTTGCAAACTCATAAGAAAATATGTCTATATTCTTATCTCTTAGTAATGCTAACGTTTTATCTAACTGAGTTTTTGATTCAATTTTTTTATTTGTCAATTTACCAACAAAGCTTTTTACTTCTTCAAAAGTTTTGAAATAGTTAAAGCATGGGATTTTTTTAATATATTCTCTGTACTCTTCCCCTTTGCCTTCAATAAGAATTTCTATATCTTCATTCTCGACAATTAACTCAACCAGATACCTTTCATCAAAATATTTTAGAGAAGTATCTGTATTAATAAATACTGAATCTCCCTCTTCAGCAAGTATAAACATTTTGATATTTTTCCAATCTTTAAGAATTTTTTCCCACATTTTGGGTTTTGGTGATCCGACTTCTTCAATTTTTATATAAAAGTAAAAAGCCTCTCTTGATTGTTTTATTTTATCTACAGACATAAGCTTACCTCTGCATGGATATTCTTCCCAATCAAGTCCAAAGTGAACACACACATTTCCTAACCAGTTATTACCATATGTTTTTTGATTGTTAAGTTTTATCTCTTTTGGTAATTTACTTAATTCCTTGTGAAATTCTTTAAGATCCTTTTCATTCTCATGATTTACAACAAAAACAATATCTGTCATACAAATATTAGCCATAATTTTTCCCTCTCCTTTCAATTTTAAAAGCTTTTAAGGAGAGAATACAAATTCTCTCCTTTTAAATTTTTCCAAACTCTTTAGATTTTTTAAAAGATTTAATTACAGTAACCTTGGAACTCTATCTTTTGTTTTGGTAGCTGATTAACAGTATAATTTATAGCTTCTGTCTTACTCCCAAATCCAAAGATATTCCAGTAGAACTTTAAGAATTCTTTGATTGCAGAAAGCGGAGAATACATCCCCTTATCTTCTACAAAACCACCTAGTGACCAAATCACTTCACCATTTTTTTCTTCTTTAATAAAGTCCTCAATCATTCCTGCTGTTGCTATGTTTAAATTTAAACCTTTCATATTAAACTCCTTTCTTGAGCTTTGATTTATTTGATTTTCAAAACTCCTTTAATTTTTCCAAACTCTTTAATTTTTCAAACTCTTAAAACTCCTTGCAAATACAAAAAAACCCCAAAAAGTTAGTTTTTCCAAACTTTTTGAGGTTTACAAGCTATATAATTTTTACAAGCTAATTAGGAAATAAATGTTTATTTCCTTCGATTTACAAGCTCTCCTGAAAAAATAAATTTTCAAGTTTTATAATATTATGATGTTTATATATATATTATAGCAAAATAAAAACGTATTAACAAGAGATATATATAAATTAATTTAAAAAAAGACTACTTTTTTAAGTAGCCTTTAAAAATTTAAAATGGTAAATTATTCTCCGGTGAACTGCCTATCTTTCTAACTTCCCTAACATCAACATTTTCCCCAGTATGTATGTTTCTAATATTTTCCGAATTACAGTTGTAGCATTTAGCTGTTGAAGTATCATCATCATAGTTTTTGAAAGCATCAAAGTCACTTACTTCAATCATTGCTCTACATTCGTTACATATATAATCAAACTCATAATCAGAAAAATTATACATGATCTCTCTACATTCTAACTTATCTTTGCTTTCCTCTTGTTTTTCAACCATACCGTTTACAATGTTAAATATTCCTGACAAGTTTTTATGTGGATGAAAATATGCTATCCAAAAATCTAATACAGGGTATTGTTCTGAAAGTTTTCTAATTAGTTTTTCTGGGAACGGGTATCCATCAGATATATAGAAGCGGTACTCATGTTCATTCTCTCCTATTTCATTTAATGTAATGGTTTCCTCTTCTGATGATAGATCGTATATATCTTCCTCTACTCCCCAGTTTTCCATCATCCAATCTATCCTTTCGTAATAATGCTGTAAGATAACATCATCTGGCATTGGAATTAAGGAATTAAAAGTAAAGACATCATCTAGGTTTTTAAACCAGTTCTTCTTTATTTCTATACCTTCTTTCGTATCATCTACCTCTGAATAGATTTCTCCCTTACTCGTCATAAAAGCAGGTTTCCCTTTGAAATTATTTTTTAATCTTTCTAATTCTTCTTTGTTTCCAGTTATGTGTAATACGTTGTTATATTCTACAATCATTATAGTAGCCTCCCTAAGCTTTTGAGATATGCACCGTCAACATTTTTACCTGAAGATAACTCATATATATCTTCTGATAAGCAGGAAACACACTTAGCCCTACTATATTCTTCTGGATTCATATAAGATTCAAAATCTTCAAGTTCTAAATATGTACCACATTCTCTACATTTAAAGTCATAACTAAATCCAAAATAAACTATTAAAAACTCTCTAAATTCTTTATAGGTATCTATTTCAACATTACATATTAATTCGCCATTTATCATAGCAAACTCTCCACCTTTAATTTCATTATCAACATAGTAATTTAAAGAAAATTCTATATTCGGATACTTCTTAGTTAGCTTCCTTACAAGTTCTTTAGGAGGATTCCAATTAGTTATAAATTCGTACTTGTATTCTTCTTCGCCTATCTTCTCTTCGTTATTAATAAAAGAAGTAATTATATTTTTATATTCTTCATTAAATCTCTCTAATTCTTCTTTATCACCTAATAATGTTAAAATGTTATTACACATATTTGCCATAATTTCCAAACTCCTTTCGGTTTAAAAAGGAGAAGAAAATTTAATCTCTTCTCCTACCATTTTTCCAAACTCCTTCATACTACTTTAAATCATTACTTCTACTTGTTATATAATTCCCTCTTTCATCATATATATCAAACTCTGCAAACATTCTAGGGTAATCAGTGAATGGATCTCTCTCTACTTCACATATCATATAACCGTAATGAACTTTAAATGCATAGTCTAATTTGTCAAAGACTTCTACTTCTTCCATATTGTTTAAGTATTTATAAACTGAATCAAGGTCTTTAAACTTATCAACTATCCCTTTTATATAAATAAAATGATCAATAGCTTCACTTATATAGTCACAAGCTGTAACCGACTTATCGTTTGTAGTAATCATTTTTCCCTCTCCTTTTTATAAAGCAATCATTTTTTTAGTAAGAGCATCTGTCGTTTTTATTAAACTCTTTATGTTTTCTTCTAACCCGTAATTTACTACATGCTGTATTTTAGTCTTAGCTCTTTGGGTAAACTCATGATTTGATATAATGTATTTTTCATTAATAATGTCATAGTAAAAGTTTAGGTTGTTTTTCTCAACATATTCCTTTAAAACTTCGTCTACTAAAAATTCTATCTTCTTAATTGCATATTTTACCTTTTTTTCATCCAAGAAATCACTTTCTAAGAATGCTTTTCCATAATATTCACTAGGTACAACACTCACTTGATCAGATTCATCAACTAAAGGATGACATATCACCCTACCGTTGTAATCAAAGGTAATAAGTTTTAGTTCTAAAAAAATCTGCATTTTACCTAACTTCTCAATGTTGCTATCATGATAATTCCCATCACTATAAAATAATCTTACTCTTTCTTCCATTTTTCCAAACTCCTTTCGTCTTTCCAAACCTATAGGAGAAGAAACAATTTTCTTCTCCTAGTTTTTACAAACTCTTTTTAAATTTAAGATGCTTTACAATAGATTTCTTCTTCAATTTCACTTGCAAAACAATTCAAATCTTCATCTATTCCGGTAGTATCAGTATTAAGCCACTTCCAGTACAGATATTCTAGCAAGTTTTCTTTCTTAATCAGCTCGGCTATTACTTCTTCGCTGTCTATTCTGCTTAGCAGTAAATTAGACATTTCATCCATTATTCCTGCCTTGTAGAGTTCATTTTTGATCTCTTTAGGTTTTCTTGTTAACAACCATGCTGAATAATTGTTAATCTCTAAATCTACCTTTTCTTGCAATTTTTCTCTTAAATCTTCCATTTTTCCAAACTCCTTTCGATTTAAACAACTTTATGTGATATCTTCATACATTATGGTGTAGTACAATTCGATTGTATTTGAATAACCATTGTTATGATACTTAGCATCAACTGTATTAGTTTTTATGTCTATTACTTTTTTCCCTTGTATAAAAGCATTTACACTATCTTCAATATCAAGTTCAGTAGATAATTCTTCTAATGCTTTTTCTCTTTTTACCTTATCTGATTCGCTTTCATTTCTTCTCGGCTTCTGCAAATAGTAAGTGCTGACTACTTTAAATTTAAACACTTTAATCTTCATATTAACCTCTCCTTTTCTATCTGTGCTGTGGGTACTTTTTCAAAAAGTCTTTGTTCCAACTTTCTAAACACCTTCTTGATAAATCAAGCATTTCCTCTTTCCATTCTTCCAAGGTTTTATCCTTTAGGTTATATTTTTTTGATCGTTCGTTTAAAACCTCTGGATAAAGCCAATTTACTTTAGCAAATTCGCAATCTTCTTCAAAAGGTGCAAAGTGCTGTTCAGTTGGTTTATAATATCTAGACCTTTTATTTCTAAATACAGTGACTTCATCTCCTTTAAACTCTGGATATAGGTTTGTATCTACCAAATAGCCTCCATGTCCGGTGCAATCCATCCACCAAATGCCATTTAAAACCTTCTGCTGTCCCTGTACTTCTCCCCACATTTGAGAGGCAAGTCGCCTTGCTATGTTTACATTTGTACTACTTTTAGTTGTTTTTATCATTTAATAAACTCCTTTCTTTATTGACTCTTTTACCTCGCTTAACTTTTTAGGTTTGAAGTATTTATCCCTTTCGATTTTTAAACCGAACGGGGGTACTCTTAAATTCTCCAATTCTTCTAGTGAAAAGTATCCTAGTGTTGTATAGTCTAGATCCACAAGTCCGAAGAACTCTTTTCGTTCTTCATCATATTCAATCCCGTACCAAGTTCCCCTGCCACATGGATTGAAAAACTTTACCTGAACTATTGGATCTTCTACACCTTCCATTTCATTAGGCTTTGGTAATTTCTTTTTAATTTCCTTAGTCAATAATTTCATTTTTCCAAACTCCTTTCTTAAGCTGAAACCGATTCTTCTTTTCTTACTTCACCTGTTGTGTATGGACCTGTTCTTATCCCATATCTACCGTAGTATTTTAATGCTACTTCTTTTAGATACTTACCGTAGGTATTAATCATACGGTTTGAAATGTTTAAAAATGATGGATTGTACTTATCTTCCTTTGCTATAACTGATACTGCACATTTGTTTTCATCATCAGCTATAGTTACCATGCAAAGTTCATTTTCAAGTATCACTAATGTTACACTATCGCTTAAATACTTGTTTTCTTCTGCTTTTGCAAAGGATGAATATTTTTCTATGAAACAATCTCTAAAAATCATCAGAAGTTCATCATATACATACTGGTATGCATTAGGATCATCTTCATAGTCTTTTACTAACTCTAAAACATCAATATAAACCATTTCATACTCTACTTCTTTACTTACAGGCGGTAAATAGTTTCCTCTTCCCATTTTTCCAAACTCCTTTCAATTTTTCCAAACTCTTTTTCATCAACTAATACAAATAATTTAGTTAATCATTTTTCCCTCTCCTTTCTTATTTAGTTTTCAAATAGCAATTTTTCCAAACTCTTAAACTCCTTGTAAACACAAAAAAACCTCAAAAAGTTAGTTTTTCCAAACTTTTTGAGGTTTACAAGCTATATAATTTTTACAAGCTAATTTGAAGATAAAAAGTATCTTCTAATGTCTTTACAAGTTCTCCTGAAAAAATAAATTTTCAAGTTTTATAATAGTTATTGTTCATATATATATTATAACAAAACAAATACGTATTAACAAGAAATTTTTAGTAATGTTTATAAATATTCTTATTTGTATTATTTTTATAGTTTAATCATAAACAAAAATTATACTCTATATTATATGTATTTTTACACAATGTTTTTATTGTGATATAATATGTTTGTAACACAAATAATGAAAGAGAGGTAACTTATGAAAACTAAAATAGCGAAGAAAAAAATTATCTATCTAGCAGTTTCATTTATGCTGTTAGTCCAATTGTTCCCTACTAATATATCAGCATATGCAGTAGATGGCGACTTTAATGTCCATGACGGAGTTTTATACAGTTATCATGGTGATGCAGAACACATAATAATTCCAGATAATGTTAAAGTAATATTGGATGATGTTTTTGTTAGAGGTGGCGGAAAAGGAAGAGAAGCAAAAACAATAACAGTACCTGATTCTGTAATTCTAATTAAAGATGAAGCTTTTAGACAAACTAAGGCTGAAACAATCAATATCGGAGCAGGAGTAGAAGTAATAGAGCCGACTGCATTTAAAAATACGATTTATCTTAAAGAAATAAATGTAGATCCTAACAATCCGGTTTATTATGAAGAAGATGGAGTTTTATTTAATAGAGCAACAAAAACCTTAGTTTGGTATTGTCCTTACAAAGAAGATACTCATTATACAGTACCCGAAGGAATTTTAAGAATCAATAAAGAGGCATTTTACTACAACAAAGATTTAAAAGAAATAAAATTCCCAGATAGCTTAGAATACTTAGGTCCTAATTTCAATCATAGTTACTTTGAGAATCTTAATTCATATCAACTACCTCCAAATATAATATGGTGGTACGATGAATTCTCTCAAGAAGGTGAAGTAGATGAACTAAACATACCTGCAAGTTTAATAGATTTAGATTGGTTATCTAGTTCCGCTCCGAAAGGATATAAGGCTATTAATGTAGATGAAGATAATAAATTCTATAAATCCATAGATGGAGTGTTGTTTAGCAAAGACGGTAAAAGACTAATAAAATACCCTTCTGTAAGAGAAGATAAGAAATATATAATACCAGAGGGAGTAGAAAGAATAGAAGAAAGGGCTTTTGAGTATAGCAAACTCGAAGAAGTAGTATTGCCTGAAAGCTTAAAAGTAATAGAGGATATGGCTTTTTATGACGTTCCTCTTAAGACTATAGATTTCCCTAGCAAATTAGAACATGTCGGTGGACATGCCTTTGCTTCAAGATATTGGTCAAATGAAAGAGCCTTAATGCAATCAAAAGTAACCTTTCCTGAAAGTGTTGAAGTTATAGGTCCAGCTATTTTCAATAATAATACTAGTATTAAAGAAGTTACTATCTTAAATCCTCATGCTAATTTATCAGGATCAAATGCTTTCCCTTACGTTTTTAGAAGTAACGAAAGTTGTTCAATAACTCTTTATGGTTATTCAGGCTCTTTAACAGAAAAAAGAGCAGGAAAATACGATATACCTTATTCTTCTTTGGGAGAAGCAGAAGAAGAAAGAATTTTAGGTTACAAAAGTTATCTAGACTATGAATATTATAAAAAACCTAAGTATGACACTAAAGAAAAAGCTAGAGTTGATGAAGCAACAGGTACATTAATAATTCCAGAAGGAACATATACTATAAGAAGTTATATGTTTGATCATATTGAGAACAAAGACCTTGTTACAAATATACAATTTCCCGATACTGTGCTTATGTTACAGGGATCAGCCTTTTTAGAATTTGAAAACATAAAATCAGTAACAGTACCTGAAAATGTAAAATATATAAACAAATCAGCCTTTAGCGGACATATAGAAGAACTTAAAATCCTAAATCCTAATGCATATCTATATAAACCTATTTATTATTTCGGGAATGATCTTTCTGGGTTAGGATGGAAGGAAAAAGATATAAACGATTATGTATTTACTGGTTATGAAAATTCAAGTACAGAAGCTTTAGCAAATGCTTATGGGTATGAATTTGTAAGTTTAGGTGAATACGAAGATAATAAAGAAGATGATCCTAATGAACTAGATAACAACAGTGAATTTACAATAAAAGCAGTTTTAGCAAAACCAACTACTTCTACAGTTTTAGTAAATGGAGAAGATATTGAGTTTAATGCTTATAATATAAAAGGAAATAACTATTTCAAGCTAAGAGATTTATCATCAGTATTAAGCGGTACTGAAAAACAATTTGAAGTTATTTGGGATAATGAAACAGGAACTATAAACCTTATATCCAATGAAAAATATACACCAGTAGGTGGAGAGTTGGCTAAAGGTGATGGTGAAGATGTTAATTCAATTTTATCTAAAACTAGAGTATTTAAAGACGGTAAAGAAATCGTGTTTGAAATTTATAATATTAAGGGGAACAACTATTTTAAGTTAAGAGATATTGGTAAAACTTTTAATATTGGAGTAGATTGGGACAATGAAACAAGAACAGTAATAATTGATACCTCAAAGGGATATACAGAAGAATAATCTCATATAAATAACCTTTATACCCTATTCTTAATGAGGATAGGGTATTATTTTAATTTAAAATGAACTGCATTTTATATTTGACAATTACAAGTCTTAAAACTACAATTAACACATTACTATTAAAAATAAAACATTTGAAGAAATCAAGGAGGGTTTATGCAGGTATTAAAACAAGAAATATACGATTCTATAAAAAAGAATTCACTACAACTTTTTAAAAAGTTTTCATATGAAGAAGTAAATATTAATGAAATTGCTACTACATCTAATATTTCAACTGGCAATGTTTATAGATATTATAAAAACAAAAGAGATGTTTATGATAAAGTAACTGAAAAGGCATATGAAATGCTTGAAAAAACAGCAGATGAAATGCTTGAAAGAAAAGATATACAAATAGAAAACATAATTAATAAAATAATTGATATATACAAAGAGGAAAAATCAGCAACAATTATACTTTTAGGGGTTAAAAACACCATAAATAAAGAGTTAATTAAAAAATATGAAAAAATTTTTATTAAAATATTTAAAAAAGATGAAGATAATTATCTCAATGAAATTTATGCCAAGTCAATTTTTTATGCTTTTAGAATTATAATCGACAAAGAACTTTCATCAAGTAAACTAAATGATAGTTTTTTGAAATTTATTAAGAATTATTAAAAAACAATAGAGAAAACTATAAAATTTAAAGCAAAACAAAACCCCATCCTTAAAACTTTGGATAGGGTTTATATTTTTAACGGTTTGTTACAAACTCTTTTTTACTAAACAATTTAAAACAGCAGAGGCTCTTCAAAGTATTGATCTAAGTCATTAAGTTCTTCCAGCAATGCTTTATTACTTAAAAGCACTTTCTTAGCCGGATAATACCTGCTTGTATCTACTATCTCATACTGATTAAGTTCTATTAACTTCTCTATGTCACATTTGCCAGAGTTGTGATAATCACTCTCCCAATCAAGAAAATCATTATGAAATTGATAAAAAGAAAAGTCCAGTATAAAAGTATTGTTATCTCTTTCTACTTCTATATAACTATGCTGTCTAATATCATCACAGTTGCAATTTACACATGGACTTGTTCCGTAGAATTTATAGTATCTTTCAAATAAAAACTTATCCATATCATCTACTTCTTCACATTCAACTTCATCATAATATCTATAATGTCCTCTAACATACTTAACCTTATAATCAGATAACAGATCCTTCTTTGAAATAAACCTACACATAAGCTTTGTTATTAAGTCGCAAGAATGAGGAAAGTAGAGATCAAGTTTTGAAACCTTTACTAATACACTTTTAATCTCTTTGTTAAATACTTCCTTGTCACTTTCTTTCAAAACTGTTTTTAGTTTAGCCTTCATTTTTCCAAACTCCTTTCAAGAATAAAGGAAGAGAAATCACTCCCTCCCTTAAAATTTAAGCAAACTCTTTTATATTTGCATAATGCTTCATTTCTTCGATAAACTCTTTTTCCAAATAACTTACTTCTTCATCTAACATATAGGACCAGTTTTCAATATGTGTCATTTTTTCTTCTTCCCAGTCCTTTTCATTGAGTCCAATCTCGTCAATTACTTCAAGTTCATCAAATTCAATTATTTCCCCTCGTGATGTTTCTTCAATTCTATTTGAAACATATTCCAAAAGGCTTTCATCATAATTATATCTAAACTTTTTATTTTCAGATTCTACTACTTCACTATATTTTTTCATTTTTCCAAACTCCTTTTGTAAAAGATAAGGAGAGATTAAATCTCTCCACCCATAAGACTAACTTTTTCCGGATAAGACATTTCTATTTCAGCATAATTTAAAATAACAAATCCTTCTTCTGGAAACTGTTCTAACCAATTTTTTAAATTATCATCAGTTACTCTTTCAAGTGCTTTATTCATAGTTGTTATGTACTTATATTCAGGATATTCCAAAATTTCATAAGGTGTCTTTCCTTCTAGTTCTTCTTCACTAAATATATCTAACCATGTTTCAGGAATAAAGTTTTTCTTTCCCATTTCTGCACTGTTGTGTTCTCCAAAAGGTAGCGGATTGCTGTAACACTTCTCTCCGTCTATTGTTTGGTAGTCGAGAAAAAAGAAATCTTCATCATGCATCATATTATCTCTTTCATTAGGGTATGCTTTTTCAAGCAAGTATATTATCTTTGACTTTGCTGTTTTAATTTGAAAAGGATTCATTTCGTTTCTATGTCTATTAAAGTATTGTAATTCCCTTTCGTATCTAACAAAATCTTTACTGAAATTCTGTCTTGGTAGGTAAACCTGCAAAAATGCTCTATTTCCCATTAGTATAACTCCCTTTCTGTTATTACTTCTCTATAACTACATCTATCACATTCTAAAGTTAAAATATCTGTCGGATTCAATATCCCATCATTACAATTAGGGCAACTTCTAAAAAGTTTTATTAAAGATTCTCCCGCTCTATGGTCTGGACATTTAACATAAAAATTATTAATATCCCCGTCACATTCCTCACAGTTAAATATAGGCTTATAAGGGCAAGATTCTTCTCTGTTTTGTAAGTTCTCGTAGTTTATATACCCTTCATTCAAAAGTCTTTCTAACTGCTCATAAGAGCCTAGCATAACGAACTCTCCAAAGCAATAATTAAGTCTTTTCGTTAAGCTTTTTACGTCTATTCCTAGGGAATCTTCAAACATAGTTACATTTTCTAATGGATATTCTTCTAAGTTGATATAATTAAGCCTCAATATTTCTGCAAAGAGCTTTTGATCTTCAGGCTTTATTACCAAAGACATTTCCAATATCCCATCATTTGGATAGTAAGCTATACTACCTCTGTTTTGCATAAACTTCTTTAGTACCATTTTGTTACTGTTTCTTATGAACTCTCTTACTTTCATTTTTTCCAAGCTCCTTTCAATTTTTCCAAACTCTTTAGATCATTTCCCAATCGAATAAGTTTCCAAATTCTTCATTATAGCTTTGTTTCTTGACCAATACTTCATATCCTGCTTTTCTATATTCCTTTATTTCTCTAGGAGCATCATCTATTGCTAGATCAACTCCTAGTTCTTTTGCTATCTCTACTTTATTATTTGTAAAGTATATATCAGCTTTTGGGTAATTATGTTCTTCTAGCCATTTAATGGTTATTTCTTTAGAAATCTCTGGTCTTGCTGTTATGTAAACTATATTATTGTATTTAGCAAGTTTTCTAAGTCTTTCAGCGGAATTACCTATAGGCTGTGCAACCTCGAAAATATCCAGATTTTCCTTAAAGTAATCTTTCTTACCCTTTAATGCAGGATGAAAGTATATAGAAGGATCAGGATTTGCTCCTAATCTCCTATCTAACTCTCTTATAACATCAGCTAGGGTATTACATATATCTACTGCGATTGTTTTGTTTTTTAGCATTTCCTGACCTCCTATATTATAATTAATTCATTGCTTCAACTAAATCTAGATCTGCATTAACTTTAAAACTATCTTCAATGTAGTAACTATTTGTAGGTAGCGGATAATCGTCTTTTTCCTCTTCTGCTTTTTTTACCGCTTCTTCTACTGATTTAGCTTTAACCTCGATTGTTCCGTAAACTGACCATTCAACTGGTATTTTGTACTCTTTCATTTTTCCCTCTCCTTTCGATTTTTCCAAACTCTCATTTGATTTAGTTATATTAAACACATTTGAACATTTTGTGTTTCTAGACTTTTGGCAACTTCTGCCTTTTCCTTGAATAGATCTTCTAGTCGAAACATATTTATCGACCTTCTCATTCCAATATAATTGTTCTCTTCAATGGATTTTCTTAAATTAATTACTCTGTTTACTGTAATATCTAAGAAATTTTCTTCTCTTTGCTCTTTTAAAAGCTCTTTAATTCTTTCCATTAAGTAAAGATAGTCTTTGTTAGTTTCCCATTTCTTTAGCAGCACTTTAGCATTTTTATAAATTTCATCTTTCTTTGCCATGTAGTCACTGCCAAACTCAAAATTAATTGGTACTTCCCAGTAATAACACTTAGGGTAATCTTTTTCATCAAAGTTCTCTTCGATTAGATTTTTATAGTATTTAATATGATTACCTATGAGTGCTAAGTTGATACCATCAGAGTGAAAAGGATCTGATGTCCCGTTTTCATATGCTTCCTTCCACCTTTCAATCCGTTCTTCAAGTTTTTTAACTAAATCGTCATTTTTCATTTTTCCAAACTCCTTTCGTATTCAGTTTTCAAATAGCGATTTTTCCAAACTCTTAAACTCCTTGTAAATACAAAAAAACCCCAAAAAGTCAGTTTTTCCAAACTTTTTGAGGTTTACAAGCTATATAATTTTTACAAACTAATTTTGAAGATAAAAGTTATCTTCTAATGTTTTTACAAGTTCTCCTGAAAAAATAAATTTTCAAGTTTTATAATAGTTATTGTTCATATATATATTATAACAAAACAAATACGTATTAACAAGAAATTTTAAAAATAAA
>Ga0209942_1001316_pt1 | contig 13613 bp, 12 predicted proteins | sample SalPonR1_A_D2_MG_FD_185695 | JGI IMG/M metagenome (GOLD analysis project Ga0209942, IMG submission 185695) | Salt pond soil microbial communities from South San Francisco under conditions of wetland restoration - Salt Pond MetaG R1_A_D2_MG... ... | reverse complement strand
TTTGTGGAATTAAGTCCCTATTCCGAGACAGTAACTTTCTGGTCGGCAGCAGCGCCCATTGTGTTTTTTGCTCTGGCAATTTCAACATATGTGATTCATGGCGTTCTGAAAGACACCGATAATCAGATGAAAAAACCCCATAAACTGGGGGAATTTACACTTCCTAATTGGGTGATTACCACATTTATGGTGGCTCTGATCATAGCTGAGATCGGAGGATTTTTAATTTTGTTTGTGGGATTCCTGAGCACGCTTTAGCCCACTTTTTTTGGTTCTTTGGTAGCGTGAATTTAACCGCCGTGCACCGTACAAGGTATCAACACATCCTTCCCAAACGGGAGGGAGATAATTAGAATCAACCTATACCAGTATAAGACCGGCTTTTTAGCTTTCCCTTCTTTGACTAGCAAATCAATAGTAATCTGCGCGCATCTCAATCGATATACCGTTAGGTCCCTGTAACTACGGCAGTTATTACCCGTAAGGCCCCGGGTAATTAACCATTCCCATCTCCTAAACAGGAAACGTATTGACTGACTTTAAAACTGCCCACTCTGAAAAATCCAACTCAGATATGACCGGAAGCATGTCTAACCAGCCTTATCAATTGACTATAAAAAAGGGCGTTCTTGCCATTATTATCATGTATGCATGCCAGTTACTTGCTGGAATCATCATCTCTTATGCTTTTAAACTCATTGGTGGTACAGACGGGATCGATATTCAAGTAATTGGGCTGACGTCTGTCCTGCTCAGTGGAACTATGGTTTTGCTATTGTTTTGGTGGGATATCCATAGATCCGGATCATCTTTTTATCCCCAGATTGGACTTCAACCCTCAATCATCAAAAATAGCAAAGCTGTTTCACTGGTTGTTGCAGTACTTGGAGCAACGCACGTTCTGGCATGGATCTACAGATCTGTGCTCTTACCGATGGTCGATAAAGGCGGGATCATTGGAGGCGGATCACAGATGTTTACGTACATACAGGGTACAGAATCAGTACTTGCTATGATCGGCTTCCTAACTTTGGCGCTCGTTATCGGTCCGGTGATGGAAGAAGTTGTATTCAGAGGATATTTTCAATCGTCATTGGCAAAACGGCTGCCGGCATGGGCGGCCATTAGTATTACTTCCCTGGTATTTATGGCCGGGCATAGTCCGATGGTATTATGGCCTATGTACTTCATGTTTAGTGTTGCCTGGGGATGGATCTATTTGCGTACAGGTTCTTTGAAAATGGCTATACTGATTCATATGCTGAGCAACTTGTTTTATACCGTTATTGGTTTTGCGGGATGGGAAATCCTTGCATAAAATAGCGTTCATAACCGTGTTTCAAGTAGACGTTATGAACATCGCCAAAATCGATGGAGGGTGGGTTGTTGCTAATCCGATGCAAGACTTCATCATAACTTACGTGCTTTATTATTTCTAATTGAAACGAATCCATCTATTTGAATTTGAAGACTTAACCTGGTTTCCCGGGTGGTTACGACGATGCATCACGCGATTAATTTTAGTGATGCATAACCTGTTGGGAACGAGTCACAAAATTACTGATTTGCTTGCCAGCGCATTAAAAAAATCTGAATCATCAACCATTTTGGATCTATGCTCAGGAAGCGGCGGTCCCATGCCTGACGTTCTGGAGATCCTGCGTGATAAGCATGACATGCCAAATATCAGTTTAGTCTTAACGGACCTCTATCCCGATTCTAAAACGGCAGAATTTTATAACAGCCAAGATGGAAATAACATCAAACTATCTGACTAAACCCTTTGATGTTACCCACTTAGATGGCCAAATGGATGGACTCAGAACAATGATCGGAAGTTTTCATCATTTGAAGCCTCACGAAGCAAGAAAACTTTTAACCACTTTTCATGAAAGCGGTAAACCAATGTGCATCTTTGAAGTGAGCGATAATAGTACCCCCATCTGGCCCTGGTGGATAGCATTTCCCATTAACATTATTATGACTTTTTTTAACTCCCATGGTTCGGCCCATGACCTTGCAGCAACTTGTTTTTACGTATCTCATTCCAATTATTCCAATCTGTTTCGGATGGGATGGTACCGTTTCAAATGCAAGAACTTATACCCTCGATGATTTGGATGAGTTATTAAGTGGTATTCCGTCCGATGGTTACGAGTGGGAAAAGGGGGTAATTGAAGGAAAGACGAACCAGATTTATTTACTCGGCCATCCAAAGAAGTCAATTTCTGTTATGTGACGGCCACCCTGATTTAATCTTCTAATTCCTGCCCTTAGATAGAAAGCCCTATATAAACGTCCAAATAAATCAGAGACATCCTGAACTGCATACGTGAGAGGCTAAAACTCTGAACAGTGCTGATCACTTTTTTTTGCATCTTAAACGTAAAAGAACAGTATAAAAGGTTATGCTCAAATTCGGGTCCATAAGAACTTACAACTGAATTCTCTGCCCTCAATGAAAAAAGGTCGCATTCACTCAGTTGATGCCCTGCGTGGTTTTGCGCTCGCCGGTATCGTCATCGTACACATGGTCGAAAATTATGTTGGAAGCCTGCCACCTGCTGATGCAATGGCTGCGGTCAACCAGGGGATCCCGGATAGTATTGTTGAAGGTTTTATATCCCTGTTTTTACGGGGTAAGTTCTTCGCGCTGTTTTCATTTCTGTTTGGCTTAAGTTTCTTTATTCAAATGGATAAAGCCACTGAAAAAGGCGAGCGGTTTGAGGGTCGTTTCCTTTGGCGGTTGATTTTGCTGTTCGCTATAGGGGCGTTTCACCATCTCTTCTACAGGGGTGATATCTTGACGATTTATGCCCTGCTGGGCGTCCTGCTGATTCCATTTTACAGACTGGAGACAAAGTGGATCCTGGCCGTTACTGCACTGCTATTTTTAGGATTGGGACGTTACGTGGTCTTTGCCCTTTTTGGAGATCAACCTATATTCTCCGGTGTACCCTTTGATCCTGAAAACCCATACATCATCGCCTATTTTGAGATTATAAAAAACGGCAGTTTGCTGAAGGTATTTACCATAAACGCCACGGAAGGCAGCTTGATGAAGCTTGATTTTCAACTAGGCGTTTTTGGCAGAGGTTACCTGACATTTGCATTCTTTTTGCTCGGTCTGTATGCGGGTAAATTCAGGTTTTTTGAAAACTTCCGGGACAACAGAAAAAAAGTGCTCAAGGGTCTTTATTGGTTCATTGGTCTTTTTATTCTCTCGGTAGCGCTCACCATTCTCCTGTTCAGCTTTAGTGGTCAGGAAGGCGACTCTATTTCATTTGATAGCTGGATAGTTATGTTCGCGCTTACGGCATTTGACTTATCAAATCTCTTTATGACGTTTGTTCTGATTGCTGGCTTTTTGTTAATCTACATGAAGCCCAAAGGAGAATCTTTTTTAAACACATTTGCGCCGTATGGGCGGATGGCACTAACCAATTACGTTGCCCAAACCATCATTGGGACATTCATTCTGTACGGCTGGGGCCTCGGCTATTTAGGCGATCTGCGAAACATATATACCTTTTTAATGGGTATCGTAATCATTATGCTGCAAATGATAGTGAGCAGGTGGTGGCTTCAAGAATTTAAATATGGCCCACTGGAATGGGGCTGGAGAAGCCTGACCTATTTCAAGGTTTTTCCTTTTAAGAAAACCGGGTAGGTTTTGGCTGAAACAGCCCTTTAATGGGAGTCTGATGTTTTGACTAACCACTACACTACTGTTAATTCATGAATAATAAATCAGATCTTTATACCACCCTAAAGTGGCTTATAGATCTCTTAAATCAGATGGACATTCCCTATCAGGTTGTGGGAGGTTTAGCAGCTCAATGTTATGGATCAACACGGCCCTTGCATGACATTGATTTTTATGTGCCTGGCAAAGACATGTCAAAACTTAAAAATAAACTAACCGAACACATCAACTTTGGACCTGAGCATTACCAGAATGAATATTGGGACTTAATTTTTATGAAGCTTAGCTATAATGGTCACCAAATTGAAATTGGTGATGCTGATAATACGTGGTATTTCGATTCCCAATCCGGACAATGGATTAAAGAAAAAATAAATTTTTCGGCATCAGATAATATAAAATTAAATGATATTGAGTTACCCGTTATGCCAAAACAAGATTTAATCACATACAAGCAACGTTTAAACAGAGTGGTCGATCGAATGGACATCAAAGAAATGCAGCGTCAGGCGTAAGGCCTTTTATCTTGGTAAGATTCGATAGCCCACTTCAGCACAAATCAGCAGAAAAAGACTAGCGACATGTGGAAGGTAAAGCGCTGGCCGGAAGAATCCGTCAATATCTAATTGAATTACGAAATCATTATTTAAGAAAAGCCGAAAAGAATTAAGTGAGAGCCTATGACATCTTTCAAATTAAATGCATTTTCAAATGACAGTAACCAGGAGTTAGAGTTTGCTGTAGAGCAATTGAAAAAATTCAACCGGTCGTTTACCGGACCCTTTGAAAGTGAGCAGTTCGGGTTAATCGCCAAGAGCAAAAATAATGCTCTCATTGGAGCAATACATGGTAATACCGAATGGGAATGGGTTTTCATCAAGCACCTGTGGGTACGGGAAGATCATCGTAGCGAGGGATTGGGCTCAGAGCTCATGGAAGCCATCATCAGTGCGTCTAACGAAAGAGGCCGTTATAAATATTACCTTTCAACTTTTGATTTTCAGGCACCTGACTTTTACAAAAAATTTGGGTTTGAAGTATTCGGGAAGCTGCCCGGTGTATCGGGATCTTACGACTCATATTACATGAAACGGGAAGATGCTCCCCCCTCTTGATTTCAGGGCGGATATGAGAACTCTTTAAATGAATAATGGCGAAACAGTGATAGCAGCAAGAGGCCTGTTTAGTCAGCTTACAGGTTCTGATACCGCTTCATCAAGCTGTTCATATTTGATATGACCGTCATTTTTCTGATCATATCCCGATTTATGTAATTTATGCATAACTTTTATCTACATATGATCTAGGATAATTACCCGGCAATGTCATTGACAAGTTAATGTTAAATTCAACAGGCAATACACAACAACTTACATGAGTGTAACAGAAATAAAACTGCTTCAGACCGCAATAGCTATCATTCTATTCATCATAATTCGAATAGCAACTATAAAAGTCATTGACAGAACCGTTACCAAGAGTTTTCTGCAAAAGACCCGTGGTAAGATTATTAAAAAGGTTTTCCAGATTGTCCTACTGACAATTACGCTGCTATTTATCCTGACGGTTTGGGGCGTCAATCAGTCGGAGCTCTTTCTTTTTATGGCCTCTGTTCTTACTGTTATTGGAATAGCACTCTTTGCCCAGTGGTCTCATTTATCAAATATCACATCAGGTGTCATTATCTTTTTTAATCATCCGCTTAAATTGGACGATACCGTTTCCATCATTGATAAAGACTTTGAAATAGAGGGCAGAATAAGTGACATCGGTCTGTTTTTTATAAAATTGAAGACAGATAAAGGCGAAGAGGTACTGATGCCAAATAATATCTTTTTGCAGAAGATGGTTAAAAAGAAAATTGCGTGAATGTTTGTTTTAAAAAGTGCTTAGGATGATTAAGAAGTTTTGCAATACAATTCCTTCACACACTTTTTGCGATCTGAAGGGTTAGAAAATCAGCTGGCCGCAACGGGATTCATTCACCCTCAAAGGAAAAAACAGCCAAAACCACAGTATATGTCCAACTGGTCCATTAGCACATCCGATTCCAAATCCAACCGTTTTACATTTCATCTTGAGGAGAATGGCACGCTGATGTCCAACCGCCAGTTTCTCACTCAATTGTCAAAAAACGAGGAGTTCGCTAACTGGTACAACCGGCAGCTGGCAGATTGTGACTTCGACGCTTTTTTCTGGGAAAACAAACCGGTAACCAAAGAGAATGTTGACGAGATCTATGAGTGTACCATCGTCAAAAGCAGTCAGCTGGAACGGGTCTCCCCTGATTCAACCACGTTCAATAGCTATTTCTCGCCTGATTCCGATACCGTCACCTTTCCGAATCTAGGCGGGGATGCACAGCTAATTGTCCCCTGCCCTGTTGCTGACAAGTCAGTCTACACCCATATAGGCAGCTTTGTCCGCAGTGCTCCCGGACATCAAATCAAAGAGTTCTGGACACGTGTGGGAGAGGAAATGCTTGATCATGTTCAGCAAGAGCCGCGGTGGCTCAGCACCTCCGGGCTGGGCGTCTACTGGCTGCATGTCAGGATTGATTCTGTACCGAAATACTATCAGACGAAAGAGTATAAGACGGTTTGAAGGGATGATGGAGTAAGGGAGTGAGGGGGATAACGGATGTATTGTGATCCATGAATTGTACTTTGCATTGACGGAAGTTTCCAGAATACTTTGTTTAATATGGATCCAAACGCGGGGGCTTTCGACTTCGCCATGGCAACCCTTTCGCACTGGCGGGCGTCTGAAAAAGTTGCTCTACTTCGTAAAGATATGCCCGCCGATCTCAACCACGCGCTCTTGTCATCCTGAGTGAGCGCAGCGAGCCGAAGGATCTCCCATTTATTGGCAGGAGTTTCGAAACGGCGTTGTTTAAGATGGATCCAAGCAAACAGAGATTTCTCGACTCCGGCCTAAAAAGCAAGCCTCCGCTCGAAATGACAATGCGTGGTGGTAAAAGAGGGCGGCGTATTATTTCTCAATACGTAACCGGGTTTTTACCCACGCCGCCATGGCAACTCATTCCGCTTTAGCCGGCCACCCGACATAATGCTCCATTTATTTCTTTTCACTGTTTAATCATTTGGTGAATTAAAAATTAATACAGATCATTACTAAATTAATTCTCCTGACCGTACGCACGCTAAATTTTCACATGATACTTTCCACAGAACTCTTGTTCCTTCTGCTCGCTTTTGCGAAGTACAACGGAATTGATCCGGCAGATCTTTCTGTGGCCATTAGAAACGGTGATCATGATGCTTTTAGAGCGTTTCATGACGAACATTATGATGGACTTTACCGATTTATGGTGAGCAGAGGGATGAGTAATGACGAAGCTCAGGACCTTGTTCAGAAGGCATTTATCATGATCTGGGAAAAGCGGGATGGCATTGATGAAAGCAAATCCTTAAGGGCCTACCTCTTTCAGATTGCTTATTCCAGAATGATAAATCATGTCAACTACCAAAAGAAGTTTGATGATGAGGATCCTCCAAAAGAGGATCCTATGCGGGATACACCGGAAACAGATGTAAATCATAAAGAATTGCTCAGCATCGTGAAACTGGCGATCAATGACATGCCGGAAAAACGGGGGCAGGTTTTTGAATCCTGTTTTATGAACCAATTTACATACAAAGAAACCGCTGATGCTATGGGTGTAAGTGTCAAGACGGTTGAAAATCACATGACACTGGCGTTTAAGGATCTTCGTTCTGTGCTTTCAAAAGCATACGATGAAGATCTGTTGTCAAAATTTAATTCCAAAAATGATTAGGGGTCTCATACCCCCTCAACTGTATTACGTGTGAACATTGATAACAAGCGGATATTACCTTGAACAAAATCACATTCATACTGACGCTTTCGGTGATATGGCTGATGGCAGGTTGTTCCATTGACGGATACGAAAATGCTTCAGCTCCAATCACCGATCAGGAAATTCAACTCGCAGGGCAGATTATTGGAGAATCAATATCAGAAAACCAGAGTGGTATCCTCTCAACTTTTTCGGAGGCTTTCGCGATACCTACATCATCGGGACTGATAACCGGCCCATCCCTGCTGTCATCAGGCAGCTTCAGAAATATCGAAGATTACAGTTATACTTATGATTCAGCAACGGGCGAACATCACGTCACATACACTGTTCAACGTAACACACTTCTCATAAGCTCATCGACCCAGGTAATGCTTACTTATATATTTTACGATGCCGGTGAATCTACTATCGAATTTCCGGAACAAGAGATGGAAAGAATAGATGCAGTCGATTTCAGATCCGAACAGAGTGGTACTATTAACACCGGTTCAAAAAACTCTGTGTTCAGTCGAACAGATCGTATCCTGTTAAACGGTCTCAATGATCAGACGGATATACTTACTTTGGATGGTTTCCACTCCGGGGAAGGATTATTCTCAACAACGACAGCAACAGGGAATCAGATTGAACGAGAGTACCTGCTCGACATGAACTACCTTGATATCAAAATTAACAAGGCTGTGGTACTCTTGAATAGAAATTTCAGAAACGGGGTAAACGGCGCGCTTAGTTACGAATCAACGGTTCGTGTTGTTAACAATGGCACTAGTGTAGAAACTGGTAATGCAAAAATTGTTAACGGAACTATTGAGATGAACGGTGATGGAACAGCCCTGCTCAATTTCCGGGATCAGATTGAACCGATAAGACTGCGGCTGGATGATGGCGACGTCTTTGATGACGATGAATTTGAAGGAAGGATTACGAATGTGGATCTCGAAAAGCAGATCTTTACAATTGCCAACGGACAGAGAATTAGAATTGATAATCAAACAGTCATAGACGATGGAGACTTTCAGTCACTTAATGATGTAGCTGTCGCGCTGAACAATGGTCAGCGAATAGTGGCAGAGGGTGATTATTTTCATCCCGACGAAAATGTAAATCTTTGGGTTGCCACAAAAGTAGAATTTGAAGAGGAATCCAATGAATTTCAGAAACTTTTAAAATCAATAAACTTTTCGTCAAGCTCTCTTACGCTTATAAACGGCGATGAATTGTTCCTGACCGATGATAGTGATATAAATTTTGATGATGAATTTAATTCACTTCAGGACGTGTCTGATGCTGTCCGGGATGGTCTGCCGGTTCTTGCAGATGGTAAATTTTCCGTTGATCAACAGTCAGCAAAAAGGCTTATCGATGAGGTCTCATTCGAACTGGAATTTGACGAGTTTGAAAGCGTTGTTACAGCAGCCGATTCGATATCTGGCAGTTTTAAACTTGCAAACGGTCGTGATGTATTAATCACCACTGAAACAGTTATCGAAGGTGATTACTTAACAATTGCCGAGGTTCAAAAAGCATTAGAACAAGGTCTGTCAGTTGATGCTGATGGTGATTATTATCTCGGCCAAACCGGAGACAATTGGATTGCCGTTCAGGTCAAGTTTTCTGAAAGCAGCGATGATGACGATGGCGTGGATGATGAGACTGATACTGAGGAGGATTAGATATGGAAAAATCAAACCATCCAAATTTTTCCAATAAGGATCAGGATAAGAGACTGACAAAACTCTTCGAAGAACATCTCGAGAACAGGGATAAATCGTTGAAAACAGACGACCCGGTCTTTAACACGTTATTGAAAATTCGAGAAGAAGATGCAATCGAAAGAAAGGATATTCCTGTTCGTGGAAAAGAATCATCCTGGCAGTCAATCAGTCAGACTATCCGTCAACAAGGTGAAAATGATACCCGTCCGAATGCAACCATCACTCCTATTCATTCAAGACGGAGCTGGTTGAAAGTTGCGGCTGCGATAGTGCTTATTGCCTCTTCGGCTCTGCTGCTCGTTCAGCAGTTCAGTATTTCTGATAAGATCACGGTAGCAGAAGCATCCTCAGCGGTACAAACTATTGAACTTGGGGATGGAAGTACTGTAACACTCCGTCCAAACTCAACACTTTCTAAATTTACGGATTCAGAAAACCCAAGGTCTTACTCACTCTCAGGTGAGGCGGTATTTGATGTAATTACCGATCCGGACCTTGTCTTTACAGTAGAGGCCGGTGCAGGCCGCGTTGTTGTAACCGGAACCCGTTTCAACCTGAACGCACGCAATCAGATATCCCAGGTATACCTATTTGAAGGAAGCGTTCGGTTTGAAGCTGCAGATGGTTCTGACTCTGTCAATCTTGAACCGGGTGAAGCATCTGGAATTGATATGTCCATGCAAATTCAGGAACCCTTTGAGTTCGATACTGAGATTGTAACTGGCTGGACGAGAAATCGGCTTACGTTCAGAGACAGACAGGCTGGTTCAATAATGAGCGAGCTTGAGTTTCATTTCAATATAGAGATAATCGCTTCACAAGACGTCAGGGAGGAATCATTAGGCGGTACTATTCAGCTCGACAATGCGGAACAAAGCCTGAGTGATCTTGGAATTGTACTGGGTGGTTCATTTGAAGAGACCGGCGAAGGCGTGTATGAGTTCAAATCTTCCGGCAACTGATCTGAATAAGATTTAATAATTATCAACAATCTCACATTTTGAATACTTTTTTCAGTTTCATTATTGCGATCTTTGTTTTCAACCCTTCATACGAGGAAGCAAATTTCACCTTTACCGATACACCTCTTAAACAGGCGATTGATGAAATCCAGCAAGAGACAGGCTATTTTTTCCTTTTCAGGGAATCCCAGGTCACAGATATCACCATCAACCTGGAAAGCAATGAAGAAGAAATATTTGAAGATCTAAAAGAACTTCTTCAGACTTTCAGCTTATCCGTCATAATTGACCATTCCAGACAACAAATTATAATTACAAAACTACTGGCCGGGCAAACAAATACCTCCAATGTGAGACTAACCGGCCAGGTAGTTGATGGATCTACCGGTGAGCGACTTCCTTACGCAACACTCACATGGACCCGCAATGGGAAGGTAACAGGTTCGGCTACCAATTCGGCCGGTCGATTTAACATAAAACAGGATTTTGAACTCCGTGAGTTATCACTAAGCGCATCATTTATTGGCTATGAAAGCCGGGAAATCATTCTGGACTTATCAAGCAAACAAGTCTATGATGACCTGACCCTTCGTCTCGAGCCACGTGCCTTTCAGGCAAATGAAATCATTGTATCCGGCTTTCAGGGTTTCAATCCTGCTGACACACTGCTGAGCGGTATGATTGACGCAAGTAGATTTAGTCCGCTCGGTGAATCGAATTCTATCCGTGCCCTTCAGGCTCATCCGGCCGTTGCAAAAACGACAGCACTAAATGACGGTCTGAATGTCCGCGGGAGTACTCCTGATGGATTTCTTGTGATGCTCGATGGCATGAGTATATTCAACCAAAGCCATATTTATGGACTGCTTGATAGTTTCAACTCCGATGCCGTACAGACATCAGGGTTTTACTATGGTGTTACTCCTGCAAATATTGAAACACCCACAGGCGGAAGCCTGAACCTGATTACCCGAACAGGATCACGCAACAGAATTATCGGCACCTCCGGCATTAGCAATACGAGTATAAACACAACACTAGAAGGGCCTATTGGTGGACGAAGCAGCTGGCTGGTATCCGCCAGAACTTCTTATCTCGACCTTGCCAACTGGTTCAACAATTCTGATCTCATTCAGTGGGGACTCGATATTAACCGGCCCAGGAGGATAGCAGGTGATGAGCCCGATTTTACCGACCTGGTACTTCGTCCCGGTGAATCTTCGGCACAATTTATTGATATTCACACGAAATTTTATGTGGAAACAAAATCCTCAGGGCGCTTTATCCTGAGCGGTTACTTTGGAGGAAACGAGATTTCCCAGACTGCCAACCGACGAACCAGGCAAACTGGCTCTGGCGGAGATTTTGCTTTCGAAGAGGTTACTACCGCCGATACGTGGGGAAATATGCTTTTCAGCCTTGGTTATGAAAATGACTGGAATGGCAGACTCTATAGCTCAACTCTGGCGGGTGTAAGTGCATATGAAACTGATTTCGAAAAAGAAGATTTTGTGTATTCCCGGATCAGCAGCTCTGAAACAAATGAAGATATTACCGTCTTTACATATCCTTTTCAGAACCGAAGCGTGATGAACGAGTTTAAAGTCAGACAGAATTTCGAATGGAAATGGCCCAGCCTGTCGGTTATTGCTGGAAGCTCATGGCGGTTTTACAAAGGTGAATATAGCGAAGCGTCATTCGATCGCCCATCCTACTCATCACAAACCAATGCGCATCTAGCCGATGCTTACCTGCAAACAGGCTGGGAGCCCATACGGGGAGTTAGTCTTGATACAGGTGGGCGGGTATATTATTATTCTCCAGATTCAAAGGTACGTTTTGCTCCCAGACTTACTGCAAGTTTCAGACCATTTGAGGGATTCAAGCTATCCGCAGGTTACTCAGTGAACTACCAGTTTCTGCACAAGGTATCGATTCAGAACAGCACCTCTGCCGATGTGTGGATACTCTCCACGAGTGAACAGGCACCGGCTTCGGCAAATCATCTGACAGCAGCGATTGAGTTTGCACCGGATCCACTTTTTTATATGCGGGCTGAGGTATATCAGAAAGAGTATGAAAATGTTCGGTTTCACGAACTCAATACACAAACACTTTCCAACACGTTTTCCGGCACCCCCTGGTTTTATCGCAATAACGGGGATGCAAAAGGCTTGGAGCTGATCCTCCGTAATCGCCTGAACCACTTCACACTAACACAAACCTACACCTGGTCTGAAATTTCCTATGAAAATCCGTTTCTCCTGGATGGTGAGCCATTTTTCCCGGAATGGGACAGAACTCATGCCTATAATGCCGTTTTAGAAACCCGGTTTTCGGGCAGTCTTATGCTATACCTTTCCTGGGTTTCAATGAGTGGCGCACCCAATTCACTGGCCACCTTTGGCACCGGCGGCCGGGAGCGGCTTGATTCGTATCACCGTATGGATGCCACGCTTGCCTATACACGCCGCTTTTCCAACGGATCCGGGATTGATGTAAGCTTCTCAGTGTTCAACCTGCTCGATCGTGATAACGTCTGGTATCGCACTTATGATTTTAACTTTGACGAGACACGGGCTATTCCCCGATTAAATCCCGTTGCTGTAGATGTACTCGACCTTGGTTTTCAGCCATCTTTTAAGGTTCAATACCATTTCTAAAACTACCTCTGGATACCCATGGCATATCAGACAGACACCAAGGGTGTTAAAGGTGAATAGCTCGAAGTATAACCTGGGAATTAAATGCAAAACCAAAGACAAGAGGCGAGAGATCAACAACAATGTATGTTAGTTGTCGACGTATTCATCCGTAAAGTTGTCAACAAATAGACTTCGTAATCGGGGTAAAACCGGTGCGTATTTGAATGATTTGTTCTTTGAATTGGATTTCCAAACTCGGCTCTTAGAGCCAAAATACCTACAGCAGCCGAAGTAAATTGAAAGTGCTTAGTATCATTATTCCATTTGAATTTGTAGCTCCAAGGTTTTTCTGATCAGGTACTATACATACAGCTACTCATTTAATTTAAATCATCAATCAACTTAATTTTTTACATAAAAAAAGGAGGCTAATTAAATTAGCCCCCTTTAGTTTAACAATAGTATTAATACACCAATTATGGTATAGCAAACCCTTGAGCTTTAAGGGCGTTAGTAACCAGATTGAGATAATAACCTGGTGTATCTCCATCTATAACATCATACACATAATTGAACTCATTTCTATCAGATAGGCCATTTGTTCCGGAGTAGCTACCAGTTCCATCTTCTACTGCCTGTATAAGGCCTTTGAAAGCGGGGAAACCATCAACCTGGAAAATAACACTACGATAGTAATCTGTTCCTTCACTAGTAGCCCAAGAATCAAGCCGGGTTCTGAGA
>Ga0209942_1001312_pt1 | contig 13631 bp, 13 predicted proteins | sample SalPonR1_A_D2_MG_FD_185695 | JGI IMG/M metagenome (GOLD analysis project Ga0209942, IMG submission 185695) | Salt pond soil microbial communities from South San Francisco under conditions of wetland restoration - Salt Pond MetaG R1_A_D2_MG... ... | reverse complement strand
TCGCGCGCATCGCGCGCGGTCAGGTTCTCTCGCTCCGCGAGCGGGAGTACGTCGAGGCGGCACGCGCCGCGGGCGCGGGAGCGCCGCGGTTGTTGCTCCGCCACCTGCTGCCCAACGCCACCGCGCCGCTGGCCGTGGCCGGCACGCTGCTCGTGGCCACCGCGATCCTCGTCGAGTCCGCGCTGTCGTACCTGGGCTTCGGTCTGCCTCCGCCCACCGCCAGCTGGGGCGGGATGCTGAACGAGGCGCAGCTCTGGTTCCAGGAGGCGCCGTGGCTCGCGATCTTCCCGGGCCTCGCGATCACCCTTGCGGTCGCCTCCGTGAACGTCGTGGGGGACGCCCTCCGGGCGGTCGCGTCGGGGCGCGGCGGAGCGGAAGGGTGACGTGCTCCACGGAGCTGGCCGCTGGCCTACCGCTGCGAGCGCGCTAGTCCGTCGCGGCCGCCTCGCGCTTGGCCACGTCCAGACGGCTGTCGTCCGTCAGGTTCAGACGGAGCGGCGTGAGCGATCCGTAGCCCTGCTCGATCGCCCAGCGGTCCGTCCCTTCCTCGACACGCTCGCGGGGACGCTCGGCGAACCAGTAGTGCTGGCGGCCCATCGGATCGGTTCCGGGGATGACCAATCCCTCGTAGTGCCGGACCGACATCCGCGTCCAGCGCAGGCCGCGCGGTCGCTCGGGGAAGTTCACGTTCAGGAGCGGCAGGTCGGGATGCTCGAGGAACAGCTCCATCACCTGAGCCACGAACGGCTCCAGCTCGGTGTAGTCCGGCTCGGAATCCGACGCCGGCGCGCTGAACGCGATGGCGGGGATGCCCAGGAAGCTGGCCTGCTTCGCGGCCGCCACCGTGCCCGAGTGCCAGATGTTGTGGCCGATGTTGAGGCCCAGGTTGATCCCGGTCACGACCAGGTCGACCTTCTCCCAGTGGTGGGCGCCCAGCGCGACGCAGTCGGCGGGCGTTCCGTCCACCCTGTAGGCGTCGAGGCCGTCGACCCGGGTCTCGGTGTAGTGGAGCGGTCGCCGCACGGTGATCGCGTGGCTCATCGCCGACTGCTCGACGTCGGGCGCCACGACCCGCACGTCACCGTAGCGTTGCGCCACGCGCGCCAAGGTGTGGAGGCCCGGGCTGTGGACGCCGTCGTCGTTGCTCACCAGAATGCGCATCGTGATCTCACGCTACCGCACAGCGCGTCGGCTCATGTCCCTCGCGGATGCCGCCAGCCGAGCTCCGCGAGTCGCCGCAGCACGAGCATGTCCACGTCTGCGAGCTTGTTGACGTAGAGGCAGCCCACGCCCGACTTGTGCTTGCCCAGCCGCGCGAGCAGGGCCGACGCGCCAGGCGCGTCCTGCAGCCCGTACAGGGAGAGGCTTGCCTTGCGCGGCGAGAACCCGATCCTCAGGAAGTCGCCCTCGCGCCCGCTGTCGTAGCGGTAGTGGTACAGGCCGTACCCGACGATCGTCGGCCCCCACATCGTCGGCGCCTGTCCGGTCGCCTCGTTCATGAGCGCGAGCAGCGCTTCGCCATCCGCGCGACGGGTGGGGTGCGCCACGGACGCTACGAAGTCCACCGGGTCGACGTCGGTCGGTACGGTCGCGTTGTCGTTCCGCCTCGGCATGTTCGAGGCTATCGCGTCCGCCGATGCTTCGCCGCGACGGATGCGCCTCCCGCACTGGCGCCGCTCAGTCCGTCACGATCGCCACCTCGGCCCCGACCGGCGGGCGACCGAACGCCTCGTGGGCGCTGCCGCCACGCAGGAAGACCTCCATCCAACGCCGCTCCCGGCCGTCAGGAAGCGGCCAGCCGCTGCTTCCCGGCGCGAACGCCAGCCGGCCGTGCGGGACCGCGAACGTCCCTCCCGCACGCAGCGCGGGCAGCGTCTTCCCGCCGATCGTGAGCTGCACGCTCGTGCCCGGCTCCGGCGCGTCCGCGGCGTCGATCGTGGTCTTGAGGTTGCCGAAGCCGTCGTGGAACGCGAGCCGGCCGACGGGCACCGGCGGCACGAAGCCGGGCGGAACGCGCTCTTCCAGCCCCTCGCCCCGTAGCGCCCGGACGGTCGCCGCTGGGAACAGGTCGCGCGACCGGAACTGCGACCCGGCCGCGGGAACGCCCACGAACCGCAGCTCCGCTCCCGCCTCGGCCAGGAACGCGAACGCCGCGCCGGAGGCGACGCCGACGACCTGCACGCCGTTCGGGAGCCGGGCGTGGACCAGGCGCTCCCCGGCGTTGTCGGCGCGCGCGCCCTCGTCGTCGCGGCGGGGCGCGACGTTGTGGAACACCGCGCGCTCCTCGGGGCCGTCGCCGAGCGCCAGCTGGGCGACGACGAAGCCGGCGGTGAGCGTCGCGAACGGCGGCACCGTGGTCGGCCAGACCGTGGCGCCCGGCAGGTGCAGGGCGAACCGTTGCGCGACCTCGGCGAACGCGAGGTCTCCGGTGCCGAAGTCGGCGACGAGGTGAAGCAGCATGGCGGGCATCCTACGACGCCCGCGCGTCGCGGCGATGGACCTCGCGGCCGGCGACCCAGGTCTGGGCCACGTCCGCGTCGCTGGAGAGGGTGATCGCCGCGCCCAGCGCATCCTCGGCCGAGGTGGCGTGACGGAGCCGCTCGGAAAGCGTCCCGTCCGCACGGGGCCGCACGACGACCAGGTCGGCCTGTTTGCCGACCGAGAGATCGCCGACCTCCTCCTCCAGGCCCAGCGCCTCGGCGCCCGCCATCGTCGCGAGCCAGAGCAGGCGGGCGGCGTCCAGGCGCACACCCTCCCCGTCCAGCAGCATCTGGGTCTGGTACGCGGTCCGCGCCTCTCCCAGCAGCGAGAATCCGGGTCCGCCCGCGACGTCGGTGCCCAGCGCCAGCCGGACGCCGTGGTCCAGGTGGCGGCGCATCGGGAACAGGCCGCTCCCGATGAACTGGTTCGATCCGGCGCAGTGGCAGACGACCGCGCGCGCCTCCGCCAGGCGGCGGAGCTCGCGCTCGCTTGGGTGCACGTCGTGCGCCAGCACGCTGCGCGGTCCGATCAGGCCGTGCCGGTCGTAGACGTCCAGGTAGTCGCGGGCGCCGGGGAACGCGCCCGTGACGTAGTCGATCTCCTCGGGCGACTCGTTCAGGTGGGTCGTGAACCAGAGGTCACCGTGGCCGTGGCCGTGCAGGAGCTCGCCGCAGGCAGCCAGCAGCTCGTCGCCGGCGGACACCGCGAAGCGCGGGGTGACGGCGTAGCGCAGGCGGCCTCGGCCGTGCCACCGCTCGATCAGCGCGAGCGACTCGGCCACGGCGCGCTCGGGATCGGTGCGCAGCTCGGGCGGAAGCTCGCGGTCCCCGAGGTTCAGCCCGGCGGTGATGCGCAGGCCCGATGCGTCCGCCTCCTCGAAGAACGCCTCCATCGCGACCGCCTGGTGCGCGCCGAAGACCATCGCCGTCGTCGTTCCGGCCCGCGCCAGAGCGCCCAGGAACGCCCGCGCCTCGTCGCGTGCGAACGCCGGATCCGCGAAGCGCGCCTCGTGCGGCCACGTCCGCTGGCGCAGCCAGTCCAGCAGGCGCATGCCCAGCACGCCCATCACGCCCAGCTGCGGGTAGTGCACGTGGGCGTCGACGAAGCCGGGAACGATCCAGCCTCCCGTCGAGGTCACCTCCGCCCCGGCGTAGCGGGCGCGCATCCGGGCTTCCGTGCCGCGGTCGACGATGCGGCCGTCCCGCACCACGAGCGCCCCGTCGGGAACGGAACGCAGCGTGTCCCCGGCAGCACCGGGCGCGGCGAACGGATCGCGCGGGACGTCGATCAGGTGACCGAGGAGAAGGCGGACCACGCCCGCACGCTACCCGGTCGCGACGCCGGCCGTGGCGCGACGGGGGCCGTGTCGCGATGCGCGGGCTACGCCCCTCCGGCTGGACCCCACGGGACCGGCACGACGCGCCCCGCCGCCACCTCGACGAGGCCGTGATCGGTCAGCTTCAGCTCCGGAATCACGGCGAGCCCCAGGAACGACAGCGCCATCAACGGCGACGGCAACGTCACGCCCAACGACGCGGCGGCCTCGTCCAGCCGGTCCAGGCCCGCCACGACCTCGCTCAGCGGCGCGTCGGTCAGCAGGCCGCCCAGCGGCAAGGCGAGCTCGGCCAGCACCTCGCCTTCGGCGACCGCCACCATCCCGCCGCCCAGCGCCGCCACGCGCCGCAGCGCGGTCGCGATCGATCCCGGCTCGGCACCCACCGCCATCAGATTGTGGTGATCGTGACCGACGCTGCACGCCAGCGCGCCGCGCACGAGCCCGAAGCCGTGCACCAGCGCGGCCGCGCTGCGCTCGACGCGACCGTGCCGCTCGCTGCACGTCAGCAACGCCAGATCGCGCTCGGGATCGGACGCGAGCGCGCCGTCCACCACGCGCGGCACGGCGCTCCGCGCCTTCGTCAGCAGGCTCGCTGCCAGCACACCGACGACCGGCACCGGCGACCCCACGGGAGCGTCGTCCCGCCAGCGCAACGTCGCCGCCAGCTGCGCCTCGAGATCCTCGCCGATCCGCACGCTGTCCAGCAGGACCGCGTCGCTCACCGACGCCGTGGGGCCGGCCGTACGCGCGACGCCCGCGACGTCCGCGACCATCCGGCCGTCCCTCGCGACCTCCAGCCCCTCCTTCCAGACGCGTCCTGCGGCGACCTCCCCCAGGTCGCCACGCCACCAGGCGAGGTCCGCCAGGTAGCCCGGCGCCACGGCGCCACGTCGCGGAAGCCGGTAGTGCCGCGCCACGCTCCACGTCGCCGCGATCAGCGCCTCGGCCGGGTCCGCCCCGGCGCGGACGGCGGTGCGGACCGCGTGATCCACCCCTCCCAGGCGCATCAGGTCGTGCGGCAGCTGATCGTCGGTGCAGAACCCGACGCGCCCGCCACGTCCCTCGTTCACCAGCGCGGCGAGGGCGGCGGCGTCCTTGGCGACCGAGCCCTCGCGCACGAACAGGAACATGCCGGAACGCAGCTTCTCGCGCCCCTCCTCGAGCGTCGTCGCCTCGTGGTCGCTGACCACGCCCGCCGACAGGTACGCCTGCAGCGCCGCTCCCCGGAGTCCCGGCGCGTGCCCCTCGACCGTCCCGTTGCGCAGCTCCGCGGCACGGACCTTCGCGTGCGACGACGGCTCGCCCGCGACGACGGCGGGGAAGCTCATCAGCTCCGCCAGGCCCACGATGCCCGGCTCGCTCAGGAGTCCCTCGATCTCCTCTACGTCCAGCCTGGCGCCGGGCGTCTCGAGCTCGGTCGACGGGACGCAAGACGGCACCGTCGCGAACACGTCGAACGGCAGACCCGCGGCGCGCGCCAGCAGCCAGCGCACCCCGGCCACGCCGGCGACGTTCGCGACCTCGTGCGGGTCGCACACCACGCCGGTCACGCCGCGCGGCAGCACCGCCTGGGCGTAGCGGGCCGGCGTCACGAGCGACGACTCGAGGTGCATGTGGCCGTCGATCAGGCCGGGCGACAGCAGGCCGCCGTCCAGCGTCACGTCCGCCAGCGGCGGAGGCCGCTGCACGTCTCCGGGCGCGACGTCCTCGGGCGCGACGTCTCCGCGCGGCACCACGGCGGCGATCCAGCGGTCGCAGATCAGCACGTCCGCCTGGCGGACGGCACCGGTGAACGGGTCGAGCACCGCGGCGCCGCGCAGCCGGACGTCGGCGGGCGCGCGACCGGCCGCCACGGCGACCAGCCTTCGGCGCTGCTCGAGGCTGGGGAGGGCGCGATCCGTCCGAATCGGACGCTGCTCGGGGGGCTCCATGCCCCAGCGTAGCGTGGCGCGTGTGACGTTCGCCCCTTCCCCGCCGCGGCGTCGCGTCGCACCCTGTCGGTTGGGGGAGCACGGCCCACGCAGGGCGCGGCCGGGCGGAGAGGTGATCATGAGGAACGAGCCGGACGACGTCGTCGTCCACCAGATCGGACCGCGTACCGTCGCCAGCCTGCACCGGACCGGACCGTTCGGTCAGATCCCGGCCGCCATCGAGACGCTGTTCGACTGGCTGAGCGAGCGGGGGATCGAGACGTCCGGACCGCCCGGAACGCGCTACTTCGCAGGCCCCCGGACCACGTCGGAGGACGCGTACGCGTGGGAGGCGTTCGTCGAGCTGCGGCAGCCGCAGGGCGCGGACGACGTCGTGCCGTCGGCCGACGACGAGGTCGAGATCCGCGCGCTTCCGGCGACCGAGGTCGCGAGCACGGTGCATCGCGGCCCGTACGAGTCGGTGTCCGAGAGCTACGACCGGATCCAGATCTGGGCCGAGGCCCGGGGCTGGGAGCCGTCGGGTCCCGCCGAGGAGCTCTACCTCAGCGAGCCGGACGCGTCGCCGGACGAGCAGCTGACCGAGGTCCGCATGCCGGTCACGCGCCGCGGCTGAGCGCTCGGCCGATCGACGATCACGAAGCGTCCCGGCGGGGCATCGCCGGGACGCGTTCTCGAAGCCGTCGGACGTCCGCCTAGAGGCCGGCCGAGGTCACTCGGGCTCGTTGTCCCACGGTCCGACGACCCCCGGAACGGCGAACTCCAGGCCGACGAGATCGTCGATGGTGGGCAGGTAGCCCTCGGCGTAGACCTCGTTGCCGTTGCGGTCCACCAGCGGACCGGCGAACGGGTCGAACACCTCGCGCCCCTCGGTCATCTGCGCGTTCCGGCGCAGGACGAGGTCGTACACGTCGATCTCGCCGAACTCGGGGTGGTCCAGCACCACCGCTTCGAGGTCGTCTATGAACGCCGGGGCGACGGGGACGCCCGGCTCGGCCCCGAGCTCGACCGCGCCGTGCTCCAGCAGCCAGAAGTAGTCGACGTCCTCCAGGTTCGTGCTGGTATAGGTGCCGTCCAGGACCTTCTCGACGATGTCGATATAGATCGTGTCCCAGTGGACCAGCTGGCCGGAGACGACCGTCTCGGGGCTGAACTCGACCATCGAGGCGTAGTGCGAGAAGCTCGGGTGGCCCCGCTCGGCGGCCGTCTGGATCACCGTGGGGGTGTCCTCGGTGAACGCCAGCACGTCCGCGCCGGCGGCCATCAGCGCCTCGGTCGCCTCCTTGGCGCCGGCCGGGTCGAACCAGCTGTACAGCCAGCGCACCTGGACCTCGGCGTCGGGGTTCACCTCGCGGGCGCCCAGCGCGAAGCCGTCGATGTGGCGCTTGACCTCGGGGATCGGGAAGGCCGCGACGTAGCCCAGCGTGTCGCTGGTGGACAGCGCGCCGGCGATCAGCCCGTTCAGGTAGTACACCTGGTAGAAGTCCGCCATGTAGGTCAGCACGTTGGGGGCGCGGGCGATGCCGGTGCCCCAGCCGAAGATCACGTCCGGGTAGCGCTGCGCGGCGGCGAGGATGCCGTCGCCGAAGCCGAAGCTGGTGCCGAAGATCACGTCGGCGCCGTCTGCGACGAGCTGGTCGATGAACGGCTCGACTTCGGGCTCGGGCACGGACTCGACGTAGACCGTCTCGATCTGGTCGCCGAAGTGCTCCTGGAGCGCCTGGCGGCCGAGGTCGTGCGCGTAGCTGAAGCCGTAGTCGCCGACGGGACCGACGTAGATGAACGCCACCTTCAGCGGGTCGTCCTGGGCCGTTGCGGACGAGGCCACGAGGAGCGAGAGGAGCGCGAGCAGGATCGTGCGCATGGACGTACCTCCGGAGTGCGGGCGGGAAACGGGGGTGGGACGGGCGTGGGTGCCGAGGTCGCGCCAGGCGCGACGGAGGGCCGAGGGGAGGGTCATCGCTCGCCGCGAGCGTACGGCTCGCCCAGCGCTTCGGGCGCGCCGAACGAGCGGTCGCCCTTGCGGAGCGAGGTGAGCGTCAGCGCGAGGATCGTGAACAGGTACGGCATCATCGTCAGCAGCTGCGGTGGGAACCGGTCCTGCAGGCTGAAGCTGAGCGTGAAGAACGCGCCGAACAGCAGCGCGGCGAAGATCGCACGGAGCGGGTCCCAGAGCGCGAAGATCGCCATCGCCAGCGCGATCCAGCCCAGGCCGTTCGTCATGCCCTGGCCCCACGAGGGGCGGTAGGCGAGCGACAGGAACCCGCCGGCGATCCCGGCCATCACGCCGCCGAACACCACCGCCGCGATCCGCACGCGCAGCACCGGCACGCCGGCCGCGTCCGCGGCGGCCGGGTTCTCGCCCACCGTCCGCACGATCAGGCCGATCCGCGTGTGCTGCAGCACGAACCAGAGCGCCACGGCCACGATCAGGCCCCACCAGGTCAGGGCGTACTGATGATCGAACAGGACGGGACCGACGACGGGGATGTCGACCAGGAACGGCAGCGAGACGTACTCCATCGCGTTGCGCAGCGGCCGCCCGACCCAGCCGCGACCGATCAGCCCGGAGAGGCCCAGACCGAAGATCGTCAGCGCCAGGCCCGAGACGTACTGGTTCGCGCGCAGGATCACCGCGAAGAAGGCGTGCAGCAGCGCCGCGGCGGCGCCTGTCGCGGCGGCCGCCACGAGGCCCAGCCACGGGTCGCCGCTGCTCTGCGCGACGATGAAGCCCGTCAACGCGCCGAGGATCATCATCCCCTCGACCCCGAGGTTCACGACGCCGGACCGCTCGGCGACGATCTCGCCCAGGGCGGCCCACAGCAGCGGCGTGCTGAACGCCAGGGCGCGCGCGATCGTGCTCAGCACCAGCGCGGTCTCCATCAGGCGGTCTCCATCAGGACGTCTCCCCGCCGCGCGCGGCCTCGCCGCCCGGCGCCAGGCCGGTGGGGCCAGCCGCTGCGGGCACGCGCGTCAGCCGGTAGCGCAGGAACGGCTCGCTGCCGATGATGCAGAGCAGGACCAGGCCCTGCGTCACGCCCGTGATCTGGCTGGGGAGCCGCAGCGCGACCTGCATCACGTCGCCGCTGGCCGCGATCCAGCCCAGGAACAGCGCGGTCACGAGCGCGCCCAGCGGGTTCTTGCGGGCCAGCAGCGCGACGATGATCGCGGTGTAGCCGTAGCCGACGGAGAGGCTGCCGGGATCGACGAGGCGGTGGTGGATGCCCGCCACCTCGCCCACCCCCGCCAGGCCGGCCGCTCCGGCCGAGACGAGCACCAGCGCCAGGGTGGTGCGAAAGAAGTCCACGCCGGCGTAGCGGGCGGCCTCGGGGCTCTCGCCCATCATCCGGACCTCGAAGCCGAAGCGGGTGCGCGCCAGCAGCCAGGCGACGAGGATCGCGGCCAGGATCGCCAGCGTCAGGGTGGGCCAGTGCAGGCGGGTGGTGCCGATCGTCGGAAGCTGGGCGGCGGGATCGAACCGGTCGCTGTACGCGAAGCCGCTCAGGCTGCTGCCCTTCCACGGCCCGTTGATCAGCCAGCGGACCAGGTAGATCGCGACGTAGTTCAGCATCAGCGTGGTGATGATCTCGTTCACGCCCAGGCGGACCTTCAGGAGCGCCGGCCCAAGGCCCCAGAGCGCTCCCGCAGCGAACCCGGCCGCGAACATGGCAGGCGCCAGCAGCGGACCGCTCAGGCCGGAGAAGAGCGCGACGCCCGAGGCGGCGACCGCCCCGATCAGGAGCTGGCCCTCGGCTCCGATGTTCCAGAACCGGGCCTTGAACGCCAGGGTCAGGCCCACGCCCGCCAGCATCAGCGGGATGGCGCGGCGCACGACCTCCGACAGGCCGCGGGCGTCCAGGATGGTCCGATCGACCAGCGTCGCGAACGCCGCGAGCGGCGCCACGCCGAAGAGGGCGAACAGCGCGCCGGTCAGCAGCATGGCGACGATCACCGCCGCGAGCGAGACGCCCCACACCAGCGCGGGGCCGGCGTGGCCGCGCCGCTCGAGCTTGTAGCGACCGATCACGGCGCGTCCCGCCGGGCCGCGCCGCCGTCGTCGACGTCGTCACCGGCGAGCGGCGTCCGGTCGCCGGCCATCAGCAGGCCCAGCGCCTCGCGCTGGGCGCCGACAGCGTCGACGATGCCGGTGACCGTGCCGCGGAACAGCACCAGGATCCGGTCGGCGAGGTCCATCAGCTCGTCGAGGTCCTCCGACACCAGCAGCACCGCCGCGCCCCGGTCCCGCTGCTCACGCAGCAGCCGGTGCGTCAGCTCGGTCGCGGCGACGTCCAGGCCGTAGGTGGGGTGGGAGGCGACGACCAGTCCGGGCTTCCCGCCCAGCTCGCGGGCCAGGATGACCTTCTGCACGTTGCCGCCGGACAGCTGGCGGGTGACCGCGTCGCGCGACGAGGTCGCGATCGCGTAATCGCGAATCGCGCCGTCGGCGTGGCGGCCGACCTCGCGCCAGTCCAGCAGCCGGCCCTTCGCGAACGGGGCCTCGCGGTGGCGCCGCAGCACCAGGTTCTCCGAGACGCGCATGGCGCCGACCACGCCCGTCTCGTTGCGGTCCTCGGGGATGTGGACCACGCCGCGCGCGAACAGGTCCCGCACGCCCAGGCCGCCGACGTCGACGTCGTCCAGCCGCACCTGGCCGCCGTCGGGCGCGCGCAGTCCGGTCAGCACCTGCGCCAGCTCGGCCTGACCGTTGCCGGCGACGCCGGCGACGCCCAGGATCTCGCCGCCGCGCACGTCGAACGTCACGCCGTCCAGGCGCGGCTCGCCGCGCGGGCCGACGACGCGGAGGTCGCGGACCGAGAGCCGGGCGCGGCCGGCGGGCCTGGCCGCGTCGGCGCGGCCCCGGCTCACGGCCCGGCCCACCATCAGCGTGGCCAGCTCGGCCGCGGTCGCGCCCGCGGCGTCGCGCGACGCGACGACCTTTCCGCCGCGCAGCACGGTCACGCGGTCGGCGACGGCGAGGACCTCGCCCAGCTTGTGGCTGATGAAGATCACCCCCTTGCCCTCGGCCTTCATCACGTCGAGGACCGCGAACAGGCGGTCGGCCTCCTGCGGCGTGAGGACGCTGGTGGGCTCGTCCAGGATCAGCAGCTCGGCGCCCTGCAGGAGGGCCTTGAGGATCTCGACGCGCTGCTGCTCGCCGGGCGAAAGGGCGCCGACGCGGGCGTGGAGGTCGACCTCGAAGCCGTAGCGCCGCGCCAGCGCCTCGACCCGGCCGTGCAGCGCCCGCGTCGGGAACAGCATCGGGGTGTCGGACAGCGCCAGCGCCAGGTTCTCGGCCACGGTGTGGCGCCGCGCGAGGTGGAAATGCTGGGCGACCAGGCCGATGCCGGCCGCCTTGGCGTCGCGCGGCGAGCGGAGCCGCACCTCGCGGCCGCGCAGCAGAACGGCGCCCTCGTCGGGCGCCTGGAGGCCGTACAGGATGTGGACGAGCGTCGTCTTGCCGGCGCCGTTCTCGCCCAGCAGGGCGTGCACCTCGCCGCGCCTGACGGTCAGGTCGACCGCGTCGTTCGCCACCACGCCGGGGAAGCGCTTGGTGACGGCGCGCATCTCGAGGACGGGGGGCGGAGCGCTGGGGCGGACGGCGGGTCGGGACGAGTCTTCGGAGCCTAGCGAGGACGGCACCGCGCAAGCATACGGGACCTTCTTCGGGCAATCAAGGTTCGACGGTGCGTGGTTCGGACACCGCCGGCGACGTCGCCTGGAGTTGGTTCTGCGAGCGTAAGGGAGCGTCTCGGCGCCTGTCAAGATCGGTTTCGCCGCGCACGGCGCGTGCGCCGGGTCGCGGCCTCCGGGCGAGCCTGCCGGCGCCGGCCCGCGCGGGCCTGTAAGGAGTCCGTTGGCGGGCTTTGGGCATCATCGACGCATGTCTCCGATGCCGCCCCCCCGTACCGTCCTTTGTGTCGACGACAGCGTTGGGCACCTCCGCCTGCTGGAGCTCGCGCTCGGTGCGTACCACTACCGGGTCGAGACGGCGACCGACGGGCACGAGGCGCTCACGAAGCTGCAGTCGCTGACGCCGGATCTGCTGATTCTCGACGTCGAGATGCCGTTCATGGACGGCTTCGAGCTGGCCAGCCGGGTTCGCCGCCTGCGGCGCTTCGACGGCGTGCCGATCCTGCTGATGACGGCGATGGAGCGCAGCGACCTTCAGGCGCGCGCCGACGCGGCGGGCATCGACGCGGTGGCGCGCAAGCCGATGCAGGGGAAGAACCTGTCGCGCCTGATCGGCGACCTGATTCGCGAGGGACCGAAGACGACGGATCGGAAGCGCACTGTGAACTGACGTCGTGGGTCGGCCCCTCGCGTCAGCCCCGTAGCGGCGTGTCGGCGTCGTCTCCCTGATCGGGCAGGTAGTACGGGTTCTCGCCCGCGTCGTGATCGGTCGCGTCGATCACGGCGGCGATCTCGGGCACCTGCTCGCGCACCATCCGCTCGACCCCGTGCTTCAGCGTCGCGTCGGCAGCGCCGCAGCCTTGGCAGCCGCCACCGAACTCGATGACGGCCTTGCCGTCCTCGACGCCCCTGAGCACGACGGTTCCGCCGTGCCCGGCGACGCCCGGGTTGATCATCGTGTCCAGCACGTCCTGAACGCGTTGTGCGACGGGATCGTCCCAGCTAGGGCTCTCGAAGAACACCCGGAACCCCGACTGCATCACGCCCTCGACGAAGTCGACGGTGGCGCCTTCGAGGTGGTTCGCGCTGAGCGGATCGAGCACGACCTGGAAGCCCCCGGCGTCGAACGTCCGATCGCCGTCCTGGCGGTCGTCGTCGCGAACGAGCCAGAGCTTGGGTTCCGCGCGGGTTCCTGCGATCCGAAGGGCGCTCACGCCCTGCGCCTGCTGGGCGTCGAGGAACTGGCGCACGCGCTCCTTGGCGGTTTCGGTAAAGGTGAGCATCCCGGTCAGTATAGAAACGCGCGCGCTGCCACGGGCGATGGCACCTTACGTGCCGGCGCCGGGACCGACCGTCCGCTCCAGCCAGGCCAGGAACGTGTTCCAGGCGTCGGCCGCCGGGCCACCCGCGCGGATCTCGTCCATGCCGCCCACGAACGCGTGTCCGACGCCGTCGTACACCTGCACCTCGTGCGGGACGCCGGCGTCCTGCAGGGCCGCCTCGAACGCCTCGACCTGCGCGACGGGAATCGAGCGGTCGTCGGCGCCGAACACGCCGAGGACCGGCCCGGGTAGGGCCGAGAGTCGCCCGGGATCGTCGATCAGCGTTCCGTAGAACACGCCGGTGCCCGCGAGCCTGGGATCGGACAGCGAGTAGCGGAGCGCGGCGCCGCCGCCGTAGCAGAAGCCCATCACCACGACGCGGCCGGAATCCACGGCCGGATCGTCGATCAGCGCGTCGACGACGGCGCGAAGGTCGGCGTCGACACGCTCGCTGGGGGTCGAGACGACGTTCCAGATCGCGGCCGGCACCCAGTCGACGCTCACGCCACGGAACGTGTCGGGCGCGATGACGACGTAGCCCTCTGCGGCCAGGGCGTCGGCCTTGGCGGCGATGTCCTCGCGCAGCCCCCAGAACTCGTGGATCATCACGACCGCGGGGTGCGGGCCGTCTCCGGGCGGGTCGGCACGGTAGGCCAGGATCTCCCCGTCGGGCCCAGCGATCTCGGCGTTCGCGATCGCCTCGACGGTGCCTGCGCTGCGTGCCCGGTCGATCAGTACGACCGCGGCGGCCACGGCCACGAGGGCGACGATCAGGACCGAGACGAGGAGGGCGATCCGCTTGGCGAGGCGCATGTCGCGACCTTACCGTGCACCCGGCCGATCCGGCGCGTGGGATCCGACGCCCCGAACGGGACGGCGCACCGAGCTCGTAGGCTTCTCGTCGAGGAGCCTACGTATCGGTCGGTCCGACAG
>Ga0209942_1001310_pt1 | contig 13636 bp, 9 predicted proteins | sample SalPonR1_A_D2_MG_FD_185695 | JGI IMG/M metagenome (GOLD analysis project Ga0209942, IMG submission 185695) | Salt pond soil microbial communities from South San Francisco under conditions of wetland restoration - Salt Pond MetaG R1_A_D2_MG... ... | reverse complement strand
CTGGATAATGGAGAGGTGACAATGATCGTTAATGATGGCATTGAAATCAGGCACGAGGGAGAGCTGGTTGACACCTTGCTTATGGTAGGCGAAAGTGTAGACGAACGCGTTCATGCCACCTATGAAGACCTTACCTGGTTCATCGATAGCCGCGGAGATCAGCGGGGCGTTAAGGTCTTCAGTATGGATACTCCCAAGGCAGACCGTTTTGATGGGTTTCCGGCATATCCCCTGCAGCAAGAATGGTATCACACCGGCCGATTTATCCCTCATCCTGAAGGAACAACAATCGAAATCGCAAATGTTCTTGGAGAAGTGGATGAAAACAATTCACCCGGTACTGTGGAATTTCTGGTCAATGGTGAGATTTACACAATTGATGCTTTAGAGTCTTCCAGTGGCTTGTTTCTTATGTTTACGGACTCAACGAACAGAACAGAAACCTATCAGGCCGGACGCTATATGATTATTGATCCGCCAAATAATGGTCTTGTGACGCTTGATTTTAACAAGGCCTACAACCCGCCATGTGCATTTAACCCTTATACAACCTGCCAGCTTCCGCCACCTCAAAACCGGCTTGATGTTGCCATACCTGCGGGTGAGAAACGACCGGTGGAATGGGAGGGGATTTAGAGAAACAGATTAAGGTATAGGCTGAGGTTAGCTGTATAACGATTCCCGACAAGCCTGAAGGTTTTCTTAATCCAGCACTTCGAAACGGGTATTTCTGTTTACCTGCTGTCTGGTATTTACATCAGAGATTTGAACACGCAGTTCATAAAGATCTGGCAGCAGATCAGCCGTTTCTATCTCAAGGTTTTCAATGAGACGATTCTCCTCACTGGTAAAGTTTAGTGTCAGCACAAATTCAGTTTGGTCGGTTAATACGCGTCCGCTTTCATCAATCGGAAGAATTTGATAGGTAAGCTCAAACCGTGAAAATCCGTTTGGCTGAACCTCAAGATTATAAACTTCAAAGTGCAGAACCAGTGTCTCATCTGAGGGTACTGTCTGATTATTAGCCACGTAAAACGGAAACAGTGCCTCTTCCGGTATCTCACTTGACCCAATACCATATCCCAATACCAGATCTGCCACCTGCAGTGAGTCTGTGTTAGCTGACAGTGGAACAGGCTCTCGGTAATGGATACTTCCTAGCCCTCGAATAGCTTCTGGATAGGGCGTATCGTATGCAGGTCCGGATGTGGACTCGTCTGTGTTAATAATTTCTGATGACGCTGAGTGGTGTGCCCTTTCGGTATGTTGTGACATGAACATGGTTGATGCACCCGCATTGAATGGATCTCGCTGAATGTTAAACGCTGTCGTCTCAGATTTACGATCAACAAGCTCCCAGTCTTCATTATATGTCTGCAAACTATGATGCAGCTCATATTGAGGCAGAAGGTCCGCAATATTTTCAGCACTCTGAACCGTACTTAATGAAACTGATGAGTCTCGGTTCCTGGAAAAATCGATCAAAAATGCTTCCCTCGGGCTGCTCTCAATATATGTAACAAGAACCGGGGTGTGGTTATCATCTATAAATCGATATTGATACACATCAACCGGAATCGTAGGAATCCTTGATTTGATGGTCGACATTTGTCTTGGCGCCTGAAGTTCCTGCTGCTGAATGAGCTCAGCAGACTCTTCTCTGAACTCTGCATCCAGTCCTGAAAAGGCATCGCGTTCCCTGGCAAGCACCATATTTCGCAGACTGTTCAGGCGCTGTTTGAAAAACGGGCCGATATCACTGAGCTGCTCATAATAAAGCATCTGCAATATGAGTGCCGGCGTAAATCCCGCCCGTGTAAATTGTACCATGTCTCGCTCTTCGAAAGGATCAGTCCTGTAAGCCTGCTCAGGAATAAATTCCTCTATAGTTCTTATCATCTCAAACTGGTCATTGCGAATGTTTGTCCCAAATATAAAAGGTACTGAGCTGTCGGCCTCAGGAGTAATATTATCATAAAACCAAATTTCATACTCCGGGTAGCGATGGTTCTCATAAAGAATGAACTCGAGGGCCTGTTCCCGCAACTGCGGTAATTCCTCCTCGTCATACACAAGATCACCGCCCTCATCAGGCATACTGCGCTGCTGACGCATTATTTGCTGTTTAAGCCAGGGTTTGATGTTCATATCCTGAAGAGTTAGTAAACCACTCTGAACCCGATCCGGCTCGCCGTACCTCACATAAACAAGAGCTCTTTCATCTGTCCCATAAATAGTAGAACTGTTTTTCGTAAATCGATCGCGGGACTCAGCAATGCGCTGCCAGTGTTCAATAAGCCGCTCATTTACTATATGCGCCGGTGTTGGATCAAGCCGGGTCCAGAATCCCCGGATGTCGATTCTCAGATCCTTATCTTCGGCTTCCCACCATTTGCTCCACTGCCGATAAATTCCTTCCCCTGCGATAGGCTTCAAACGCTCAATCTCTTGCCTGATAGCTATCCTGCTGTTTGTGCCATTGCCGTTAAGCAGGGCTTTGTAATACATCTTTGTTGCCGCTTCGTACTCACCACTTAATTCACGTTCTGTTACAATCTTAATGTATTCAAGCCCGATGCGGGCATCTACGCGTGATTCTTCAGTATAATGATCTTCCCAAAGCGCAAGTGCCTGTTCAGTATCACCACGATACAGCAATTCCAGACCTTGCTCGTAGGCCGACGACGGCTGTGCCTGAAGTTGTTCACCTATGACTGATATCCAGCAGGTGAGAATACAACCCAACAATAAAGAGTATCGAAATAAATTCATGGTGATATGCCGGATTTTAATTCTGCTCAAAATACAATGTTCCCATTAAAACGAACAGCGAAACCACAAATGGATATGCTTTTTACAGAAATCGACTCAACAAGAACATTTAATTTTAGTACCTTTTACTCCAGAAACTGAATAGATTTATGCCAGAAAATTATAGAGCATTAACACGTACATACCGCCCGCAATCATTTGACGATATTGTGTCGCAAGAGCATGTGAGCAATACGCTGAAAAACGCGATAAAACAGGATCGTATTTCACACGCCTATATGTTTTGCGGCCCGCGTGGTGTGGGTAAAACCACCATGGCCCGGGTTTTGGCGCGTACAATCAATTCTATTGATGAAGGTGTGGATGCCGAGTCACTAAATCAAACCCTCAATGTTGTTGAGATTGATGCCGCTTCCAATAATAAAGTGGACGATATTCATCACTTGCGGGAAAGTGTCCGTATTCCTCCCCAAAATGGCCGCTACAAAGTTTTCATTGTTGATGAGGTCCATATGCTCAGTAAGGCCGCATTTAATGCGCTTTTGAAAACACTTGAAGAGCCGCCCGCGCATGCCATCTTTATTTTTGCAACGACCGAACCTCACAAAGTTCTTCCCACTATACTGTCTCGTGTTCAGCGGTTCGATTTTAAGCGAATCAGTGTTGATGAAATTGTCGATCGCCTGAAAAAAATCTGCAAAAAAGAGGGGATTACAATAGATGATGAATCCCTGCATGTCATTGCAAAAAAAGCAGACGGCGCCCTGCGTGATGCTCTTGGATTGATGGATCAGGCTATTGCATTTTGTGGAGACGACATCCGTCATAAAGAATTGATTGAAGCTCTGAATGTAGTGGGAACTGATCAGCTCTTTACGTTCATATCTGCCGTTGAAAAGAAAGATTCCAGTGCCGGACTCCAGCTTGTAGATAACCTGATGAAAGCCGGCGTGGATATTCAGGAATTTTTGTCAGCTTTGACCGAGCATTTGAGAAACCTCTATGTGGCTGTAAACTCCAGCCGTATGCACCTTGTAGATGCAACTGCGGAAACCAAAAGCCACTACAGGGAAGCTGCGAAAGCTTTTAAAGAGGAAGATCTGATGCGAATGCTTCACCTGGTGAGTGATGCACAACTAAAGATTCGCGATGTTCAGCAACCGCGTGTTCATTTTGAGATCCTTCTGCTCAAACTGATACATATGAACCGAAGCCGTGAACTTAACAGCCTGCTTGAGGATCTTAATCAGTTAAAAAAAAACGGCGGGGTTCAACTAACAACTGATTCCACGCAATCTGAAGTCAAAAACTCAGACCCTGAACCAGAAACGGACGATGAGAACACTGACGATTCGGATACGGTGCCAGAATCAGTAACTCAGGAATCAACTACTCCCGAAAAATCTTCTTCAAGTAATGGCTCTGCAAATACTGTTCCGATGATGAGAGAAGAGTCTCTGAATCCTGATACAGAAACTCAGATTAAAACCGGGCACCAGCACCAATCAGATCATGATTCGGAACGTGCGCAAGAAACAGCAGATACCCCAGACGGAAACGAGAACAATGTTGAAGACGAAGATGATGATTTCCTAATGGTAAAGCCGACACTCGGCTATGCAGAGGGAATCAGCTCTTCCAAGAGCGGTGCAGATCAGAAAGAAGACGTTCAAACGGCTGTTAAGCAAACTTACCCGGAGCCTATTAAGCTCGATAGTGTTGAAGACATTGAGACTCATTGGGGATCATTTGTCAATCAGGTAAAAGATGAAGCTCCGAGAATGCTTCATATGCAGTTGTTACGGGTGACGCTTAAAAAAATTCAGGGCAATGAGCTGGTGGTTGCTGCAGACACAGAATTTGCAATTAACCTGTTCAACGAAAATCAGCAGCTTCTTTCTGAATTGATGAAACGCACCGTGGGTATTCGCGTAAGGATTAAATGTATTGTGGAACGCAATGAGAAGAAAAAAGAAACGAAGAGCCCTTACGAACGATTTAAAGAACTACAGAAGAAAGACCCTCAGTTAAAAAGCGTTGTTGAGTTATTTGGAGCTGAGCTTGATTACTGAAAGATCCGCTTCTTCAATCAATTTTCAATCCAATCACTATTACTACTAATTTAAACCTAACATATTATGAGTCAGTTTAACATGGCCGACATGTTCGGCAAATTCCAGGACATGCAGGCAAAAATGAAAGAAGTTCAGGATCAGCTTGATGACCTGCACGTTGACGCTGAAGCAGGTGGCGGCATGGTGAAAGTTACTGCTAACGGAAACCGTAAAATTGTATCTATCGACCTGGATACTGATGTGATTGATCCAGAGGATAAAGAAATGCTCGAAGATCTTGTTGTGGCGGGCGTGAACAAGGCACTCGATAAAGCAGAAGATGCAGCCAAAGAAAAAATGCAAGATGCCTACAAAGGCATGATGCCCGGCGGACTTCCAGGCGGTATGGATCTTGGAAAACTGGGTCTTTAACAGATAATAATCTCATCGGTTCGCAATTTATTTATCGTGGCGCCGTCTATGAGAGTTCACATATCAACTCATCTGATTCATGCAAATTACCTCCGAAGCGCTCGAAAGGGCTATCGAAGAGCTGGCTAAGCTACCCGGTACAGGGCGAAAGTCGGCACAGCGAATGGCTATTCATCTTCTTAAACAGAGCGACGAGCGTGTACTTACACTGGCTGATGCCCTGGTTCAGCTTAAAAAATCCGTTCAGCGCTGTTCTGTTTGTGGGAATATCACTGATCGTGATCCCTGCGCAATCTGCAGTAATGCTAAACGTCAGACAGGCGTCATCTGTGTCGTTGAAGAATTTCAGGATGTGTTTATCATTGAGAAAACTAATGAGTTCCGGGGGCGCTACCACGTGCTTGGAGGCGTCATTTCCCCGCTTGAAAACATCGGACCAGATGATATCCGGATCAAGCAGCTCTTGAAGCGTATTGGGGGTGATGATGAGCAAATTGATGAAGTAATTCTGGCTCTTAACCCCGATGCGGAGGGCGAAGCAACCTCTTACTACATCAATAAACTTTTGCTGAACTACGACGTGGATGTAACACGAATCGCCTACGGAATCCCGATGGGTACTGAGCTGGAGTTCATCGATGAAGCCACCCTCAGCCGTGCATTTGCAAGCCGCGCAAGTTTTTAGGAGCAACGTGAATAAGACATGGCATTTCTCTTCTCTGAATCCACGTTCTCCCCTCTCATCAACTCAAGAGTTGTGCCAGTACTCAATTTTCAGTAAGCAATTAATAATTAGTAAGAATTGAATGCTTTTACAGATCCTTCCACTTCGCCCTGAAAATCGCAGGGCTTATGTTCAGGATGACAATTGTCTTGTTGTGTGGATGAGCGGCGTGGCTGCAGGAAAAGAAGTTCTATTTTGATTTGTTGCCACGCCGCCCCTGTACCCAGTAAAGCAACCGTCATCCTGAATTAAACGGTGGGTTTCCGTTTGATGAAGAATCTGCAAAAGCAAAAAACCATCCGCCAAACTTAAAACCAAAAAATTTAGCAGCCATATCACACTTGACATGACACTAGAGAAGTTTAAAAAAAGGATTTCTTATAATATGTTCCGAACGGTCTATATCAAATAGAATTGGTATGTATCCAGCATATCTGAGTTTATCACGTACTTGATACAATATTTTGATTCTATCTGGGAAAAAGTTCCCGAGAATAAGGACACGGATTTAAAAAGAGATGAAACCCTTGAGCTCTTTTCCGGAAAAAAAGGGTTTATATCTTTTCATGAGAGAAATATTTTTGAATTTGAAGCGATTAGAAACCTTTTATTGGAATAAGAAGACTGAAGACATGGCATTTCTCTCGGCTATAAATCAATCTCTACTCATAAATTAACTGAAGGGCTAAACGCAGCACAATGACTATTTTTCAGAAAGGCTATGTCTGAACGCTGTCCTTTGCCAGAACCAAGACATGGCATTTCTCTCTGTTTACCCTCATTTCTTCTCACCAATAAACTAACGAATTGAACCGCTCGCTGCAGTCGCTGATCTGAAATGGCCTGTCTGGTATCGCACTTTTTTCGATTGAGTCTTTTTGATTAACTTATATTTCTAATCAATTCAATAATCTACTTCATAATCACCCTTTTTATGAGCTCCATTAAATACGGACTATTCCTCTTGATTTGTATATCGTTCACATCCCTTTTATCCGCCCAGCCCGGACCGGAATACTGGCAGCAGGCTGTTAATTATGAGATGGATATAGACATGAACGTCGAGACCAATCGGTACGATGGATATCAAAAATTATCCTACACCAACAACTCACCCGATACACTGGACAGGGTATTTTACCACCTCTTCTTCAACGCGTTTCAACCTGAAAGCATGATGGATAAGCGATCCCGTACAATTTCAGACCCGGACAGACGTATCGGTGATAAAATATTAGGGTACGACGAAACAGAAATCGGCTATCAGCGAATCGATTGGATTAAACAAAACGGAACTGAGGTTGAGTTTACTGTTGAAGGAACCATCATGGAAGTTCACTTAGCAGAGCCAATTGTTCCGGGCGAAGTGGTTGAGTTTGAGATGGAATATGAGGCACAGGTTCCACTACAAACCCGCCGTTCTGGTCGCGATAATGCAGAAGGTGTGCGCTACTCCATGTCTCAATGGTATCCAAAAATTGCCGCTTACAGCGAGCGAGGATGGCATCCCAATCCATACATTGCACGCGAATTTTATGCCCCGTTTGGCACATTTGACATCACTATTCATATAGATCGTGACTATGTTGTGGGTGCGGGTGCATACCTGCAAAACCCAGAGGAAATCGGGTATGGTTATGAGGAACCTGGTATGGAGGTTAACCGGCCCGAAGGTGAGAAACTCTCGTGGCACTTTATGGCCTATGATGTCCACGATGTAATGTGGGCGGCTGACCCGGATTACACTCACACAACATATCGGGTACCTGATGGCCCTCTTCTTCGGTTTTTCTATCAAACCGATACGGTCGCTGAAAATGCCCCTGAGGGCGCCCAGGATGACTTAATAGATCGCTGGGAACAGCTCCCAGAGTTGACATCCCAGGGCTTTCAGTTTATGAACGAGAATTACGGAAAGTATCCACACGATGAATATATAGTGATTCAGGGTGGCGATGGCGGTATGGAATACTCCATGGGAACCCTGATTACAGGGAATCGGTCACTGGGCAGCCTTGTTGGCGTAACCGTTCATGAATTCATACACGCATGGTACGAGGGCGTTATTGGAAACGACGAAACCACCGATCAATGGATGGATGAGGGCTTTACTGTCTATCTATCAGCTTTAACCATGAACGAGCTATTTAATAATGGGGAAGGCGATCCGATGGTGAACAGGCACCAGAGCTATTTCAGAACAGTTAATGCCGGAATTGAAGAACCCATGCATATTCATTCAGATCACTACGAACGAAATTCAGCATATAGCATGGCATCCTATACCAAAGGGGCCATTTTCCTTCATCAGCTCGGTTACATTGTTGGAGACGATCTGCTTAAAAGTGGATTGAATCGCTTTTATGAGGAGTGGAAATTCAAGCACCCCAGCGGCCTTGATTTTATTCGAACGATGGAGAATGAGTCTGACATGGTTCTGGACTGGTACTATGAATATTGGATAACCACTACTAAAACGATTGATTATGGCATTGCTTCAGTTGAAACCGGTGAGTCTGTCGGACAAACAAACGTAACACTCGAACGATTAGACCTTATGCCGATGCCTATCGATCTGGAAGTGGAGTATTCAGATGGAAGTATTGAGCACTATTACATCCCTATGCGCATTATGTGGGGAGAAAAAGAGAATGAAAATCCAGCTATCGAACGGCACGTAGCAGAAGATTGGCCATGGGTCTTTCCGGAGTATGAGCTTACTATTAACCACCCGATGGAAGAAATTGCAAGGATTGAAATTGACCCTTCACGCCGAATGGCCGATCTCAATCGCGAAAATAACACGTGGATGGAAGATTAATTCATCCCCTGAGCTCTTTTTGAAGCCCGTTTCATCTATCTGGATGGCGGGCTTTTCTTTTATCATCTTATGACATCTCATCAACTTGGATTTTTTGTGTTCTGGCTTTAAACAGAAACCATGCGTCATTTTATATGGTTTGATAGATATGAAATTATCAACAGTGCTTCTTCTGCTAATTTGTTTCTGCGAAGTTGGTGTGGTATCAGCTCAAGATCACAACTTTACAGCAACTGTCTTACAACCGGCCGGATCAGTTATTTTACCTTCCGCTCAACCTGATTTACAGGATACCATCCAAGCCCGGAAACAACCTCTTTACAATGCAGATGATGTTCTCCTCTATCTACCTGCGCCAGCCAACATTGCAAAAAGCATCACCAGTAGCGGCAAGCAGATCGAGGTTATCATTATGGGGCCAAGGCTCTCAAATGGTCAGGTGTATGACATACTGCTGATTGGGTTGATGGAATTTGGAGAGAGCGACGGAGTAACCCAAAGAATTTTAGCGATTCCGGCCAACGCGTCATTTCAGACTATTAAGTCACCCAGCCTCAAACAGCTTCAGTTCAACTACCCCGGGGTCATTGAAATTCTATCAACTTGGTTTGTGAATGCCTATAGTGATCGCCGATCTGAATATCTTGGGGTGAAGGATGAAAAAGAAGCAATCAACTTGTTCCTACAATGAATCAAATCATTTACTGGCAGTCATTTATCATTCTGAAGGAATGCTCTTTTGGATACTTCTCTTAATTACTTCTGGCAACAACAACTACAACCGTAATTTTAGCTGATATGAAAACTGCCATCGTTACCGGCGCAAATTCAGGAATAGGAAAAGAGACTGCCAATAGCCTGGCAATGAATGGCTACAGAATCGTCATGATCTGCCGGAATCAAGAAAAAGCCGAAGCGGCCCGTCAAGACATCATTGACGATACCGGAAATGACCAGATCGATATTTTGATCTGCGATCTCAGTTCAATGAAACAAGTAAAAGCAACTGCTGAAAAAATTCGTGATTCTTATACAGAAATTGACCGGCTTGTCAATAATGCCGGCATTTTACCAGACGGTAATCGCAGAGAAACCGATGAAGGTCTCGAACTGACATTTGCAGTCAATCACATGGCATACTTTCTGTTGACAAAGGAACTGATGCCAATTCTTGAAAAGACGCCTTCCTCCCGTATTATTAATGTAGCTTCTGATGCACATCGATACGGCACTTTTAACCCCGAAAACCTTCAATTAAGCAGAGGTTACAGTACTTCAAAAGCCTATGGAAACTCCAAGCTTTTCAACATTATGTTTACATGGCAGCTTGCAAAAGAAATAGAGGAAAAGGACATCACTGCCTTCTGCCTGCACCCGGGCGTTGTAAACACAAACTTCGCAGCTGACTCCGACTCGTGGTTCGCCAAACTGTTTAACCTTGGCCGTTTTTTCATGCGATCACCCGAGAAAGGTGCTGAAACAACTGTTTATCTATGTCTTGAAAAAGAAATTGAGCATTTGTCGGGTCAGTATTTCAGAGATAAATCACCTGTAAAACCCTCTGCACCTGCCCAATCCGATGATGACTGCAGACACTTATGGGAGCTGTCAGAAGAGTTAGTAAATGATGTTTTAAATTGATTTGAATGAAGTACATTTCCATACACGTAATAGTCGCAAAATATAATCGATGCGGTTTAAAACTTTGCCTTCACTCCCCGATCATTTTTTCCATGAAAAACATTCTTGGATCACCACTTGAAAAGCCAAATCTCTCGTAGAGGTTTTTAGCCCTGTTGTCCTCTCTGACCTCTAATGTCACTTTGCAGCATTTCTCTTTTCTGGCCTCTTTTTCAGCGGCAGCCAGGAGCGCTTCACCCAGGCCGTTTCCACGATATGCAGGTTCTACAACCAGGTCGTGTATGTTGAGAACCTTGCTGGCGTAAAAAGTAGAAAAGCCAAAGACACAGTTCGCAATACCGGCCGCATTGTCATCTACAAAGGCAATGAGATGCATATTACAAGGAAATTTTTCTAGTTCGTCAATCAATCTTCTTTTCGTGTCATCGCTAAGTGGCCGATTCATACCCATAGGGTCACGGGCATACATATCTGTAATATCGAGGATCGCCTGCTGATGCTTTTTTTTGGTAAGGTCTGCTCTAATAATTTCCAGTTTTCTCATCTAAGACTCTCTGTTAATGTAATCTTGTAGGATCTATACTATCAAAAATTTCGGTGAACTATGCAAGACTCAAAATTTCAACATTCAAAATCTAAACACTTTTTTTAAATGAAATAATTATTAATAGCATCAGCAGAGCATTTTTTAGCTATTTTTACTTCATAATATCAAATAATAGTTAATTACTTAATTCTTTAATCCTCTGTCACAATCTATGATTTGTCAGCCTCTGGTAAATGATGGGATTGAAACGCAGGCTGATCATCACGATGGCAGACATGGCATGTCTGGTCAACGGTGCCACGCTGAGCTACCCGATCTAAATCCATCATGACACAGATCGACGTTTCCACCAGGAGACATGCTATGTCATTATTAATCCTGCTTATACTTGAAGAGATTATCAGCTCCCACTTTCTCCTCGGCCTGAGTAAGTGCATAGGCGCTGTCGAATAAGACGATCGGGTTTTCTTCCATGTCCTTGGTGATGTGTGTGGAGTAGCTTGATTCAAGTTTCTTCATCACTTCATCAGCTGTTTTACTTGAAAGCCAGCGGGCTGAATGGTAGGTAACCCCGTGTTGATGAAGTTCAACGCCATACTCAGCATTCATCCTGTGTTCAACGACCTCAAACTGTAGGGCTCCCACTGTTCCAAGCAGAAGTTCGTTTCCAACACCATTCGGTACTTCAAACACGTGAACTACTCCCTCTTCGGAGAGCTGCTTCAGGCCTTCACGCAATTGCTTACGCTTAAACGGATCTTTTGTTGATACCTTCATAAAATGCTCGGGCGTGAACAAAGGAATAACGTTAAAACTGACCGGATCTTCAGCATGAATCGTAGATCCGATTCTGAAAAAACCGGGGCTGAAAAGTGATACGATATCTCCGGGATACGCCTCTTCCATGATATGCCTTTCGTCGCCCATAAGAGTGTGCGGGGTCGACATTTTTACTTTTTTACCTGTTCCTGCATGAGTCACTTCCAGACCACGCTCGAACTTACCTGAAGTGATGCGAATAAATGCAGCGCAGTCCCTGTGGTCGGGATTCATATTTGCCTGGAGTTTAAAAATGAATCCACTAAATGGCTGATCCAGCTTGCGGTTAGCACCAGTTTCATCCTGGTATTCCTGCGGGGTGGGCGCCAGATTTTCAAAATAATTCAGAAACACATCCAGACCGAAACTGTGCAGCGCAGATCCAAAAAATACAGGTGACGCTTCACCTACTTTAAAAGCATCCTGATCCATATTATTAAACATGTCCTCAATCAGCATGATCTCTTCTTCAAGATCTGCTTTTTCCGCATCTGAAAGCCGGCATTTTTCCAGTCCTTCTTCGAGCCCGTAAACTTCCGTGGTTGCCTTTTTAGCTCCGTGCTTCTCCTTCACATAGAGATGCATCTCTTTGCCAATCAGATCATAAATACCCTGAAATTTCTGTCCGTAACCGATAGGCCAGCTTGCGGGAATAGCTTCAATGCCCAGCTTGCTCTCAATATTGCTGAGAATTTCAAGAGGCTCCATACCCGGGCGATCACATTTGTTCACAAACGTGATTACCGGAACCCGGCGCATTTTACAAACTTCAAATAGTTTCTCGGTTTGTTCCTCAACTCCCTTAGCGACGTCAATAACCATTAGCCCGGAATCGGCCGCAACCAGTGTACGCAGTGTATCTTCGGAAAAATCCTTGTGCCCGGGGGTGTCAAGCAGATTATAGCGTATTCCATCTTTTTCGAATCTTAAGACAGAGGATGTAACCGAAATTCCACGTTCCTTCTCAATGGACATCCAGTCAGATGCGGCGTGGCGGCTTGCTTTACGCTGGCGAATAGATCCAGCCTCGTGAATTGCGCCTCCGTAGAGCAACAGCTTTTCAGTGAGCGTGGTCTTCCCGGCATCCGGGTGAGAAATGATTGCAAATGTTCTCCGCGACTGAGCCTCTTTTAGAATCTCGGCCGGAGATGCGGCTGTATCAACTTTAGACATAACTTTTTTCAACTTCGATTAGCTGACAAATATACGGTTTTATATGGAGGTTTTCACTTTTGCCACACGATAGAATTTTTTACGAAACACCTCGTAAGACACTTTTGCTCCCATATAAATCTGCTCTTTTCAACTACCTCATTTTATGCTTTTACGGTAGAGAGCAGACATTCAGATAGCGCCTCAATATCAGATTCGTCATTATACACATTTGGAGAAATTCTGATTGCTGACCCACGAACAGATACATGAATATTTCTGCTTTGCAACGCTTCCCTGACGCTTTTCATCTCTGTTCCAGCAGGAACCCGCGCGCCAAACATATGTGGTGCCCTGTATTCGTCTTCTTCTATTTGGTAGTCAGAGTCTATTAATGCAGGTATAAGTGGCTCAGACAAAGACCTGATGTAGCTTTGAATATTGTGAATACCCCATTCCTTAACCTGAAAAAGAGCCTCGCGCATCATAGGAAGCGTTATGAAATTACTGCGCTGCCCTACGTCGTATCTTTTAGCACCGGGCTGGTACTCTTCTTCGTAATCCACAAGGGATGTAAAGTCTTCACTATTTTTTCTCACAATCCACCCTTCTTCCAAAGGAATACCACCTGTAAGACGCGGGCCAAAATATCCCAGCGCAATACCATAAGGCCC
>Ga0209942_1001309_pt1 | contig 13638 bp, 13 predicted proteins | sample SalPonR1_A_D2_MG_FD_185695 | JGI IMG/M metagenome (GOLD analysis project Ga0209942, IMG submission 185695) | Salt pond soil microbial communities from South San Francisco under conditions of wetland restoration - Salt Pond MetaG R1_A_D2_MG... ... | reverse complement strand
GAGCTTATTATGCCCATCGCAATGGAAGAGGGACTTCGTTTTGCCGTACGTGAAGGCGGACATACAGTCGGTGCAGGCGTCGTCACCGCAATAATAGAGTAGTTAACGGTCAGGAGTGAAATTTGATGGCAGATAACGTTGGATTGCAGTGCACAGAGTGTAAGAGAAGGAATTACATTACCTCTGTTAACAAGAAAAATGTTAAAGGAAAGCTTGAACTGAATAAATATTGCAGTTCCTGCAAGAAACATACCTTGCACAAAGAAACCAAGTAGTGTAGAATGTACCCTGCTCGCAGGTCCGTGGCTCAATTGGCAGAGCACTGGTCTCCAAAACCGGGGGTTGCAGGTTCGAGTCCTGCCGGGCCTGCCATAACAATTTTAAAGCATTTGGTGCTAGGATAGGAGGCCGAGGTTTTGGGAAAAATCCTCAGCTTCATAAAAGAAGCGAAAGCCGAACTAAAGCGTGTTACATGGCCAGGCCGTCAACAGGTCTGGTATTCTACTTTGATAGTAATTGCATTTACCCTGATAGTAGCGGCCTATCTCGGATTAGTCGATTTAGCCCTTACAGGGGTATTTTCAAAGTTGATCTAATTAGATGTTCCCTGGAAGGGACACTAATCTGCGGGGAGGTGAGGGGACCGCGAAAAGGGTCCCCTTTTGAGTATGGAAACCAGTTCTGAACGTAGGTGGTATATCGTCCAGACTTATGCCGGTTATGAAAACCGCGTAAAGGCGAACCTTGAACAGAGGATCGCTACAATGGGCATGGAAGACCAGATCTTCAATGTTCTTGTACCCATTGAAGAAAAGGTTTTTGTAAAGGATGGAAAGACAAAGAGGGTTACCAGGAAACTCTACCCCAGCTATGTGCTGGTTGAGATGATTCTTGGTGATCAGTCCTGGTATGTGGTCCGCCATACTCCCGGAGTTACTGGTTTTGTTGGAGCAGGTAATCATCCGATCCCTCTCAGTAACAAGGAAGTCAAGGAAGTAATGAACAAGATCGGACAGGATCATGCCAAACCAAAATATGAGATCAATCTGAAACCCGGAGATATAGTCAAGGTCAAAAGCGGACCATTTGAAGGTCAGGTTGGTCCTGTAGCAGAGATCAATGCAGAAAAAGGCAAGATCAAGTTCTCAGTCACTGTGTTTGGCAGAGAGACCCTTGTTGAAACGGATTATATGGACCTCGAAAAACTGTAAAAGAGGCATCGGTCTGAAGGATCATGCCATTTAGATACAAAAATGTTTTGTACATTTGTAATGAGAGGAGATAAAGGCTTATGGCAAAAAAGATTATTGCTCAGATCAAGTTGCAGCTCCCTGCTGGCAAGGCTACACCTGCTCCGCCTGTTGGACCTGCCCTTGGTCAGCATGGCGTTAACATTATGGAGTTCTGCAAGCAGTTCAACGCAAAGACCTCTGACCAGCCAGGCATGATCATACCTGTTATTCTGACTGTATACGCCGACAGGAGTTTTACTTTTATAACAAAGACACCTCCTGCCAGTGTCCTTCTCAAGAAAGCAGCCGGTCTTGAAAGTGCTTCTGGAGAACCCAACAAAGTTAAAGTCGCCAAGGTAAAAAGGGACAAGGTACGTGAAATTGCAGAGATCAAAAAAGAAGATCTCAATGCAAACGAAGTAGAGGCAGCAATGAAGATGATCGAAGGAACAGCACGTTCCATGGGTATAGAGATCATCGACTGATAAGTTTGAACATACTGGTGGGAGGGTTTTTATAAGACCCGTATGAACCACAGGGAGGAAAAAAAATGCCAAAAAGAAGTAAAAGATACCAGGAAACAGCCCAGAAAATTGATAAGACAAAACTTTACGGACTCAGGGAAGCAGTAGATCTTTTCAAGGACATCGCTACTGCAAAGTTCGATGAAAGTATCGAGCTTCATTTCAGGCTTGGAGTAAACCCGCGTCATGCCGATCAGCAGGTCAGAAGTACAGTAGTTCTGCCTCACGGAACAGGAATTACCAAGACAGTTCTTGTTATTACCCAGGGAGAAAAGATAAAGGAAGCAGAAGAAGCCGGAGCGGACTTTGTCGGTGGAGAGGATCTTGTCAAGAAGATCCAGGGCGGCTGGCTTGATTTCGATGCTGCCATAGCTACACCAGACATGATGAAGCTTGTGGGACGTCTCGGAAAAGTTCTTGGTCCAAGAGGACTTATGCCAAGCCCGAAAGCCGGTACTGTAACCTTTGATATTGCTGATTCCGTAAAAGAGGTAAAAGCTGGTAAGGTTGAATTCCGAGTTGATAAATTCGGTATTATTCATAACTCTGTAGGTAAGAAAAGTTTTTCCAATGACCAGCTTTATGAAAACGTAAAGACTCTTTATGCGGCGATCCTTAAAGCCAAACCATCGGCGGTCAAAGGCACATACGTCAAGAGCATGTATCTCAGCCCGACCATGGGTTGCAGTATAAAGATCGACGCAGCAGCTGCAGCGAAAGAGATCGCTGAGTAGATCTTTTATAAAACTTAAACTGAATATTAGTTACTCGGACTTAAGACAGTGGGGGCGCGGATCGCGCTTAATTTTTCCCCACCGAGGTTTCGGGCTTTAGATTCTGTTCTTTACAAGGATAGATATTTCTCCCGGGCTTTGGTGGTCCGGGAGTTTTTTATGGAAGGAGGTGTCTTAATGCCAGCCGGATATAAAATTGAAAAAGTAGCAGAGCTCAAAAAAAGTTTCAGCGAGTGCAAAGCTGTTTTTATCGGTGAATACAGGGGACTTTCAGTTCAGCAGATGACTGATATAAGGGCAAGTGTTCGAGAAGCAGGCGGAGAAATGAAAGTCGCCAAGAACAGACTTGCGCTGATCGCTCTTAATGAAGAAGGCTATACAGTACCTGACGGACTTTCAAATGGTCCTAATGTCTATACTCTTGCCTATGAAGATCCAGTCGCTGTAGCAAAAGCTCTTAAGGAGTTCTCCAAGGTAAAGGCCAATAAGGCTTTCGTACTTAAAGGAGGCTTTCTTGGTACAAAAGCAATTACTGCCGACGAGATCCAGGCTCTTGCGGATCTTCCATCAAGAGATGAGCTCATCGCCCAGGTCGTGGGTACGATCGCTGCACCCCTCAGAGGACTTGTTACCGTTCTTTCAGGTACTCCCAGAGGTCTCGTTACATGTCTCAGTAAGATCAGGGATAATAAAGAGGATGCTGCATAAAGCTTGTGCATAGTTTTTTATAGCAGTTTTCTGAAATATGAATATCAAAATTGAAAGCAACTAATCCAAGGAGGACTAAAACAAATGAATCGTGAAGAAATTATTAAAGCAATTGAAGAGATGAGCGTTCTCGAGCTTTCTGAGCTCGTAAAAGAACTTGAAGACAAATTCGGTGTTTCTGCAGCCGCACCAATGGCAGCCATGCCAGCTGCAGCAGCAGGCGGAGCAGTAGCAGAAGAAGAAGAGCAGACCGAGTTCGATGTAGTTTACAAGGCTGTAGGTTCAAACAAGATCGCTACCATCAAGATCATTCGTGAGATCACCGGACTTGGCCTCAAAGAAGCCAAAGAGCTTGCTGACAATCCTCCCAAACCACTTAAAGAGGGTGTCACCAAAGAGGAAGCCGAAGAGCTTAAGAAGAAACTCGAAGAAGTTGGAGCAGAAGTCGAAGTCAAGTAGTAACTTCTCTCTGCCAGGCATCACTTATGTAATATTCGGGGCCGGCCCTATAGGGTATCGGCCCTTTTTTTATTGACTATCCCTTCATTCATAGTAGAATCTACATATAAATGTCTTTTTAACAGTTCAGAAGAGTAATATAGCAATTACCCCTTACTATGGAGGTGTTTTCTGCATGCGCAGAAGAAATGGTTTCAGCCTTGCTCTGGTGCTGATTGTGATGATATTACTCATCTTTTTAAGCGCAGTCATCATGGATATGACTACAAATTATTTCCATTCTTCCGAATCAGTCATTACACGAAACCAGCTTTATAATGCAGCTGAAAGTGGCATACAGGGTGGAAAAGCCTGGCTTCTCTCCAACAGTTCAGATCTGAATGTTCTCTCTGACGATTTCCAACTGTCAGCCAGTAGCGATATTAGCGAACTTTACGTAAAAGTTTCTGGAAATCCATACTCTTATGGTATTACTCACGAAAGCATTGATTCAGTAAATGTTTCTATCCTGCATTGTGACTATTCTGCCTCTGATCATATTGAAGGTCTTCCTCCCATTTATGCAGAATTCTTTTCAGAAGGGTCAACAGGTGTTATCAATGATGGTGAAGGTCAGTCCGGTTATATAAGTCCCCCGAGAAATATTCTTGGTGTTGGAAATGTCAGTGGTGGAAGAGTATTTGTTATAACCTCTAAAGCAGTCGCCGGAGAGAGGGATCTTGAGATCGAAGCAATGGTGGTGATTCCCCGTGATTAAAAGAATGAGACAGATCAACGGCAGATCTTTCAAAAGCATTTTAACAGTTCTTGTGTGTTTTTCAGTTATAAGCATGAGTTGTCCCTGTTACGCAGATACTCTGGATGAGTGGACCTTATGGCCATCTTCTCCCTATCTTGGTGCAGTTTTCGAGAAATATAACAGACCTTATGATCCACTTGCGTTCACCATAGTGGGACAGGACCGTAACTTTCTTTCCTGGACTATCATAATGGCCAATAGTTCATATGATTATGAATCTTCATGGGCAAGTGTCCTTTATCTGTCAAATCTTAATTCCGATCCCCCGGAAGTCACATCTTCGGATTCCGGAACCAGTCCCTTTTATTCAGGGACCCTCAAATATATGATCCATGATGGACATTCTGGCTATGATTTCTCAACTTCCTCTTATGTGGGTACCGATGATATGAAAGATTTTGTAATTCCTTCCTATTCGCAGGAATGGTCAAGCGCAGATATTGTCGAGAGCGGGGTCTCATCCGTTGATATAATTGCAAACCAGACTTTTCCATGGGGAGAAGAATGGCTCAATTTTCTTACACAACAATCCAGGGGACCGGATCCGAAGTATTATATCGCTGATTCCGGCCATTCTGCACCGGTTCTCACCTGGACCGACAATTACTGGGTATCAGAAATGGAGGGTATAAACAACGGAGAAAATTTCTTTAATTATCTGGATAGTGTCTATTCAAGCGAGAACTGGGGCGAAGCAGTCCTTTTCTACATGACCAATGAAGGCTGGGTGCACATGTTAGGAACTGATACCGAATCAGGGTATTTTTCCGAGAAGATCGCAACCATGCCCCTTCCCATGATGCAGTTCTCTCCATATTATGAACATTTTAAACAGGAATATGGTTATTACCCCAGGCTTACTCTTGCTGACGGGATGATAGAAGCGGTTGATATAGAGGCGTCCCCCGGGCACTGGAGAAGAGTTCTTCTCGGTTCTTCAGGGATGGGAAGCAGACTTATTCCCAAGTCTCCCGCCCTTGAGGATCAGGTGGATATATGGGATCTTGAGACAGAACAGGATATCCAGTATATCCATGGAGAACAGCCAGTTTATGCAGCTGATGCACACAGCTTTGGCCTGTATGCACTTAATGTTGCCGAGAGCCCGGATATTACGCCTTCTTCCCCGGAGCTCCTCTGGTCAGTGTCCAACGCCTACTGGGGGGAAAATGAAGGAGTTATCATAAGGAATGGTTCAATTCAGGAACACAGCGCCATAACAAGCGGGAATACAGCTCTTTACGGATACAAGGATCTCAAGATGTCCCTTTCACGTCCCACTGCGGGCTTCACGGAAGACCCGTCGGATTCCAGCAGGACCTGGAACGAGGTGATCATAGGAATAGACAGGGATCATGATTTCAATGCCTATGTAATAGACCCCAATACCGGGGATCTTCTCGCTGATCCTGTATTTCTCTCTTCCTCTCTGGATTTCGGAGATGGAGTTCTTACACCCTACTGGGATACTGACTACGAAGCTGGGTTTCCTACCAGATGCGGTGCTGTGGCTTCCAATTTATCTGGTTCAAAGTATAGTCTTCAATTGCAGAACAATGCCCAGCTGAATGAAATATACATACATCTTTCCAACGGCAAACTCTTTCAATGGGATATTCAGGAATGGTCGGAGAATGGTACCGGGCCAAGGCTGGTAATGGAGATGTATTACCAGATGAGCCTGAAAAACGCCATTGGGAACGACTATAAGAAGACAGCCCTCGGGGCTGCCAGCATGCAGGATTTCGATGCCACATACAAGAGGACTGCGATCAATGAAGATTCAGGAGAAGCCTATCACAGGTTTGTGGCCTTCGTGGTAAAGGACGGCACAGGAGAATATGATGAAGAAACCTCTCTTGAGACAAAGGATGATATAAGACACCTCGTTGTGCTTGATATAACGAATATCCTGAAACATTATGATAATAATGGAGATCTTATAATCCTTGATCCTGCTGCCTTTGGAAGAGGGAACCAGACCGTTATACTTCCTCTTACCACAGAACAGGACGGTTCGGATTACCGTTACGGCTGGCAAATGTACCTTGCAGGAGCAGATCCATCTGAGGAAAAGTACTGGAACCAGGATATCGCCATTTCATCACCGATCTTCTATTATGACAGGCTTATCCTTGCAAGTTACGAACCAGATACAAATAACAGTCACATATATGTCCTGCCCATATCAAAGGAAGATATGGATTATCTTGCTTCTGATCCTGGCGGTAACAGGCTTCGCAAGTCCGGAAACAGTTACTACCTTGAAGAAGGCGGGACCATATTGACTTATGATGATACACAGTTTGCAGGAGGAGCGGCTATAGACGAGGAAGGTAATATCTATGTAGGAACAAGTGATGGAGATATGGTGGAAAGGAACCTGGGAGAATTTCTTCCTTCGCTGAATGCCTCCGGTGGATCTGGTTATGTCGGGAGTGGAGATATCCTTTACTGGAAAGTAGTGGATTGACATCATCGAAAGTGGTTTTTATAAAACAGAGGCCAGCCTGGAAAGGGCTGGCCTCTGTTTTTCTCTGATTGGTGTATGCAAAGCAGAAGTATTACAATAAAGCAATGGCTGAAGAATATTATCAAAAGGCATTAGCAACACAAATATCACTTCTTGATTTTCTGGATCTTTCTCCCTTTTGCAATTTACCTCCAAAATACATCGGAGGTATTGATGTCTCATATTCGATAGCCGGGAGGGATACCATGTCTTTTGCGGGACTCGTGGTTATGGAGTATGGAACCTGGCATATAGTTGAAAAAGTGTCTGCAAAAAAAGAGATATCCTTCCCCTACATACCGGGTCTTTTATCCTTCAGGGAATTGCCGGTGATAATGGATGCCTGGCAAAAACTCAGTCTTCTGCCTGATATATGGCTTGTTGACGGGGCTGGTGTAGCTCATCCGAGGAGAATGGGACTGGCAGCACATTTTGGCATACTGTCTGGTGAGCCCACAATAGGTGTTGCAAAAAGCAGACTCATCGGTACTCATGTAGATGTCCCCATCGAAAAGGGATGCCGGGTTTCCCTTGAAGAGCATGGAGAGATCGTCGGTGCGGTCCTGAGAAGCAGAAGGAATGTACGGCCCCTTTACATAAGCCCCGGGAACCATGTCTCGATAGAGCAGGCTCCGGAGATAGTCCTGGCATGCTGTACAAAGTACCGGTTACCTGAACCCACAAGGGCAGCTCATAATTATGTTACAGAATCAAGAAGGGATTTTTTACAATTAGATCAATGACGTATAATAAAAAACATGCAGTTAGTCAGAAAGTCCCGTAGATGTTGGTCCATCTGTCCCTGTATATAACAGCTTTTTAAGTTATACTGCAATTGGTGAATTGTAACTGGTTATTAACATCTGGTTTGTAATCTTTATACCTTTTTCGAAAATAGAGGTGGTTCTATGTTCAGGAGAAGAAAGGGCTTCGCCCTTGGCCTTGTTCTAATAGTAATGATCGTGCTTATTGCAATGAGTGCCATAATTATGGATCTGACGACCAACTACACAAGCTCATCTCAATCCGTAATAGATAACGAAAAACTTATGAACGCAGCCCAAAGCGGTGTGGAAGATGCAAAGGCTTGGCTTTTGGGTAATGCGGCTTCTCTTGATGTAACTCAAGTTAGTGCTGGAACTCTGGCTGATATTGAGGTAAAACTTGACGATAGTTCTCCTTATCCTGGCTATACTTTATCTGGGGATATAACAGTCAATGTTGATATTTATACATGTAATTATCAGTCAGTTTCTTACATATCTGGAGCTCCTCCCATTATTGAATCTTACGGTTTGTCTGGTGGGGGGTCTTCTTCACGTTATGGCTATTCAAATTATTTAGACCCAAATCGAAATAACACTGGAGTGACAGGGGAGCTTGGACATGTTTTTCTCGTTAGGTCTATAGCAACTTGGGATGAAAAAGACAAAATTCTAAAATCAATGGTGGTGATCGCACAATGAGTAAATCTTTTAGAAGGATAGAATCTGTCAAATTGATTGTTATTTATCTTATTTTCCTGACATTTGTTTTATTTTTTCCTGCAAGTAAAGGATGGGCAAAAGAAGGTTTTCTTCAAGTAACGATTTCTCCACAAGAAGCTATAGATGCTGGAGCCAAATGGTCAATACAAGATCCTTCTCTTGGCCCTTTTTCGTCTGGATATACGTTGAGAGTGGATCTTGGAAGTGATAATAATAAAGATCTTACAATTGTTTATAAGGATATTGCAGGATGGGAAACTCCAAATACTGATGTAGTAAAGGTACAGAAAGATAAGACTAAATCCATTGAAAGCGGTGTTTACGAGGTTAAGGAAGATGATGATGGAGATGATGGTGATGATCCAGTAACTGTTGAATTAGAAAACTGGACCAATTGGCCTTTACCTTCAGGTACTCCTCATTATTGGGAAGGTCCGTTGTCATTTTCGTATTTAAATCGTAACTATATGGCATATATTACCTTTGCTGAACCTGACGGGAACGACATTCAGTCTGATTCATACTATGACGAAGATTATTGGTGGAGCGGTCCTCAATGGTGGTTTGATTCATGGGGAACAATTGGAGAAGACAAGACTATTCCCGCGCCAAGTAAAGTCTGGGGTAGTTTTCTTACACTTGTAGAAAGTAACCTAGAACAAGTATCTAGTTATATTGCGCAATTTCCAAGCTCAAGAATAATTTATGTTGATAACGAGGGTAGTACATCAGATATTTCTTCATACAATTCTGATGAGCTCAATACTGTTCTCAGAAAAAAATCAGTTATTCCAAATCTAATTGATAGATGGTTTGTTCAGTCAGATGATGTTTGGAAAAATCAGTATTTTAAAGATGATTCTGATTGGACTTCTGATTGGAGAGATTACCTTTTAGGAACAAGCAACAAAAATGGTTTAGCGATGGAGGATTCCGGTCATGGTACTCCTGTAATTATCTGGCCGGATAATACCTGGATAAAAACTATGGAAGGATATTCCTCTTATGAATCTCAGCTATCATCATATTATAATAATTGGGGGGGGGCTGTTCTTTTTCAACCAACAAATGAGGGGCTTTTACATGCATTTACAACAGTTCACAACAATAAGGTTGAAGAAAAATGGTCATTTCTTTCTACTCCCGCTTTGAAACTGAGCATATATAAAGAGTATCTAAGAAAATTCGCTGGAGTAAGCGGACTGGAAATGCCAAGGCTGAATATTTTAGGAGGTCCCATCACTGTAAATGATATTGAAAAAACTCGCGATACCAGTGAAGATAACATTGAATGGAGAAGGCTCGTGGTTGGAACTACAGGTGAAGAAACCTATCTTAAATTCAAGGAAAGAAACGCATGGGGGAAAGCAGGGGAAAAAGGAGTTGCTTTACCTGAAAACGTAACTACATCAAATCTTTATGAAACAGGTATTTCTTCAGGAATCTATGCCCTAGACGTTACAAATCCTGATTCACCAAAAGAGATCTGGACATTACATTGTGCCAATTTTCCTTCAGGCAACTATTATGATATCTCTGTAAATGGGTCGGAGATTCTTTCTTCTGACCATAATTTTGAAAAATATTCATATTGTGGAGATATCAAAATGATTTTATGCAGGCCATTTATTGGGTATACGAATAAACCTGGAACTAATGGGCAAGTACGGATTTGGCATTCTGTCTTTGTGGGAGTGGATCATGATAATGAATATCATGTCTGGGATGTGAATGCGAATAATGGTGAGTTGCTATGGGAGAAACAAATACCTGGTCCTGCCAGTTATACTAATCTGGATTATTTAGCACAGGAGAGACTTTTGCCGACTCGGGTGGCGCCGAGTCTTCCAGAGGGTGAAAACACTCCCATTTTATCAGAAGTTTATATCCACTTTTCAACAGGTGATTTCTATAAATTCAATTTTCAAACTGACCCAGAAAATAACAATGAGGTCAAAGACCCAAAACATTTAATTCGTATAACTTATAAAGAGACTGGTACTCCTAACCTTGGAGCAGCGGCTACCCATGACTTCGATGTTACGTTAATTGAAACAGAAACTGGTATACATAGATTTGTTGCTCTTCCAGTGCAAATAGAAAAGGAAGGAAATTGGATCGGGGGTGGAGGTATACGTAACGCACTTGTTGTTATTGATTTGACAAAACTTGAGAAGGATAGAGATCTTTTAGAGGCAAAAGAAACTGGATCCGGATATCCTTACAATATTGACCTAGACCCCAGCGGAAGTGGAGACGGAGATTGGGGTGGTGGATGGGGCGATGAAGCCAACAATGTTCAAACTAATGAATATGGGAGTTTTCTTTTCCTTGCCGTTGAAAAACAACAGGATGAAATGGATACGATTTCTGCGCCTATCTGGTATGACAATCACTTAGTATTTGCAAGTACAGGACTATTGGATGAAGGAAAGAAAAAGGAAACATACTATAGTAGGTTTTATGTTGTTGATCCTTTTACGGAAGGTGAACCTATGGGAGGCGAAGTACCTGGAGAAGCTTTTGTTGGCGGAGCATTAATAGATCAACAGGGTAGATTGTTAGCTCCAACTGGTGATGGCGGGTCTAGTGAAATTGATCTAACATCTGATGAATACGGCGCATTATCTCCAATTGGTTCTTCTTCAGGAGTGGATGCTGAAACAGGTATAATTTATTGGCAAGTAGAATAATCGGTATCTTAAATGAAAAAATAGGTACATAATCTGATGAGGGCAATCGGTTTTTTAATTTGAAATAGGTGAGTAAAGAAGATAAAAAATAGATTAATTTTTATGATTAAGAATAGATGGTTCTTTAAGCTTTTAAAGTTAAAGTTCTAAAGAAAGTATATTTTAAATGACTTTATGAAAGGGTATTAGTCTTCCAATGATCATAGACACACACGTACACGTATATCCGCCCCGCATAAGGGACAACTGGCAGGAGATCGCTGAAAATGAGGAGCATTTCAGCACACTGGCCAGCGGAAAGGTTCATAAATGGGCGGCTTATGAAGAAGTAATAGAACAGATGGACCAGGACGGCATTGACCAGTCATGGATATTCGGATTTGCCTTCAACGACATGGATCTGTGCCGGGAGTGCAACGATTATGTAATAGAGGCAGTTAATGCTTATCCTGACAGATTAAAAGGCCTCTCTGTGGTACATCCCTTTGGCCCGGGGGTGGATGAAGAGGTTCAAAGATGCCGGGAGGCCGGGTTTTTGGGTATAGGGGAACTTTTCCCTGACGGTCAGTGCTTTGACCTTTCAGACCTCAGGCAGACATGGCGTATTGCAGGGCTTGCCTATGACCTGGACATGTTCCTGCTTTTACATATGGCAGAGCCAGTGGGGCATGAATATGCCGGGAAAGGCCATTCTGGTCCGCGAGAAGGTGCTTCTTTCTGCATGAACCATCCAGAGGTCAAGGTGGTCTTTGCTCACTGGGGTGGCGGCCTGTGGCAGTATGAACTGATGCCCGAAATGAAACTATATCTTCGAAATGCCTGGTATGACACTGCAGCGAGTCCCTGGCTTTATGATCCCGGTATCTTTAATGCTGCATCTGCTGCAGGTGTCGGGGACAAGGTGATCTATGGTTCAGACTTCCCGATCCTGTCCTGGAGCAGGTATAATGCCATGCTTCAAAACAGTTCACTTTCGAAAGATGAAAAAAATCAACTTCTTTCGTTAAATGCCCGGAAAATAATTGGCTAAGGTGTTGACATTGGCGGTTCTCATCGTTATACTATCCTTCGCGTCCGGGCACTACAAGGGCGGTCGCACGGGCGGATAGTTCAGCGGAAGAACACCTGCCTTACACGCAGGGGGTCACAGGTTCGAACCCTGTTCCGCCCACCATTTGCATTATTTAAGAATTTTGATAAACTATTTTTTCACGGGGTTGTAGCTCAGTCGGTTAGAGCGCCGGCCTGTCACGCCGGAGGTCGCGAGTTCGAGTCTCGTCAGCCCCGCCATTTGTTTGTTCGTTCGTGGCGAGATAGCTCAGTCGGTAGAGCAGTGGACTGAAAATCCGCGTGTCCCCAGTTCGATTCTGGGTCTCGCCACCACTTCTTTTCCTATGAAGCGGGCGGAAATAGCTCAGCGGTAGAGCACAACCTTGCCAAGGTTGGGGTCGCGGGTTCGAATCCCGTTTTCCGCTCCATTTAATAATGTCAAATGGCGGCATAGCCAAGTGGTAAGGCAGAGGACTGCAAATCCTTTATCCCCGGTTCGAATCCGGGTGCCGCCTCCACTAAAAATAATTAAAAATATATTCCTCGGTAGCTCAATAGGCAGAGCGGGTGACTGTTAATCACTAGGTTGCAGGTTCGAGTCCTGCCCGAGGAGCCAGAATACAATAAGACGGCCTGAATGGGCCGTCTTTTTTATTTTATCTCAGAGTTGAAGACTTTCAGTCTTCAACTATCTCTTTTACTCTGCCTACAATACCGCTTTCAAGCCTGACCTTTATCCCATGGGGATGATGAGGACTCTTTGTCAAAAGGTCCTTAACGATCCCTTCTGTTAGTTTTCCAGTTCTCTGATCCTGTTTCTGTACAACCTTTACACTTAACCCTTGTTTGATGTTGCTTCTTTGCCTTCCAGACATTGGATCTCCTCCCGAATATCTTTTGTTTAAACACCAGGGATGTATTCTACCATGCTTGCTTACAGTATATTTTCTGGCTTGTTCTCCTGAATCCCGAAATCACTTACGTTAACCCTGAAATTGACACTTCAGAACATTTGATGTACTTTGTTTGCATGGATATGCAAACAAAGAAGAATGCTCAGACTTTAAATGACCCCTCAGGCTGTTGTGGAATTCCGGGGATGCCGAACCCCATGTTCTTCAGGGCATTGAGCGATCCCAGCAGGCTGAGGATAATCGCCCATCTTGCAGAGTGCGGTACATTCAGAACGGTGAGCCAGATAGCGGGAAATGTACCTGTAGACATGTCTGTTGTCTCTCGTCATCTTGCTGCCCTCAGGGAAGAGAGGATAGTGCTTTCTGAACGCAGAGGCAGGGAAGTATATTACAGGCTTGATCATACCTACCTTTCCAGAATGTTCCTTTCAATGGCAGACGCAATAGAACGATGCTGTCCTCCTGAGTAAAAGGAGATGTGTAAACTCCTGGCTTTTTTTGTGTCCATATTTGCATAGCCGTGCAA
>Ga0209942_1001300_pt1 | contig 13713 bp, 8 predicted proteins | sample SalPonR1_A_D2_MG_FD_185695 | JGI IMG/M metagenome (GOLD analysis project Ga0209942, IMG submission 185695) | Salt pond soil microbial communities from South San Francisco under conditions of wetland restoration - Salt Pond MetaG R1_A_D2_MG... ... | reverse complement strand
AACAATAGAATTAAAAATAAAAAATATGTTGGAATATTAGATTTTGCAAAAAAAATAGAAAATCTATATAATTTATATTATATTAAACTATAAAAATATAAGATGAAAAAACTTTTATCAACAATAATATTATTATCAACATTGGCTATGTGATTTACAATGGCCAATGACTGTAGTATAGTTCAAGCTGAAACTTGAGGCAATTTTTCTAGAATAAGTGATTGGCAATATGATGACATATTACCGCAAGATGCAGTAAAACAAGCCATGATAAACCTAAAAAACTTTTGCTGTAAAGAAGGATTATTGAATGAAAATAATTGTAAAGATATTGTAATAGATAATAAATGAATTTTTCCAGACTCAGCTTATCTTTATGATCATATATTAGATGTTTCTATGAGAAGATTAGATGCTAAGACAAAAAATGAAAATGGGAAAAACTTAATCTATTGATTAACTCCTGACGAAAAAGGTAAAGAATGGAGAGAATTTATAACCAAGCATGGGAATAGTAAAAATTGATCAATACCACTTGATATAACAAATGAATATGAAGAATATTGGTCAGCAGATAGTAATATTTTAAAATCATGGAAAAATAATTATACAAAACTAAATGATTTAAATGATTTGTGGATTAATTGATTGGAGAACTATAAAGATTGGAAACTAGTAAATAAATATATGTGAATATGTGAAACTAGTCTATATTTATATTTCAACATTAATTCAAATCCAGATATAAACAGATTATACAATGCTTATAATAATTGTGAAAACCTAAGTAATGAAAGAATTAAAAAAGAATATGATTATACCAAATCAGTTTTAATGCAAAAATGAAACAAGCTTTTATATAAAAATGTAAAAACTTATTTAGATAATTATTTCTCGCAAAATAAATTGATATCATTACAACAATTGGTGTTTAATATAAAAAATACCTTTAATGAAGTAAATAAAGCAGTAAAAGAACTTGTAAGTCCTTGTAGCTAATAGTTAATATTTATTATAATATCACAAATAAAATGAAAAAAATAATCTTATTATGAATAATAATAATTTCTATGACAGGTATGTCTTTGGCACAAAATATAAATTTTGAAGTAATACCAGAATCAGAACAAAGTAGTACTAACATATGAGAAACAGTAAAAGAAATAGGTGAATGATGAAGTGTATGGGATAATTATAAAGATACTGCATATTGAGAAGAAAATGAAGTCTGATGAGTGAGATCTCGTCCTGGTGGAAATTTAAGTCTTGGCGATCAATTTGCATCATGAGTTATGACTTGGGATACTATACTGGATTATGCAGTTTATTTGGTAAAGTTTATATGACAGCTGGCTTTATTGGCCTGAGCATTGATGATAATTTATTTATGATACAAAAAGGCTACAGAACATTTAAAATTCAACGGTAAATTTGGTAAAATTGTAATATGAATACTAGTAATAAGTTTTGCTTATGTAATAGTAAAAATAATATGGAGTATGTTTATATCTTAAAGATTAAATTAAAATATATATTAAAAAAGTCCCCTAATAGGGACTTTTTGTTTTTTCATATTTATAATTACTTTTGTGACAATCTGTATATAAATAGAGCCAATTCTCATCTAGTAACATCATCATCACCGCTTCGTACATTTTCATCTACAGTCAATCAAAGTTCAAGAGCCTTGTTATAATATTCTTTATACCAGGGATAATTATATTCACTCAAAGATTCTCCATAATATATTCTCAAAAGAACTGCTAATGCGCCTCATTTTGTAAGATTCCAATGTGGTTTAAATACACTTCAATATCCATTGAATATTTTCATCTGGTATGACTTAAGTACATAATCTTTTAATGTAGGATCTCAATTGTTAATATCTGTAAATACATATGTCCTATTTGGATCAGCTTGTACTCATTTTACCTTTTCTGCATATCATACTAAAAATTTAGCAGCTTGCTCTCTAGTTATCAATGTGTCTGGACTAAATGAAGATTTATCTCAATAAATTGTTAATCAATTTTGATAAAGAAATTGTATCGCTAGAGATAATTCATCTAATCAACTTTGTCATGATGAATCTGGATATTTGTTGAGCTTTGACATAAACGTAGATAGTGCTAATATGGCATTATCTTGAGCAGAATCATCTCAATTATTTTTATATTCTGCAAATTCTATCAAAAATGTATTGAAATAATCTATAAATCATCACAATTCATTTGTTGGAATACTTTTTTTTGAAACTTTTTCTGCTATATAATCTGCTATTATTCACATAGAAGATCCAAATTTAGAGTCATCAAAACTTGGTATATTGATCATTTCTAATATTGAGTCTTTATCTGTACCATACAAAACAATTTCAACTACACCTTCCTCTTCTTCATCATCAATATTTTCTTCTTCAACTTCTTCTTCAATTTCCTCTTCTTCATCAGCTAAACAAGTATCATCATATCTACTATCAGAATAATCTTCTCAGTCTTCATTTGCTCAAGGTAAGTCTGAAGGCAATTCACAATCATCCTTTGGTATTCAACCACCTCAACCTCATCATCATGATGGTGATGGTAAATTAACAGTAAATGATGGAATATTATGTATAACCTCATTACCTGCTAAGTCAGTTATAATAAGCTGACAATTATTGTATGTAGCCTCTCATCTAGATGAATAATTAAATATATTTTCACCTATAGAAACGCTTGAAATGTTTCCATTACCACAAAGACCACTATAAACTATAGCTCATGTCTCATTTGATTCAAAAGAATATCAAGGACTAGATGAATTTGTGTTTGTTACAGTTCATCATGTAATGACCGGATCTACAGTGTCTCGAGTAAAGTTGATAGTATCTGAAGAGCTATTTCAAGCATGGTCTGTTACTGTAAGCCTTAACACATAATCACCATCTAGACTTGCTGTAATATCTGTATCTCAGGTATTTGATGGAGAAAATGATGCTGTTCATGGACCAGAATCCTGACTTCGTAAAATAGTATTTATATCAGACATTACTCATCATGATAAAACATCATATATATCAGCATCTTGTGTTACTACTCAATTTACAATTTGATCTATACCTGCTTCTACGTAAGGATTGGTCTTGTCTATGTTATAAGTTTGTTGTCATGTAGTAACATTTCCTGCTCTATCTGCCACACAAGCATAAGAGGTATAAGTACCATCAGATGAATAAGTTGGAACGGTTAATGTTCATCCATTACAAGAACTTGTAAATGCTGTATCTTTGTATACAGCCATACTACCAGTCAACCATAGTGCAAAATTATCTCATACTGTAGTATTTCAAACAACAATTGTATTTCTTCGTGCACTATTGTTTGTGAATGATAATGTTGGATTAGTATTGTCTATAGTAAACATACTACTATTACCATCATTTCGCCATCAAGCTTTATCTGTTATTTTCATATTCATTGTTACATCTTGACGATTTATATTTGATGGAACGGTCCATTCATTTCAAGGATTAATAACAACCGCCTGGCTACTTCATCATCCATTGTAAGACAACCAATATTGTTGTGTGGCTATATTACTTTCATTTCATCAGTTCTTAGCAAAACTATAAATATCTCATCATTTTAAAAATTCATTTCCATCTGGATTTGTTATAATTATTTCTGTCGGTCTAATACTATCAATATTAAAAGAATCTGAATAAAAAGTAGATATATTACCAGCTAAATCTGTAGCAATAATCTTTAGTAAAGCTGTATCTGTATTGTAATTGGCTGGTATTGTCCAAGAATAAGAACCGTCATTATCTGTACCTGTAGATATATCATATGTATCTGAAAAATCTCATAAGCTAGAATATTGTATTTGTAGTGGTTTAGTTCAATAATTGGTTTCTGTACCAACACTTCGTGTTATTTCATATGTAATAGCTGGATCAACTCAATTAGATCCCTTCACCCACTCCTCTGTTGCTGGTGTAATGACTGAAATTCATGCTGGTGCTGTTTTGTCAAAAGTAATTGTAGAAACTTCTGTCTCTGAATTTACATTTGTAGCTAGGTCTTCAATAGCAATACTAATCGATATTGTTCAATTAGGATCTCAAGATGTCATATTGCGACTATATACATAAGTGTTTCCAACTTTACTCATAAAACTCATAGATCATCCACTTACTATATTTACAACAGGATTTGAAATTAAATCTTCTGTAACTGAAAATGTAATCATTACTGTATCTCAAGCTTTTGCAAAAGAACCATTTGCATTATTAGATGTAATAGTTGTGGTACCTGTTAATTCAGGTGTGACTTTATCTATCCAGTCTACAGTAGCCAATGCTTCTCATGTGTTTCATGCTAAATCATGAAATTGAAATAAATGTGTTCAATCTAATACAAAGTTATGAGTATCTCATCAAACACTATCTATTGTAATTGATTCATTTTCACCAGTAAGTGTTGCAAGTACATCTGTATTGGTAAGACTAGGTGGAGAATATGAAACTGTAGCCGTTGGTTTTGTAATATCGATATTAATCACAGCAGAACTAACCAATGTTGTTCTATTTCAAATAGAATCTTCTGCATAAAGACATATATAGTCCCAGTTATTAGTTTCTGTATTTTCTGTCAAACTAACAGTATAGGTGTTGGCATAATCTCATGATAATACTGAACATATACCGTCTGTATCATAATCTCGTTTTTTGACTGTAGCGTCTCATCGAGTAGCTGAAATAATATCGCTTTGAACTGGTCAAACATCTACATTATCTGTAAATACTATAACTGGAGCTGTATTATCTGTATTTAGTTGTCAGACTAATTGATATGATATATTTCATACTGTATCTGATCCTCTCACACACAAATAATCTGTGTTATTTCATCCTATATTAAAATCTACTGAATTTGTAAATAATGTAGAATATGTATCTGTTGCATCACATGTATTATCTGCACTAAATCCGTATATCAATGATGTTCAATCTAAGTTAATATCACTAGCTGTAACATTTATTGTATCATTTTGTACTGGTCCAGCTGCTGTTGAATCATTAATACTCCACGTTGGTGCTGTTTGATCTATTTGAAAAGAACTAACATTCAAAGTAGAACTGGTATTTCAAGCTGTATCTGTCACAGTAATAGTACAATTTGAATGAGTTCATTCTGATAATGAATTGAATGTAATAGTGTTATTACCAGCAATTGCGCTTGAAGTTGTGCTAGAACAATCTCATCCATAAACTATAGAACCAGCTTCATTAGAAGCAAATATATAATCTGGAGAATCATTATTTGTAGGTGAAGTAACCGCCGTAAATTCCGATATGATTGGTGCTGTATTGTCTGTATTTAATTGTCATACTAGTTGGTATGATATATTTCAAATGCTATCTGATCACCTAACACATAAATAATCTGTGTGATCTCATACTATATTAAAATCAACCGAATTAGTAAATGATGTGGTGTATATATCTGAGGCATTACAAACACTATCTGTACTAAATCAATATTCTAATGATAACAAATCTAGATTTGGATCACTTGCTGTTACATTGATTGTATCTGTTTGTACTGGACCTGCTATTGTTCAATTATTTATCGTCCATGTTGGTGATGTTTTATCAATCCAAGTTACTGTAGCTAATGATTCTCAAGTATTACCAGCTACATCATGAAACTCAAATAAATGAGTTCAATTTCAGGTAAAAGTTTGCGTCAATCATCAAACACTATCTATTGTAATAGTTTCACTTTCTCCAGTTAATGTAGCAACCACATCCGTGTTGGTCAATACTGATGGAGAATAAGATACTGATGCTGTTGGCTTTATAGAATCAATATTAATGTCTTGTGAACTAGCCAATGTAGTAAAATTGCCAACTGAATCTTCTCCATAAAAACATATATAATCTCAATTATTAACTTCTGTGTTTTCTACTAAAGTTGTTGTATAGGTGTTTGGATAATCTAATGGCGATGTAGAACACGATCAATCAGCATCATACATTCGTTTTTTCACTGTCGCTCCATCTCGATTAACTGCTATAGTATCAGATTGTACTGGTCCACTCTCTACATCATTTATAAGTGAAAGAGATGGTGCTATGGCATCAAAACTACAAGTATTTATTTCATAAGCATTAGAGTTGTTTCATGTCCAATTTGATGAGTTTGCTATATCAGATACAAAAGATGTCGTTAACATTCATAAATTACTACACAAATATTGATTATTTTGATAAGATAATGTTATTGCTGTATTTCATAAGGTCAATCATGATGGCACATATGAATTATTGGTTGTTGGTTCTCATGAAGATATCCAAGCACTAGAATCTGAAAATCAAATTCAATATAAAAAACTTGGGGAAGAGTCTCAAACTGTAGTTCATTGATAAACAATTATATTGTCATTAGATGTAGATAAATTAAAACTACCGTCTTTTGATATGTTTCAAATTCAAGATGGAATTACTGATGGAGTTGCTGATGATGATCATGTAATAGAAATTATAGTTGCAGCAGAAATATCTTGTGTACCAGTAAAAATTAAAGTTCATTCTCAGGTTCTTCGTGTATTATCTCAACTTCGTGCATTATCAGTAAAATATATAACAGTACCAGAGCTAATATCTTTTTTAGAAACAAAACTAAAAGAATCTGGAGAATCTGCATTTGACATAACTATAAAAACATCTCACACAGAAAGATTTGTATATCAAAAAACAAAAGATATCATAAATAAACTAAAAAACATTCCTAAAAATAGCTTTAATTTAGGAATCGCTCTTAAAAAATTTTTCATAGTAAAAAACTTTAAATACTAAAAGTCGGATATTAAACTAATAAATAACCAAAACCTTTTTAATATCAAGTTTTTGAATAACCAAAACAGAAAAAATAAACAAAAACAATTGACTTGTGTTAAATTAGTCTCAACTTAGTTCTTTAATTTGATCACGAATAATTGTTGCATCTTCAAATCTTCGCTCTTTTATAGCCAAATCCATTTGTTTTTTGAGATCTTTAGAAATAAGTTCTTTTTCTTTTTTAGTCATCTTTTTTAACCTCTTTGTTTTTCATTTTGTAATAGCAGAAAATTGTTGATTTAGATTTTGATCTGTTCTTACTGAATCAAGCTGTTTGATATTTGATGTTGCTTTCTTTGGATTTATTCAATGCTTTTGATTAAAATTCTTTTGAATTTCTCTACGACGATATGTTTCTCGCATAGACTTAATCATTGATTCTGTAAATTGATCAGCATAAAGAATCACTTCTGAATCTGGATTTCTAGATGCACGCCCAATGATTTGGATAAGTGATGTGGTTGAACGAAGAAATCATTCTTTATCCGCGTCAAGAATTGCAAGTAGTGAAACCTCAGGAAGATCTATACCTTCTCTCAAAAGATTTACTCATACTATAATATCTATTTCTCAAGTTTTCAACTTGGTAATAATATCCCAACGATCCATAGTAGCAATCTCACTATGAAGATAGTATGCTTTGTATCATTTAGATACTAAATAATTGGTAATTTCTTCACTAGATTTTTTGGTCAAAGTCAAAAGCAGAATTCTCCCATTTTTGTTTATGTGCTCATCTAATTTTCACAAAAGATGATCAATAAAAGGTAAGACTTTATTGTCTTTTTTTTGTAAAAAATCTTTGATATTTGAATGCTTAGGATTTGGCATAAAGTTTTTATTTTTTTAAAATAAGTATTGTTTATCATATTAAAAAATGTTTTGGTATCAAGAAAATATAATTTTATAAATTATATGTGTATCAAATTTTGACATATAAGATTTAAATACATATAATATTGTTAGTTTAAATTTTATCAAATTATATGTGATTTAGACATACTGTGAAAAAAAATAATATACAAAATTTCATCGAATATAATGAATGAAAAGAGTCTGATATAGTTAAAAAGATTCAAAATCTTAAAGAAGACACAGTGAAAAGATTAATAAAATGATTTTCTCAAGAGGAAATAAAATTTGTAGATCCAAATTTAATTAAGGATGTCGAAAAAGAATACTTTGATTTGATAAAAGAAAACAACTGAGATATTGACACAAATTTTGATTACAAAAAAGTCAGAAAAGATACAGAGAAAATGTTTAAAAAACATGAGTTTGATGAAGAATATATATGAAATTTTGAAAAAATATCTGAAAACAATTTGCTTGATACACCAATAAAGAAGATAATTTTAAGAAAACAACAATTGTTGAATATAAAAAATAGATGACCAAAAGAAAAAAAAGAATTAGACAAAATATTTCAAACATTAAAATTATTAGACAACAGAAATATAGAAAACACAAAATCTAGAACCATATTTCTAGAGAAATCTCAATTCCACTGAAAATGAGATAAATTTAATGTACAGTGTTTTTATGAACAAGATAAAAATTGAAATAGGAACTACTTTTCAATCAATGAACTTTTGAATGACCTAGAAAGTTTTGGGATAGAATCTTGATACCCAAAAATAGATAAAGAAAGTTTGAATAGTATGTGAAAAGAGTTTTTCTCGGTACAAAAATTTATAAAATTAGCTTTATTAAAAAACATATTGTCAAAATATAGAGATTATCAGGAGATTGTAATGTATGGATTTAAAGATTATGAAAAACAAATATGAGAAAGTGGTTATGAAAATAGAACATGAATATTAGCAGAAAAATTGGTAGAATGGTCTTTTAGAAATTTTGCAAATATAGATGAAAAATATGATATAAAAGTAAAGAAAGCAAGTGTTTGAGAGGACCAAAAACACAAAGTAGACTTAATAGTTGAAATGAAAGATAAAAAAACTTGAGTTAATATAGAAAAAGAATTACAATTAACGCTAAATGAAAACAAAGATGTTTTGCAAAATAAAAGAATTCAAATTGAAAGACAAAAAAGAATTAGGAAAAAAGATATTGATTTGTTAAAATTAGAATTACACTGACTAAATCAAAAGGTGACATTACGAAGAAATATGGAAAGACCAATATGATGATTAAATGATTTACTCTCAATAGAGGACAAAGAATTTATGAAAGAAACTTATAGCAGAATTGTAGAAAAACTTGAAAAAAAAATATCAAAATAAAATTAAAAAAAACCGGGGAATCCCCGGTTTTTTCAAAAATTTTCAAACTCCTCAACAGTTGGATTTATTATATTCCAACCGTTTCTTCCTAGATCTATCTCTAATAAAAATAAATTACCCGTTTCGGGATAAATTATTTTTAAGAAAGTATCATCTTTTATAATTATTGAATCACTTTTAGGTAATTCATTATTAGAACTTTTGAAAAGCATACCCTCGCTTTCAATAAGCATACTATAATTATAAAGACAAAAATCTAACACAACCAAATCATCAATTGTAATTGTAAATTCTGTTGTGTCATTTGAATGGGGCATAGAAATAACTTCTCCCCCTCCTACATAAACAATGATATGACAAATTTGAGCACTTGAAGAAGTCAAAAATATTATCATAAAAAAAAATAATAATGTTAATTTTTTCATAAAAAATAGTTTTTTGTTTTTGTTAAAAAAAACAATAAAGATAATAACAAAAAAGTAAAGCCCATATTAAAACTCAAACAATTGAAAAACTTGCATTTTGAACAAAAATAAATAGAATTATTCTCGTTAAGAGAACTTTAACTATTTAATAACTGATAAAATGAAAAAAAACTGAATTTATACATTATGATTGATTTTAATTGTTGTATGATGATTGAATCGATGATTAGTTTGATTTTTAAATTTTGACTTGGTAGCAGCTATATTTGGAGATATGACTATAATAAGTCGTATAGTTTACTCTCTAGTTGGAATATCTGCACTATACATATTGGCAGAACAACTATGAATGTTGAAAAAATAAAAAAATCAAAATCTTTTTAAAAACTGGATTAACAGAAATCCAGTTTTTTATTTTGATTTTATTTATTATATCTTTAGATTAATCTTTATATTTTAGACATTTTTAATTGTATTTTGATAAAATTTAATTTTTCATTTATAAATCTTGGTTGTAGCAAAAACTTAGTAGATACACAATTTCTCCTATGAAATATTTTTTGATTAGCTGGAAACAATCCAAATTACGAAATCAACTACTCCACTGAACCTTACGACAATAGCGTAAAATATGTTTTTTTAAATACGTGTGGATTTATATCTAGTGGTAGATATGAGATGCTTGAGACAATCAACAAATTAATAAATGAAGATAAAGTCGTATATTTACTTGGTTGTGGATTATATTATTTTCAAAATCTAGACAAGACAAAAATAAATAAAAAAGAAATGAAAGAACGAAAAAAACTATTACAAAATAAAAATATACATCTACTATCTTGGGATGATTGGAACGAAATATCACTAGAAAGATTAGTAAAATGATATGACTCTAAAATATTTTGAGAAAGTCCAATTTATAAGTGAATAAGAGCCTATACCAACGCAGAATATTGATTTGAATACTTAAAAATTGCTGAATGATGCAACAATAATTGTAGCTTTTGTATTATACCAAAAATTAGATGAAAGCAGAAATCACTACCAATAGAAGAAATAATTGAAGAAATAGAAAATATGCTAAAAGTATGAATAGAAGAAATTATATTAATTGCTCAAGATACAAATATATATGGTATAGATCTTTATGGTAAATCGATGCTATTTGAATTATTGGAAAAGATAGAAAAAATTGATTGAAATTTTATGTATAGAATACTCTATCTATATCCAGATGTTTTGACTTTGAAACAGCTAGAAAAATTGAAAGAATTTGAAAAATTTATACCATATTTTGATATACCATTACAGCATATTAGCACAAATGTTTTAAAAAATATGGGGAGATTTTATGACCAAAAACATATTTATAGATTACTAGATTTTATAGACAAAAACTTTGAAACTAAATTTGTTAGAACAAATATAATTGTATGATTTCCATGAGAAACACAAGAAAATTTTGAAGAGCTTTGCAGTTTTGTTGAAGATTCAAATTTTGATAATGTAGCATTGTTTGAATATCATGACGAGCCACTGGCCGAATCTAGCAAATTAGAAAATAAAGTAGACTGAAAAATTATACACGAAAGATTTTCAAAGTTAAAAAAAATATTGGAAGTAAGGGACGCTCGCGAGCGTCCCCTACAACAAAAAGAAAAAATATGATTCATAACTTGATTTAAAGGTACTGAAGAAAATCCAACAATTATTGTTCGTCCATGGCTTCATGCACCAGAAATTGATAGCTATGATGAAATTAAACTAGATCAAATAAAATGAGCTTACAGTGAAAATTGAGAATTAGATGTAGGAATCAAGATTGAATATAAAAAATAACTAAAGTCAATCTATAAAACCAATCAAAATCAAATTTTTGGATAAAAAATCAACTTTTGAATATAATTATATTAGCTTTTTATATCATTGAAAAGCTAATGATAAAAAACCTTTTATGAAAAATGAAACTTAAAAAAACCTGGAAATGAATTTTTATATTATTCATTAGTTTTTCTATTTTTGGAATAAGTTTAGGTAACTATGAATGATTTTTGGATAACCTTAGACAAACTGGTATCCCAGTAGATGAGATAATAGAAAGCGATCAAATATCTAGATATGAATTAACAAGGCTTTTGAACGCAGTAAACTGTGAAGATTGTGTAAACACTCCTCAATGGATGATTGATAAATATATTAATCCACGATGGAATGACTTCACTACTCTTCCCTGAAAAGACTTTGGTGATATTTGATATAAATGATGAATATATAATGGTAAAATTTATTATTATTGTGTAGCATATGTATGAGAAAATGTATGGATGAGATGATATCCCGAATGAATAAGTCCAATCTGTGATTGAAAGTTTTGTGGAAACAGAAATACAACTATTTGAGAGTTTTTACAGGTTGTTTTGAATATAGCAGATCAATATGTATATAAGAATTACTTAACTAACTGGGTAGAAATACAAACTTGGATGCAAGGATTGAATCCTTGATCTTATCCAGAAGAGAATCTAAATGAAGATGATAAAAAAATAATAAACAAATACGCTAATGAAAATATGTCTGGTATATTACCCAACGAAAACTCTATTCAATCATATATGAAGTACTGTATGTTCAATTTGGAAAAATGTGGTATGCAAAGCTTTGGAGAAATTAAACAATGATATTGGCCAGTTTCTGAACTAAATATATTGTATGACAACAATATTGTAGAACACGAAAAATTTGAAGATTGAGAAGTACATGAATTGGTAGAGGGAAAGTATGTTTTGGAAACTTTATATAATTTATTTAAAATAATTGATTGTTCATTTGAACACAACTATGATTGTGATCCTATGGATAATTTAAATGATAATTGTCCAAATCATTATAATCCTAGCCAAAAAGATACAGATTGAGATGGCATTGGTGATGTATGTGATGAAGATATAGATGGTGATTGAATATTAAATCCAATATGAATTGTGGATGACTTATGAAGAATAGTAATTTCAAAACGAGATGACTGAATGGACAATTGTTTATTTATTCCAAATCCAGATCAAAAAGATAGCAATAATAATGGAGTATGAGATGCATGTGAAGATAGTCAAAACTATTTGTGAATGTACATAAAAACAGAAGGACTTACAACAACAGCTCCTGTCACTGTGAATTTTGAAGCAGTAACAAAATGAGATATAAAATGAGATATAAAACGAAACTTTGGCGACTGATCTACTGCTATTGGAAAAAGAGTCAGCCATACTTTTATAAAAAACTGAATATATAATATTGAGTCTAGTGCAAATTGAATAAACAATAAAGCTCATGCTTCTACAAAAATACTAGTTTGAAAAAATGTACTAGATAATCATAGTTTACAAATAAATTCCGATAAGATATCTTGACCATTACCTTTGCAAGTAAAATTTAAAATAGATAAAAAATGATTATTTGACAAATTTGAATGGAATTTTGGAGATGGTAATATAATAGAAAGGTTTGATACAAATGAAATAATAAAAATATTTAGGGATCAAAGAAGTACAATGGTTACAGTAAAGTGATTCAAAAATTGAGAAGTAGTTGCAGTAGCAAATATGATTTTATCAGTATGAGAAAATGAGTTGGCTAGTAAGATCTCTGCAAATAATATAAGCCCTAAAAAAGGACAAAGCATAAAAATATCTACAAAACTAAATGGTATAGATGAAAAAAATATTAAGAAAATAGAATGGAATTGGTGAAATGAAGAAATAGAAACAAATAAAAAGCTAGAAATGTTACATATATATGAATCATCTGGACCTCGTGTAATAACACAAAAAATTCTATTGGAAAACGATCAAGAAATACAAAACTTTTTGACAATATACGTAAGAGATGAACTTTTAGAAAAATCTTATGGTATACAAACATCTATAAATAGCCTTGTATGAAATTATTTTGAAGATACTAAATTTGAAATAAAAAACATATGATATATACCTCAAAGTATAATGTTGTTAAATAGATATGATGAAAACAATACAGAAAAAGATAATGAAGAACTTGATAAATGGCCAAAATATCTTGAATTTAAATACAATAAAGAATGAATATATAATCCTAAAAATTCAATTATTGTGGATGAGTGTATAAATCTTAATACTGTATG
>Ga0209942_1001295_pt1 | contig 13771 bp, 7 predicted proteins | sample SalPonR1_A_D2_MG_FD_185695 | JGI IMG/M metagenome (GOLD analysis project Ga0209942, IMG submission 185695) | Salt pond soil microbial communities from South San Francisco under conditions of wetland restoration - Salt Pond MetaG R1_A_D2_MG... ... | reverse complement strand
CACCAGCGCCGCGCTGCAGCTCGAACTGCGCAAGAGCGAGGAACGCAACATCAGTTCGGACGTGCTTGGGCAGTGGCTGCGCGACGAGCTGGGACCGCTACACGGTGTTCGATCCTTCCGCATCGACAGCAGCGCCGGACCCGGGGGAACGCCCATCGACATTCAACTCAAGGGCCGTGACCTGGATGAACTGCGTCGGTCCGCGGCCGAGCTGAAGCTTGAGCTGGCGAAAATAGACGGCACCCGCGACATCCGCGACAGCTTTAACTCCGGCGGACGCGAACTCAACATCAAGGTCACGCCACAGGGCGAGGCATTGGGGCTCGGGGACGTAACCCTCGCCAGCCAGGTCCGACAGGCATTCTTTGGCGCGGAAGTGCAGCGGATACAGCGAGGGCGCGACGAAGTGCGGGTGTATGTGCGACTGCCGCAGCAGGAGCGCACCCGCCTCGATACTCTGCAGGCGCTGTGGATCAATCTCCCCGACGGCAGGCGTGTCCCATTTCCCACAGTGGGCACCGCCAGCGAACAGACAGGACTCAGTGTGATACAGCGCGTTGACCTGTCCCGCGTTGTCAACGTGCAGGCCGACGTCAACAAAAGCGTCACGTCATCGAGCGAGGTGATTGCGCTGGTGGAGCGCAGTGTGCTGCCGGACATCCTCGCGCGCCACCCCAGCGTGCGCTATGACGTGGCCGGTGAAGTTGAGGAGCAGCGCGACACCTCGTCGGGGCTTATGTACGGCATGATCATCGTGCTCATCCTGATCTATGCCGCGCTCGCCATTCCGCTGAAAAGCTATCTTGAGCCACTGCTCATCATGTCCGTGATCCCTTTTGGCGTGACGGGTGCGTTTCTGGGACACCTCATTCTCGGCATGGATATCAGCGTCCTGTCCGCCATCGGTATTATCGGGCTTATCGGCGTGGTGGTGAATGACAGCCTGGTGCTGGTGGATCACATCAATCATTATGTGGATGAGGGCTGCGACTGGCAGACGGCGGTGCTGGAGGCCGGCCCCTCGCGATTCCGCGCCATTCTGCTGACCTCATTGACCACCTTCCTCGGCCTGCTTCCCATCCAGCTGGAAACCTCACTGCAGGCGCAGTTCGTCAAGCCCATGGCGACCTCCGTCGCCTTCGGCATTTTCTTCTCCACGGCAGTCACGCTGTTCCTGGTGCCGACGCTGTATTACATCGCCCAGGACCTGCGGCGTATCTTCACCCCTGGCAGGGTACGCAACCGTGCCCGCGGACGTGCCGCCCTGGATTCCTCACCCTGAGCTTGTGCCGGCTGCTGGCGCAGCCGGCAGCCAGAAAACATCCCCTCACGCAGACCCCGTGTCATCACCGATCACGGGTGCAAGGCACCTGATTCCTCTCGCCTGAAAAAAAACTTGTATTACGAATGAGAACGATTATATTTTCTATTGTGTTTATCGTTCACTGACTCCAGGAGGTTTCCGTGCCTGTCCACCGCACCATTCTCGCGAGATCATTGCTGCCCCTCTGCTTTCTGCCCTCATGGGTTATCGCGCAATCCACCCCACCCTCAGCAGACAGCGCCGCTCCGTCCATCCCCGATCCGGCACTTGAAACGGTGACCGTTGTTGGCACTCGCACCGAACGCCGCCTGAGTGAGGTGGAGGCGACCATCTCGGTCTACGGGCGCGAGGACATTGACCGCTGGCTGGTGCGCGACATTCAGGATCTGATCCGATTTGAACCCGGGGTCAGCGTTGCCGGCGGCGGCAGCCGCTTCGGCCTCGAGGGTTTCACCATTCGCGGCATCGGCGGCAACCGCGTGCTCACATTGGTGGATGGCATCCGCATGCCCGAAGAGTTCTCTTTCGGCCCCTTCCTGTCAGCGCGGCGCGACTTCGTCGACGTTGATACGATTTCCCGTGTGGAGATAGCACGCGGCCCCTCCTCCACGCTTTACGGCAGCGATGCGCTGGGGGGTGTGGTGTCCGTGACGACGCGGGCACCGAATGAGTACGTGTCCGCCGATGAACCGCTGTACCTCGACACCAAGGCAGGCTACTCCAGCGAGGACAACAGCGTTATGGGCTCACTCAACGCCGCCTACGGCACCGAGCGCGTGGCCGGCCTGATCACCTACACCCAGCGCTCGGCTGAGGAGACGCAGACCGCCGGCGACATCGGCGGCTTCGGTAGAGAACGTAGTAAAGCCGACCCGCAGGCCATCGACACTCGCTCTTTCGGCGCCAAACTCGCCGTCAGTCCCGCCGAGGGACACAACCTCATTTTTGCTCTGGATCTGCTGGATGCGGACGTGGACACCACGCTGCTGTCGGATTTCGGGGAGATGGTGCGCGGGGTTGTCACGGATGCGCGCAACGCGCAGGATCAGCGGGAACGCGCCCGCTACAGTCTGAGCTATCGCTACGACAGCGCCAGCGGTTTCCTGAACAATGCACAGCTCACGGTGTATCGCCAGACCTCGGAAACCCAGCAGCTGACACTCGACCAGCGCACGTCACCGCGGCTCGGAGCACTCAGGCGTGAGCGCCGGTCCACCTTTGAGCAGCAGATCGATGGCCTGTTTGCCCAGGCCAGCCACTCTACCCAGGGGTTTGGCGCCGAGCATACAGTGACCTTCGGTGTCGACTGGTACCGCACGGACAACGCCAACCTGCGCGACGGCGGCAGTGTGAATGCCGTGACGGGCACAGCTGTCCCCGAATTCTTTCCGCTGCCGACACGCGATTTCCCACCGACTGACGTCGAGAACCGTGCACTCTTCCTGCAGGACGAGATGGTGTTTCTCGACGGTCGCCTGCGCATCACGCCCGGTCTTCGCTATGACGACTATTCGGCCAGCACCAGCCCCGACGCGCTGTATTTCAACGGCAACCCGGGCGTACCCGCGCCCGAGGACTTTGATGATTCAGACCTCACCCTGAAGCTAGGTGCGCTGTATCAGTTCACCCCGGCAATCGCGGGCTGGGCGCGCTACAGCGAGGGCTTTCGTGCGCCGCCCTACGACGATGTCAACGTCGGTTTCTCGAACTTTCTCGGCGGCTACAAGACCATAGCGGCTCCCAACCTTGCCTCGGAAACCAGCACCGGCTACGAGATGGGACTGCGTTTCAATAATCGCTGGGGACAGGCACAGGTCGCTGCCTTCACCACCCGCTACGACAATTTTATCGAAGCCAACGTTATCGCGCCCGTGTTCGCCCCCACCGGCGGCATTGACCCTGGAGACGGACTGCTGACCTTCCAGTCAGTCAATCGCGGCGCGGTGGACATTGAGGGCGTCGAATTCCGCGGACAAGTTGCGCTTGGCGTACTCAGTCCCGTCCTCGCCGCATTCTCCCTGGAAGGTGCGGCCGCCTACGCAAGCGGTGAATCCAACGAAAATATCCCGATCAACACGGTAGACCCCCTCAGTAGCGTACTCGGTCTGCGCTGGGCACCCGCACAGAGCGCCTGGAGCAGCGAACTGATCTGGACCTGGTCGGCGGATAAGGATAGCAGCGACATCGACGGTGATCGCTTCGCCACCGACAGTTTTCACCTGCTGGATTTCCTCGTGCATGCCGAGCTCTCGGATCGCATCAGCATCGACCTGGGGGTGTTCAACCTGATGGATGAAACCTATATCCGCTGGGCCGATACGGCAGGTATCGGCGAGGACAACCCAATGCGCTTTTCGCGACCCGGTCGCAACGTCAGCGTCAACCTGAGGGCAGTGTGGTGAGCCCGCGTCGGCAAGGCGGCTGGAAACCTGCGCTGGCCGCTGGCTGTCTTTTCCTTGTGGGCACGACCGCGCAGGCCATGAGCTGCGGCGAGAAGGCGGCGGACGCCACACGCATCGCCGTGGCCGGTGGCTCGCTGACCGAGATCCTGTACGAACTGGGCGAGGAACAGCGCATTGTCGCGGTCGATCGTACAGCCACGTATCCGGATGCGGCGCGAGGCCTGCCGCAGATCGGCTACGTACGCGACCTGTCCGCCGAGGGCATTCTGTCACTGGCGCCAACGCTGGTGCTCGGTGAACATGACATGGGCCCCCCGGAGGTCGTCGCACAGCTCGAATCCCTCGGTGTGGACATGCTCATTGTGCCAGAGAGCTTTGACGCCGCCGGTGTTGCCAAGAAAATCCGCTGCGTCGCGGCTGCGGTGGGCAATCCGGCGGCCGGCGAGACCCTCGTTGCGAGCACCCTGGCGCCCCTTGGCAAAAACGCCGCGGCTGAAGCACGGGGGGTCGTGCTGCTGGGAGTGCGCGGCGGCGCTCCCCTCGCAGCAGGCAGCAACACGTCGGGTCACGGCCTGCTGACCGTAGCCGGTCTGGACAATGCCATGCGCGACATCGACGGCTGGAAAGGCGTCTCGGAAGAGGCGATGCTGCTAGCGGCACCGGATTTCATCGTCATCACTCAGCGCGGCCTCGATGACGCGGGCGGCATGCAGGCACTGCTGGCACACCCGGCACTGCGTCTTACGCCGGCGGCGCAGAATCGGCGCATTATCGTGATGGACGGCATGGCCATGCTTGGTTTCGGCCCACGCACACTGGCCACGGCCGCCGCGCTGCGCGCAGAGCTGGAGGCAGCGCGATGAGTGCTGAAATCAGCACTGGCGCCGCCGTCGAGCCACGACCGCGTTCCTGGCACGCCAGCCTGCCCAATCAGCGGCTGCTTCTGTATAGCGGCCTGCTGATTGCTATTACCCTGATTGCCATCAGCGCCGGCGCTGTGGAACTGAATATTCCTGGTTTTCTTCTGGGAACCGTCGACCTGTCTGGACTGCAGCGCGCCGTGCTGCTCGAGCTTCGCCTGCCACGGGTTCTTCTGGCCGGCTCGGTCGGGGCCGCGCTGGCGATCGCCGGCGCCTGCCTGCAGGGTCTGTTTCGCAACCCGCTGGCCGAGCCGCAGTTGATCGGCGTGTCGTCCGGCGCCGCGCTCGGCGCCATTTCGATGATCGTGTTCGGCAACCAGCTGTCCATACCGGATTACCTGATGCCCTACAGCCTGCCTCTCGCGGCGATTATCGGCGCACTCATCGTGACCTCGGGGCTGTACGTGCTTGCCTGTCGTCACGGTCAGCGCAACGTTGTCGGTCTGCTGCTGCTCGGCATTGCCGTCAACGCCATGTCGGGCGTGGGTATCGGTCTGTTTACCTGGGTGGCCAATGATGGCGAACTCCGCTCACTGACGTTCTGGACCATGGGTAGTTTCGGCGGCAACCGCTGGAATACGGTCATACCCGCAGTAGCACTGATCGGGGTGGCGCTCGCCATCGTGCTGCCAACAGCGCGTCAGCTGGATCGGCTGCAGCTTGGTGAGCTGGAGGCGGAGCGTCTCGGCGTCTGCCTACGCAGTCTCAAGCGCCGCGTAATCTTTGGTGTTGCGGTTGCGGTCGGCGCGGGGGTGGCCGTCGCCGGCACCATCGGATTTGTCGGTCTCGTGGTACCCCACATCGCCCGAATGCTGGCGGGTGTGCGTCACCACTACCTGCTGCCGGCCTCCGCACTGCTCGGCGCCAGTCTCACCATTGGCGCAGATCTCGGCGCACGCACGCTGGTGATTCCGGCCGAGATGCCCGTCGGACTTATTACCAGCGCCATCGGTGCGCCTTTCTTCTTCTGGCTGATTCTGCGGGTGCGCAGCGCATGAGCCTGCTCGCCAGAAATCTTTGTGTACGCCGCAGCGGCCGGTTGCTGCTGGCGGATGTCGATGTCGAGGTGCAGCCGGGCGAGGTCCTCGCCGTGGTAGGGCCCAACGGCGCGGGCAAATCCACCCTGCTCGGCGCCCTGGCTGGGGATCTGCCGGTCGACAGCGGGTGGATCGAGATGGCGGGGCAGAACCTGCAACAGATCAGCCTCCAGCAGCGCGCCGCGCGGCGCGCTGTGGTCGGCCCTCCGCCGCAGATGGCGTTTGACTATACCGTCGCCGACGTGGTTTCCATGGGTTGGCTGCACGGTGATCGATTCGGCAGCGCCTTCGCGGCTGACGCACTCAACCGTGTCCTGCAGCGCTGCGAGCTCGGAGCGCTTCAACAGCGGATATTCATGTCGCTCTCCAGCGGTGAACGCCAGCGCGTGCAGTTTGCCGCCGGCTGGCTGCAGATATGGCCTACGCCGGATGATCAGGCGCCGCGCTGGCTGCTGCTGGATGAGCCAACAGCGAATCTCGACGTCGCGCATGCCCGGCAAATGCTGCAGCTGTTGCGAAATCTCACTGCCGACCATACCGGGGTTCTGGTAGTGCTTCACGATCTGGATCTTGCCACCCGATTTGCCGATCGCGTGCTTCTCCTTGAGAGCGGTCGCATTGCCGGTGTCGGGACGCCTGATGCCGTGATGACGCCTGAGCGGCTGAGCGCCGTCTATGGCGCCCCGGTACACGTTGAGTATCTGCCAGCCCTGAATCGGCTGGTGGTGATTGCCTGAGGTCTTCTGTCCACAACAACCGCGAGGAACTATTATGACAAACGTCGCCATCTCATCTCCCCTTGACACCCGGGCCGCAGAACTGTCGGAGCAATTTGCCGCCTGGCGCGCACAGAATCCGCGCGGCTATCTGCGCAACGCGGCCAGTGAGCTCGGCGTCTCGGAGCTGGAACTCCTGGTAGCGACCGGCGGCAGCGATGTACGCGCCTTGCGTACAGATGACATCCCGGGTCTTCTCGGCACCATTGCTGCCTGGGGGGAACTGCGCACAATGACACGCAACGACCACGCGGTTCTGGAACAAACAGGACACTACGAAAACCTGGCGTTTTTCGGCCCCGCCATGGGACAGACCGTCGGCTCCATCGATATGCGCATTTTCGCCCGACACTGGTTACATGCCTATGCGGTGGTGACCCCGGGAAAATCCGCGCCACGGTACAGCGTGCAGTTTTTCGACGCTCACGGCATGAGTATCCACAAGGTATTCACCAGCGATGAGACTGCCTATCGCAGCCTGTGTGCACAATGGGTGCCGCAACACCCGCTAGCGGGCTTGCCCGCCGTCGAGGCAGCCATTCCGGAAACGCCGCGACCTGACAGCGAGGTGGATGTGGCAGAACTGCACCGTCGCTGGGATGCGCTTGAAGACACCCACGATTTCATCGGCCTGCTCAAGCGTTGCGCCGTGACGCGAATGCAGGCGCTGCGGCTCGCCGGCGAGTCCCGCGTAATCCCGGTCAACCCCGAGGCCCTGCAGCTGACGCTGCAGCAGGCCGCAGACGCAGCAGAGAATGTGATGATCTTCGTGGGTAATCGCGGTCTGGTACAGATCTACATCGGCCAGATCCAGCGCGTTGTCGCAACCAGCGGCTGGCTCAACATTCTGGACCCGAAAGTTGATCTGCACGTGCGCGACGGCAGCATCAGCAACGCCTGGGTGGTTACCAAGCCCACGCGGCACGGACCGGTGCGCTCGCTGGAGTGCTATGGCAGCTGCGGGGAGACCATACTGCAGGTCTTTGGCAAACGCACCGAGACCGACTCAACGCCGCCCACCATGAACGCTATTTTTGACTCGGTGCTGCAGCACTGCAGGGCGGGCTGATAACCGGGGGCCGCGCCGCGTGGCCTGCCGGTTGACCACGCGACGCCACCCACTAGAACTCTTCCCAGTCCTCCTCAGCGGTAGCTGCCGGCGCTGGCCCTGGTCGGCGACTACTCGTCGGCGAGGGTCTGTGATTCGGCGAACGCGTCGGTGATTGCTGTCTCGCCGGCGCCGACTGCTGAGGCGGCCGCAGACCAGCAGCGGCAGACGGCAGTGTCTCCGCCAGCCGGAACCGCGAGACCAGATCTCTCAGCGCCAGGGTCTGCTCATCCATTGACTTGCTCGCCGCGGCTGCCTCCTCGACCAGTGCGGCATTCTGCTGCGTCACTTCGTCCAGCTGCATCACTGCTTTATTGACCTGTTCAATGCCCGATGACTGCTCCTCTGAGGCCGCATACAGCTCGGCAATAATGCTGGTCACTTTCTTCACACTGACCACTATCGCCGACAGTGTCTCACCGGAAGAGTCGACCAGGCGCGAACCATCCTCTACTTTCGTCACGCTGGTCTTGATCAGCGTCTTGATCTCCTTCGCCGCAGCGGCGCTGCGCTGCGCCAGGTTGCGCACTTCAGCTGCGACCACGGCAAAACCGCGTCCCTGCTCGCCGGCGCGGGCCGCCTCGACGGCGGCATTGAGCGCGAGCAGGTTGGTCTGGAAAGCAATTTCATCAATCACACTGATGATCTCGGATATCTCACCTGATGACTCGCTGATGGCCTGCATGGCGCTGATCGCCTTGTCGACCACCTCACCACCTTTTTCCGCCTGCTCCTGGGCACCGCCGGCAAGCTGGTTGGCCTCACGGGCGTTATCGGCACTGGAACGCACTACCGAGGTCATCTGCTCCATGCTCGACGCCGTCTCCTCAAGCGATGACGCCTGCTCTTCCGTACGCTGCGACAGGTCGAGGTTTCCCTTGGAGATTTCGCCCGCAGAGGCATTGATCGTCGATGCACTCTCGCGGATGCTGGACACGATGTCCGTCAGCCGCTCCATGGTGGTGTTGACATCCTCCTTGAGCTGCCGGAACAGACCCGGATGGTCGGCATCGATATAGCCAGTGAGGTCGCCCTCGGCGAGTCCGGAAAGCACTCTGGCGACATCGGTAAAGCCGGCACTGAGCGCACCAACCGTGTTGTTCACGTCGTCCTGCAGCTGCTTGAACAGGCCCTCATAGTCACCGTCAATGCGCCCGCTCAGATCGCCGGCGGCGAGTTGGTTCATCACCGCAGCAATATCATTCAACCCGCTACCGGTCACCTCCAGGAGATCGTTGAGCAGACTGGAGACAGTGCGAAGGAAACCTTCATACTCCTCGACGTCCAGACGGGCATCGAACCGGCCTCGGGCAGCGCCCGCGATCAGCGCACGGATCTCGCGCTCTGCCGTCTTTGCCTGAGTGACATCTTCCCACTCGAGCATATTGCCCATGTACTTGCCCTGTTCGCTTTTGATCAGCGTGGCATTCAGCGTGAAGTCGGCACCCTTGGCGTTGATAGCGACGTTTATCGGCATCTGGCGCGCGTCGGCGAGCATCGCCGGCGTATGCGACGCGTCATCGAAAAAGCGGTCGATCGTCTGGTCTTCCAGATTCTCCGGATCGAAGCCGGGGAATTGTTCGCGCAGCTTGCTGGCGCGACGCCGCAGCACTCGCTGGGCAGCCGGATTTGCGTACACTATCTCGTGCCGGCTATTCGCAAGCATGATGCAGGATGCGGAACCGTCTACCGCAGACGTGAGTCGGTCAATCTCGACCTGCTGCTCATGCTCCTTTGTGCCGTCTACCGAAAGGCCGACCACCTTGACTGGCCTGCCGCGTTCGTCGAGCACCGGAGAGTAGTTGGCAACCACCCAGGCCTGCTTGCCGTCCTTGTAGACGCGCGGGACCAAGCCCGAGAAGAAGCGGCCGGCGCGCAGGTCTTCCCACAGTTGAAGGTGCTCGGGATCTTTCGCAAAGTCTTCCGGCACCAGGTCGTCGAGCGTAAGAGCCTGAATTTCCTCAAGCGTATAGCCGCTCCGCTTCAGATAGCGCTCGTTGGCATTCAGGATGCGTCCCTCCATATCGAACTCGAGGATGCCCTGTACCCGTCCGAGGGCCTCCATCAGGCGCGAGAGGTTTTTGGCGCTTGCGATCTCCTCGGCTTCTGCGGTGGCGTCGCTGACGAGCTTCAGGATTTTGCGCACGCGGCCGCTGCTGTCCAGAACCGGGTTGTAGCTCCCGCGAATCCAGATCGGCTCTCCCTGCCGGTCAACACGGGGAAACAGCCCTTCACAATGCTGACCACGGGCCAGAGTGCGCCAGAACTCCCGGTACTCGTCACTGCGTGTGTATTCCGGGTCGCAGAGCCTGCTATGGTGCATGCCCTGCAATTCCTCCAGTGAGTAACCGACGATGCTCAGGAAATTCTCGTTAGCCGTGATGATATTGCCGTCAAGGTCAAATTCAACCACGCCATGCCCGCGACTCAACGCGCGCATGCTGGCAGCCAGTTCGTCAAGGTGTTGCTGCTTATCGTCCTCAGAGGCACTCTCATAGCCTTCCAGGCTACGGTTGTTCGATCCTTCCCACGTATCCATCGACAATCTCCACAGTTTTGCCGCCAGTTATCCGGTTATCGGCGAAAGAGGCCTTAACTTTAGTCTCGCGCTCAACTGATTTTTCGCTGTCGCCATACGCAGCCCCCGGGGACCGACGGCGGCAGATGCGCCGGGAAAAAGGAACCTCTGGCGGGCGTATACAAAGAAGGCAGGTCTTTACGGGCGGGGCACTTTGCGGCATGTTGGCTGTCGTTCGCACGCTGGCTGTCGCTAATGCGGGCAACCCGTAGATATAAAATGCACATAGATAAGAACGAGAGCCGGAACCATGAATAATGCGATGCGTACCTGCCTGTTTTGCTGCCTGATACCACTGGCGGCCTGTGATCCGCCAGGAAACGAGACGCCCATCTCCCCGGTCACGGCGACGCCTGAGGTCACGGCTGATATGGCGTGGCGGGTACACGGCCTTGACAGCGCAGAAACCCGCTTCAGCGCACTGAGCGACATCGACACGGCGAACATCGATGAACTCGGGCTCGACTGGTATTTTGATTATCCCACGCAGCGGGGCCTGGAAGCCACGCCGCTGGTCATTGACGGCGTGATCTACACCACCGCGTCCTGGAGCATGGTGTTTGCCCACGACGCACGCAGCGGCGAACTTCTCTGGTTCCACGATCCGCAGGTGCCGCGTGACTGGGCGGTGCACCTGTGCTGCGACGTGGTGAATCGAGGCGTCGCCTATCAGGATGGCACTGTGATCTCGGGAACGCTGGACGGACGACTGATCGCGCTCGATGCAGACTCCGGCGAGCCTCTCTGGCAGGTGCAGACCACCGATCCCGACAAGCCCTACTCCATCACTGGCGCTCCCCGGATTGTCAAGGACCGCATTATCATCGGCAACGGTGGCAGCGAGATGGGCGTGCGTGGCTATGTATCCGCCTATGCAGTCACCGACGGCGAGCTGCTGTGGCGTTTCCATACCGTACCGGGCAACCCCGCCGACGGCTTCGAGTCCGAGGCAATGCGCGCGGCCGCAAAAACCTGGGGCGGCGGTGCCTGGTGGGAGATCGGCGGTGGCGGCACGGTCTGGGACTCTATGGCCTACGACCCGGAGCTCGACATTCTCTACATCGGGGTCGGCAACGGCGCTCCCTGGAACCGGCAGATACGCTCACCGGATGGCGGTGACAACTTGTTCCTCTCCTCCATTGTGGCACTCAATCCCGACGACGGCAGCTATCTCTGGCATTACCAGACCACGCCGGGAGATACCTGGGACTACACCGCTACACAGCACATGATCCTCGCCGATCTTCAGATCGACGGCGCACAGCGCAAGGTCATCATGCAGGCGCCCAAAAACGGCTTTTTCTACGTGCTCGACCGGACTTCCGGCGAGCTCATTTCGGCCCAGCCCTACGCTACCGTCACCTGGGCGTCCCACGTCGACAAGGAAAGCGGCCGGCCGGTGGAGACGGCGCAGGCGCGCTATACCGAGGGTGATTCCGGACTGCAGCTACCCGGCCCTATTGGCGGCCACAACTGGCACCCCATGAGCTACAGCCCACAGACAGAGCTGGTCTATATACCGATGCAGGATACGCCCTGGGTGTATGCGGCAGATGATAATTTCGAATTCCGCCAGGGCTACTGGAACACCGGCACCGACAACCTGGTGGCGAGCCTGCCGGACGACCCCGCCATCCGCGACGCCGTCCTGGCCAGCGTCAAGGGAGCCATCGTCGCCTGGGACCCGGTCAAGGCCGAGCCCCGCTGGCGCGTCGACCACGCGGGCCCATGGAACGGCGGCATGCTGTCAACTGCCGGTAACCTGCTGTTCCAGGGCAATGCAGAGGGTAATGTGGTCGCCTATGCCGCGGACAGCGGCGAGGCGCTATGGTCGTTTCATGCCCAGACCGGCGTTGTCGCGCCGCCCATCACCTACCGGATCGACGGCAAACAGTATCTGGCCGTGGTCGCCGGCTGGGGCGGCGCCCTGGCATTGGTGGGCGGCGATGCCCTCACGGCGGGACCGATCCCCAACCGCAGTCGCCTGCTGGTGTTCAGCCTTGACGGAGACGCGACACTGCCGCCGGCGCAGGAGAGCCCCGTCGTGTTCAATCCGCCACCGCAGGAGGGAGAAGCCGAACAGGTGGCTCGAGGCAAGGCGCTGTATCTGCAGTACTGTGTTTACTGCCACGGCGATGGCGTGGTTTCGGGCGGCGCGGTCCCCGATCTGCGGGGCCTGACTGCAGACGACCATGAGAACTGGGAGAGCATCGTTATCGGTGGCCTGCACTGGCAACAGGGCATGGTCGGATTCTCGGATGCGCTCGACGAGCAGGATTCTATCGATATACAGCGCTATGTGATCGAGCGTGCGCACCATGCCCTGCGCGCCGATCGATGAAAACTGCGTCGACGCCACTGCACACACGAATTCTTCTTGCGCTGTTCCTGGGCGCGCTTGCAGGCCTGAGCGCACACAGCCTGACGGGGGATGCCGGGTGGACCACATGGCTGGCGGATAACATCGCGGCACCGGTAGGGCAGATCTTCCTACGACTGCTGCTGATGACCGTGGTTCCCCTGGTCTTTGCCTCCATCGTCCTCGGCGTGACGGGCCTCGGCGACGTGCGCAGCCTGGGCCGAGTCGGCGGCAAGACACTGGTCTATTTCGTTGCAAGCTCGGCGGTCGCCGCCGCGCTGGGCATCGTCCTTGTGAATATCATGGATCCCGGCAGCAGCATCGATCCCATGATGCGGGCCGCGTTGCTGGATGATTTCAAGGACCAGGCCTCAAGCATGCAGGCGGAGTCACCCGGCTTCGGTGTCGACATGCTGGTGAATATCGTGCCGCGTAACCCGGTGGAAGCGGCCGCAAACATGGACATGCTCGCGGTCATCTTCTTCGCGCTGGTTTTCGGTGTGGCGCTGGCCCTGACTCCGCGGGAGCGCGCTGCACCGCTGATCGCCGTCATCGAGTCGCTCAGCGATGTCGTCATCAAGATCATCGAGATGGTCATGCGCCTTGCGCCTTACGGCGTCTTTGCACTGATTTTTGTCGTCACCTCGCGCTTTGGCTGGGGCCTGCTCGCGCAGCTGGGCGTTTACGTCGTGTTGGTTATTCTGGGCCTGACGCTGCACACTGTGGTCACCCTGTCCCTGCTGGTAAAGTTTTTCGGCGGCATGAAACCCATGGACTTCTGGCGGCGCAGCCGGGCCGTCATCGTCACGGCCTTTGCCACCAGCTCCAGCAGCGCGACACTACCCACCAGCATTGCCGTGGCCGAGCGCGAGCTAAAAGTGCCGCCCACTATTGCCGGCTTCGTGCTGCCGCTCGGCGCCACCATGAACATGAACGGCACCGCCGTATACGTGGGTATCACCGTGCTGTTTCTGGCACAGGTATTCGGCGTTGATCTCACGCTCGGACAACAGGTGGTGGTGGCCATGCTCGGCGTCATCACCGCTATCGGGGCAGCGGGCGTGCCGGGCGGATCCCTACCATTGATCATGGTTATTCTCGCTTCGGTGGGCGTGCCGCCCGAGGGCATTGCCATCATTCTCGGCGTCGATCGTATTCTCGATATGGCGCGCACCGTCACGAACGTGACCGGGGATCTGACGGCAGCGGTGTTTCTCGCACACAGTGAGAAATCGCGCATCGTTCGCGCTTCCCAACACATGGCTCC
>Ga0209942_1001294_pt1 | contig 13779 bp, 11 predicted proteins | sample SalPonR1_A_D2_MG_FD_185695 | JGI IMG/M metagenome (GOLD analysis project Ga0209942, IMG submission 185695) | Salt pond soil microbial communities from South San Francisco under conditions of wetland restoration - Salt Pond MetaG R1_A_D2_MG... ... | reverse complement strand
TGGATATCATCCAGCTTCCAGGCTGACGGCAAGGGACTGGAGGCGGAACTGAAGCCGGAGAGGCTTTGAAACCACGGTTCAGGGTTTAAGGTTTACGGTTTAAGGAAAAGACGGTTCGGGGGAGGCGACATGCGGGATTCCGATGCCATGGTCGAAACGAGAACTCGAATGATTTTCCCTAAACCCTAAACCCTGAATCTCGAATCTCAGACCTGAAACCCGAAACTCAATCATTCCGCTGATTAGACGCTTGAACGTTCCCAGCCAAAAATCCTGCTTCCACTGCGGCGAACCCGTGCCGCCGGGCATGGATCTCGCCGTCGAGATCGGCGGCGAATCGCGGGCGATGTGCTGCGCCGGTTGCCGGGCCGTGGCGACGCTGATCCATTCCTCGGGGCTGGATCGCTATTACGATTTCCGCGATGCATTGCCCGAGCGTCCGGACGCACCCGAGGCGGACCCCGGGCGCTACGCCGCCTGGGATCGCGAGGCGGTACTGGATTTTCACTCCGGGGCCGAAAAAGAGGGTCGACGGCGGATCGTGCTGGTGCTGGAAAACGTGCATTGCGCCGCCTGCGCATGGCTGATTCATCGCTACCTTGGACAGTTTGCCGGCGTTTCCGAGACTCGACTGGATGTGGGCGACGGCCGCCTGCGCCTGCAGTTCGCGCCCGAACAGACGCCGCTGTCGGCGCTGTCCGCCGCGCTGGAGCGCATCGGTTATCCGCCGCACCTGGACACCCCGCATTCCGGATTGGACCGCGACCGAAACGAGCGCCGGCGAATGCTGCGCTACCTGATCGTGGCGGCGTTGGGCATGATGCAGGTCATGAGCTACGCGCTGGCCAACTACATCGCCGGAGGTTCTACTGACGCTTCCGGGAGCATGGATCCCGAGACCGAGCACTTCTTCAGGTTGATCAGCATGCTGGTCGCGGTGCCCGTGGTGCTGTATGCCGGTCAACCGTTCTTTCGTTCGGCGTTCAATCATCTGCGCCAGCGCCATCTCGGGCTGGACGTGCCGGTGGCCGCCGCGATGCTGCTGGCATTGTTTTCCAGTGTCCTGATCACGCTGTTCGGCCAGGGCGAGGTCTATTTCGACTCGGTCGTGATGTTCGTTTTCTTTCTGCTGTTGGGGCGCTTTGCCGTGATGCTTGCGCGTCAGCAGTCCGGCGCCGTGCACAGCGCACTGGCCCGAGCACTGCCGGGCCAGGCCAGACGCTTGACGGCCACGGGCAGCGAGGCGGTCGGGCTGGTGGAACTGCAGGTCGGCGACCAGGTCATGGTGGCCGACGGCGAAGTCGTCCCGGCAGACGGTATCGTGACCGATGGCGACGGTTCGGTAGACGAATCGCTGCTGTCCGGAGAGTCGGAACCGCGCCGTCGCGCGCCGGGCGATGCGGTACTGGCCGGCAGCCTGGTGACCGGCGGGTCGTTGCAGCTGCGGATCGAAAAGACGGGTAACGCGACAGTGCTTTCCGGCATCGTGGAACTGCTCAGCGAGGCGCGCAGGCGTCGGCCGCGTCTGGCCCGCCTCGCCGACAGGGCCGCGGCATGGTTCATTGCGCTGATCCTGATCTCCACCGCGCTGGCCGCAATCTACTGGTGGCGGACGGATCCGGCCAGCGTCATTCCCGTGGTGCTGGCGATGCTGGTCGTGGCCTGCCCCTGCGCGCTCGCGCTGGGTACGCCCACGGCGCTGGCCTCGGCCACGCGCGGCCTGGCGCTGGACGGCGTGCTGACCGCCAATCCGGACGCGCTCGAGGCATTGCCGCGCGTCACCCACGTGGTGCTGGACAAGACCGGAACGCTGACCGAACCCGGTGCGCGGCTGGTCGAAGTCCGCCCCGGATCGGGCCTGGCGCGCGAGGAAATCATGGGCCTGGCCGGTGCGCTGGAGCGCGTCAGCAATCACCCGATTGCGCGCGCATTTGCGCCGTTCGATCGCGGGCGGGCCGTCGCGCAGGCCGAAAATGTGACGGGCGCCGGCGTGACCGGTCTGATCGATGGACGCCGATATTGGCTGGGCCGGGCCGACTGGGTATCGGCGCAGGCGGGGGGCTGCTGCACTGAACCCGGTGAAGGTATCTGGCTCGCGCTTGTGGCCGAGGGCGCCGACGAGCCGGCCTGGCTCCGGGTGGACGCGCGACTCCGGGCCGGCGCGCAGGCACTGGTCGCGAGCCTTGTCGATTCCGGTATCCGGGTGGTGCTGGCGTCCGGCGACCGCGAGGTCAACGTCGCCTCGGTCGCGCAGTCGCTGGGCATCGCCGAGTTCCACGCCGCAATGCGACCGGAGGACAAGCTTGCAATGGTCGAGCGCCTCCAGGGCCAGGGCGCCAAGGTGGCGATGGTCGGCGACGGCATCAACGACGCCCCGGTGCTGGCCGGCGCCGACATCTCGATCGCGCTTGCCGAAGGGGCCGCGATCGCCCGCACCCAGGCCGATCTTGTCGCCACGGGCCGGGGCCTGCAACCGCTGGAGGCGCTGTTCGAGCAGGCGCCCCGCGTGCGCAGAATCATCCGCCAGAACCTGGTCTGGGCGCTGGCCTACAACCTCGGTGCGCTGCCGCTGGCGGCCGCCGGCCTGGTGCCGCCGTGGGCCGCGGCCATCGGCATGTCGGCCAGCTCGATCGCGGTGGTGCTCAACGCCCGCCGCCTCGGCCGCACCCGGCGCCGCAGGCCGGCACACTCGCAGCCACTGCCACGAACCGCCGCAGAAGTCGCATGAAGATCATCTACGTGCTCATACCGCTATCGCTGATGCTCCTGGGCCTGGCCGTCTGGGCCTTCTTCTGGGCGGTCAGAAACGATCAGTTCGACGACCTCGACACCCCGGCGATGGACATCCTCGATGATGACGAGAAATCCGCTGATGATCAGGCGCCGGAAACCCGAGATCGGAGGAAAACCAAATAACCAAATAACCAAATAACCAAATAACCAAATAACCAAATAACCAAATAACCAAATAACCAAATAACTAAATAACTAAATAACCAACGAACCAGCCAACCAGCGAACGAATGAAACCATGACCCCCTTCGCCGCCCTTGTCACCGGCCTGCTTGCCGGCCTGTTCGGATCCACGCATTGCGTGGCGATGTGCGGCGGCATCATGGCGGTATTGCACGGACAGGTGCCGCGCGGGCGCGACCGGCTGGCGGCCGGGTTTCATGCCGGGCGCCTGACCAGCTACCTGCTGCTGGGGCTTGCCCTGACGGCGCTGGGGATGCTTCCCGAGCGGCTGCTGCCGGCCGCTGCAGTACCGGTGATGCGTATCGCGCTGGGCGCATTGCTGGTCCTGATTGCCGTCTATATCGGCTTGCCGGGCCGGGTTCGCGATGCTTTCGGCGAACTCGCGCAGCCGATTACCCGGCGCGTGATGCCGTTGTTCAATCGGCTGTTGCCGGCCGATACCTGGGAAAAGGCGATTGGCCTGGGGCTGCTCTGGGGCTTGTTGCCGTGCGGTCTCTTGTACAGCGTGCTGGCCGCGGCCTGGCTTCTGGCCGACCCGGTGCCGACGATTGCGATGGTGCTCGGGTTTGGCCTGGGGACGTTGCCGTTGCTGCTCGGCGGCGGCCTGGCGGTGGCCCGGATGCGCAGCCGCATCCGGGCGCCGTGGCTGCGGGGTACCGCTGCCGGCGTCATGGCCCTGACCGGCATCCTGGTGGCTGCCGGCCCCTGGATTGCCCACCGATCCGGTCATTCAGCGGTGCAATTTCTGGTCGATTGCGTCACGCCGTGACCGCACCTGCCGGGGGCTGCGAATGAGACCCAGTCAAAATTGATGCGAGTCAAAAGCGACTCTGACCAACAGCCGTATGCTTTGCGCTAAGAGAATACGCGCAGTGAAAAGACCATGCAGGCAGCCATGCGACCCAAATTCGATGCCGACCTGATCGCCAAGTACGGTGGTGCAGGGCCTCGCTACACCTCATATCCCACGGCTGTCCAGTTCAGCGACGAATTCGGCCCGAAGGCGTGGCTGTCTGCACTCAAGGACAGCAACAAGCTGCCGATCCCGCCCGATCTGTCGCTGTATGTGCATGTGCCGTTCTGCTCGAATCCCTGCTTCTACTGCGGCTGCAATCGGGTCATCACCCGCTCGGCGACCGCCGGCCAGGAGTTTCTTGTCGATCTTGAGCGCGAACTCGACCTGACCGCTCCGCATATCGACCATGACCGAAAGGTGCGCCAGGTTCACCTGGGCGGCGGTACGCCGACGTTCCTGTCCACCGACCAGATTCATCAATTGCTGCGCTTGTTGCGCACCCGCTTTCAGTTCGACGAGGATGCGGAAATCGGGCTGGAAGTCGATCCGCGCTCGGTCGAACCGGCCGATATCCGTCGACTGCGGGAAATCGGCTTCAATCGCATCTCGATCGGCGTCCAGGATCTCGACGAGTCGGTGCAGGCGGCGGTCAATCGGGTTCACGACGAAACGCGCGTCGCCTCGATTGTCGGGGCCGCCCAGGCGGTCGGTTTCGAGTCCGTGAGCATCGATCTGATCTACGGGCTCCCGAAACAGACGACGGAAGCCTTTGCGCGCACGGTCGAGCGCATCATCGGCATGCAGCCCGACCGGCTGTCGCTGTTCAACTACGCCCACATGCCTCACCTGTTCAAGGCGCAGCAGCGCATCAAGGCCGATGAACTGCCCGCCCCGCCGATCAAGCTCGCCATCTTCCGCAATACGCTGACCCGGTTGCTGGACGCCGGTTACGAATTCATCGGCATGGATCATTTCGCACTGCCCGACGATGATCTGGCCCAGGCGCGCAGAAACGGCACCATGGTGCGCAATTTTCAGGGTTATTCGACCTGGGCCGGGCTGGACCTGCTGGCCTTCGGACCGAGCGCGATTTCCCAGGTGGGTGATGCATTCGCCCAGAACGAGCGCAAGCTTCTGGACTGGCAGATCAGCGTGCGCGACGGCAGATTGCCCGTGGCCCGGGGGCTGATGCGAACCACCGACGACCGCCTGCGGGCCGAAATCATCAGCACCGTGATGTGCAATGGGAAGCTCGATTACCGTCCTTTTGAAAGAGATTACGAGTTCTCCTTCAAGACTTATTTCCGGACCGAGCTCGAGCGCCTGCAATCTCTGGTCGACGACGGCTTGATGGTCTGGAAGGATCACGGCTTCGAAGTGACGGCCGAAGGCCTGATGTTCGTCCGCGCCATCGCCATGGCCTTCGACGCCTACCTCAAGCGGGACAATGAGGCTTCGTCCTCGCGGTTTTCGCGGATCGTTTGATCTGTTTCATACCGAACAATCGATCCGCTAACTACGGGTCGCTTTTTTGCGTCGGAAATACGCCAGACCCGATATCTTCTCTGCTATTCTTTGCATTAGAGAAAGTGAATTAGCAAGGGAGATGCGCGTCGTGAGCAAACCCATTCCGCTGACGGAAAAAGGCCAGTCGACCATTTCGTGCCGCCAGTGCGGCCTGTTCGACCTGTGTTTCGCTCAGGAGGTTGCGGAATCCAGGCGCGACGAACTCGATCGCATCATCAGGCGGCAGCGACCGCTGCACCGCGAATCCCACCTGTTTCATGCCGGTCAGCAGTTCCGCAGCGTATGCGTGGTGCAGTCGGGTACCGTGAAGACTTACCAGCTGTCCAGCGAAGGTGACGAGATCGTGACCGGATTTCACTTGCCCGGAGAACTCATCGGGCTCGATGCGATCGGCAGGGGTCGCCATCCGGAATTTGCCGTGGCGCTGGAAGACAGTCGTTACTGCGACATCCCGTTTCGGGATTTTCAGAAGATTCTCGACGAGAGTCCCAGCCTGAATCAGCTGATGCTCAAGCTGCTGTCGGCCGACATGTCGGAAACCCGCGAGTTGTTGCTGGTCGTCGGTCGCATGGATGCGCGGGCGCGGGTTGCGACGTTCCTGCTCAATATGTCGCGCAGACTCAAGCGGCGCGGTGAAGACGGCGCGCGGTTCCGGTTGACCATGGACCGGCGCGACATCGCCAACTACCTCAGTCTGACCATCGAAACGGTTTCCCGAACCCTGAGCTGGATGCAGAAGGAGGATATGCTCGCCGTGCGCGGCAAGCTGGTTCAACTGCTTGACCAGGATGCGCTTCTGGACACCGCCGGGCGCGAGCACGAAGACCTCCTGGTCGACACCGGCTGATCTGTTATCGATGCCGGATGCCCGGTGCCCGGCGTTTTCCCCGAATCAGAATTCACGTTTCCGGTAATCTTCGGTCCGGTTTGTGCACCACCCGTGCGTAGCGAGACGTCCCGTACTCGGGGCCGGGTGACATCGCAGTAGAACCGATGATGAACAAGCCGGTTCAGCTCAGTCCGGCATCCGGGTCGAGTCGACCAGCTGGCCGAAGAACAGGGCGTTGGCGAACAGCCGTTCGGTGCCCACCCAGTAGCCTCGGAACAGGTAGTCGTCGGCGATCCGCACCACCAGGCCGCTTCCGTGGCGGTCCGCCGCAAGCGCCGCAGTGCCGGCCAGTTCTTCCGATACCGGTCCCGAAAGGTAACCTGCGACCAGCGGCGGCTCGGCATATCTCCCCGGCGTCGCGTAGCGATTGCTCGTGGTCTGGAGCAGGTGCGAGCCCTGGCGAAATACGGTGACCTGCTCGTCCGAATAGCCATAGCCCAGCGGATGGGTGGTATCCAGCGTCATGGCCAAAGCGCTGCCGCCGATCAGCGTGCGTGCGAAGTCGGTCTCGAAATCGGCATAGGGTGCAGGTTCGACGTCGCCGGCGTCGGGTTCGTCTTCCGAGGCCGCTGAAGGCTCCGCAAAAGACCATTCCAGATCCAGCGATTCTACCCATTCGGCGCTGCTGCCCAATGCGACCAGTTGACCGCCGTTCCGGACGAACCGGGTCAGCGTCTCGGTGAAGTCACCGCCAAGGCTTCCCCAGCGGCCGGGCGGCATGATGATGTGGGTGTAATCGTCGAGATCCGACGGCAACTGGTCCGCGTCGATCCGGGTCACAGGCTGGTCGAGAATCGTATCGAACCAGTGCCACACGTAGCCGGCCGAGTAGGCGCTGACCGCGTCACCGGTCAGCAGGATGGGCCGGGGTGCTTCCAGCACCGGAATCGAGGGACTGCCGAGGTCGCTGCCCTCGCGCGCCAGTCCGCTGCCGATGCCGGCGATCGAGACGTCGAAGCGCTCGCCGAGGGTCGCAAGCGTTTCCTCGACAGGCGGCAGATGATCGGGCTGAATGCCGTGGTGAACGACGATGCTGCCGCGAGCGAAGCGTCGAACCGCGTCAGTGCCGGTGAGTTCGAGCGGGGTTTCGGTGGCCTGTACCCGGTAGCCCTGAGCCAGAAGCGCGGCCAGCACGGCGGGGGCACGGTGTTGTTGCCAGTCGATGACCCAGGCCGTCGATGATGAATTCAACGATGGCGCCGGAACATCCGGAAGCGAATCGGTCGAGAGCCGAGCCCCGCGCGACTGGACCCTGGAGGTGCGCGCCAGCGGAAGCCGGAAGGCGTGCTGCAGCGGCCAGGAAGACACATCGTAGAACGTCTCCATGGGCAGTTCGGTGGGCGTGGAGAAGATCGCCTCGATGAACCGGTATTGATCCTGCATCGCCGGGATCGCCCAGGCTTCTCCCGGCCCGTATTCGCGGTCGTCTATCGTGACCGATTCGGTAACCGAATGTACCTCGATACCGTGTCCAAGCAGGATTTCAAGGAGCCTGCGCGCGCGCATGGGATCGCCGCCGTCGCCGAGCAGCCAGCCCCCGCGGCCGGCGATCTCGCGCGCCTCGGAGAAGAAATCGGCCTGGTGTGCGATCAGGTCCCCGGCCAGATCGCGGCTGGCGTTGAGCGTGGAGATCGAGGTTCGTACCTGATTGGCGATCGCGTCGGCGAAGCTGCGTTCGCCGAACGGCGTTTCCATCCTGTGGCCCCGTGACGAGCCCTGCTCGAAAAGGATGCCGATGCCGCCGGTCAGATCCGGATAGGTGGAGCCCTTGCCCAGGTAGTAGTCGTCGAAGCTCTCGCGGCTGTAATAGGGTTCGCCGGCCGCGTCGAGAATCTCGCCGTGGTACTCGGCGATCTTTCGGGTCAGCTCGAAAACCCGGGCCGGCGTGGCCGGATTGTTGCGTTCCGGGATGCCGGGCTGGAAGAAGTAGCTCGAATTTCGGCCCATTTCGTGCGCATCGGTCAGCACGTGCGGGCGCCATTTCCGGTAGTGCTCGATGCGCTGGCGCGAAACCGGGTGGGTCAACGGCAACCAGTCGCGGTTGAGATCGAACCAGTAATAACCGGTGCGGCCGTTCGGCCAGCCTTCGTTGTGCTCGCGATCGTTCGGGTCGGCCGAAGGGTTGCGGCCCTTGTGCATGTTCACCCAGTGGGCGAACCGCGCGCCGCCGTCGGGATTGATGACCGGCTCCATCACGATCACCATGTCGTCGAGCCAGGCGCGAACCTGTTCGTCTTCCGAATGCGCCAGGTACCAGGCCATGATCAGCGCGGCCGAGGCGCCGGACGCTTCGTTGCCGTGCACCGAATAGCCCAGCCAGATCACGGGCGGGCCGTCGCCCTCGACGCTGGCGCGCCGCCGGTCTGTGCGAACCTCGTCTATCCGCTGCAAACGTTCGGGATTCGCAAAATACAGCAGAATCTGTTCCCGTCCGCCGTGGCTGCGGCCGATGGTCTCGATGCGAACCCGATCCGACCCGGCGGCCAGCTGGCGATAGAATCCGAGCAGTTCGTGATGATAAGGATGACGCTCGCCAGGTTCGAATCCGAGCAGTTCGGAAGCCGCCGGCGTGTTCGGGGCCATCTCGATCGAGCCCGGCAGACCGGGGGGAGCGGCCGCACCCGGTGCAGAGACGAGAAAGCCGGATAAAGTCAGCAGAACGGCGGTTGCGAATCGCATCATGATTGGGCCAATGTGTTGAGCGGCCTGATAGCATAACGGCCTGCCCAGACAATTTGGCTACCAGGAGACTTCAGCATGCAACTCGATTCCAGAGACATTGCCGACCGCACGCCCATTTCGCCGCGTTTCGCCTTTGGCAAGCCCGACCCGGAGAACCACATGGCGCTGTCGGACAATCTGAGTCCTCATCTGAACTGGACCGGGGTTCCGGCGCCGGCCAGGTCGTTCGCGGTACTGTGCGTCGACCCGGACGTGCCGTCGGCGGCCGACGACGTCAATACGGAGGGCAAGACGTTGCCGGCCGACATGGCGCGCGTCGATTTCTTTCATTGGGTCATGGTCGATGTGCCGGCCGCCGTGCGCGAACTGTCGACCGGCGAATGCAGCGATGGCGTTACCGAGGGCGGCAAGCAGAATCCGCCGGGGCCCGCCGGGTCACGCCAGGGCATGAACAATTACACCCAGTTCCTGCAGGGCTCCGAGCTCGAAGGACGTTATTTCGGCTACGACGGCCCGTGCCCGCCCTGGAACGATGCCTTGCTGCATCGCTACCGGTTCACCGTCTACGCCCTGGACGTTGAAAAACTGGATCTCGACGACGAATTCGACGGCCCTGCGGCATTAAAGGCCATGCAAGGCCATGTGCTCGATCAGGCGACCGTCACCGGGACGTATACGCTGAATCCCGAAGTTCGTTGAAGCGCCGGTTTCCGGGTTCGGGTTTCCGGATTCCGGATTCCGGATTCCGGAAAAGCAGAACCGGGCGTCGGAAGTCGGAAGTCAGGAGTCGGCAGTCGCTTTTTCCGACCACCGAACACCGACCATCGACCACCCTTTTTACCGGAAACCGGAAACCGAATTGCTAAAACCTAAAATCCAAAACCCAAAACCTAAAACCCGAACCCCGGAAACCGGCCCCCCTTGACTCCCCTCCAAATCATCGTTCTCGCTCTGATCCAGGGGATCAGCGAATTCCTCCCGGTTTCAAGTTCGGCGCATCTGATCCTGGTCGGTCAGTTCGCGACCTGGAGCGACCAGGGGTTGGCGTTCGATGCCGCGGTTCATGTCGGTACGCTGAGCGCGGTGGTCGTGTACTTCCGCGCCGATCTGATCGCACTGGCCCGTGCCGGGCTGGACAGGAATGGTGATCCGCTCCAGCGGCGGCTGCTGGCCGGGCTGGCGATCGCGACGCTGCCGGCACTGGTCGCGGGTGCGCTGGCTGCCGGGTTCATCGAGATATGGTTGCGCAGTCCGCTGGTGATTGCGGCCACGACGATCGGATTTGGCCTGATGCTTTGGCTGGCCGACCGTTTTGGCGCCGGTCATCGCTCGCTGGAGTCCTTGAATCTGGGCGGAGCGCTGTTCATCGGGCTGGCCCAGGTGCTGGCGCTGGTGCCGGGCACCTCACGATCCGGTATCACGATCACCGCCGCGCTTGCGCTGGGCCTGGAGCGCGAAGCGGCCGCACGATATTCCTTCCTGCTGTCGATTCCCATAATCGCCGCGGCCGGAGGCTGGGGTTTCGTCAACGGGCTGGCCGAGGGCGGGTCGTTCGAATTCGGTCGTTTCCTGATCGCGGCAGCCATTTCGGGAATATTCGCCTGGCTGACCATCGCAGCCTTTCTTGCGTGGTTGCGGCGATTCGGCATGGCACCGTTCGTTGCCTATCGCCTGATTCTCGGCGTTTTTCTGCTTTTCTGGTTCTGGCCGGGTTGATCCCGATCACAATTCCGGACCCATGATCCGGTAACATGAAAGCGCCACTTTCACAACAAGGAAGACGCTCCAATGAGTGCACAAGACATCCTGAAAAAGATCAAGGATGAAGAGATCGAATTCGTCGATCTGCGATTCTCCGATACCCTGGGAAAGGAACAGCACCTGACGCTGCCGACCTCCCAGGTCGATGAAGACATGCTTGCCGAGGGCAAGATGTTCGACGGTTCCTCGATCGTGGGCTGGAAGGGCATCAGCGAGTCGGACATGGTATTGATGCCCGATACCGAAGCCGCCTTCGTCGATCCTTTCTCTGAATATTCGACGCTGAATCTGCGCTGCGACGTACTGGAACCCGACACGCTTCAGGCCTACAATCGGTGCCCCCGATCTCTGGCCAAACGCGCCGAGGCCTATCTGGCGGCAAGCGGCGTCGCCGACGCGGCCTTTTTCGGCCCCGAGCCGGAATTCTTCGTATTCGACGATGTGCGCTGGAAGAGCGATATTGCGGGTTGTTTTTATCAAATCGACTCTGAAGAGGCCTCCTGGAACACGCACAAGGAATATTCAGACGGCAATATCGGGCACCGGCCACGCATCAAGGGCGGCTATTTCCCGGTGCCGCCGGTCGACAGCCTGGCCGATCTCAGATCGCTGATGTGCGTCACGCTGGAAGCCTGCGGCATCCCGGTCGAAGTTCATCATCACGAAGTCGGTACCGCCGGCCAGTGCGAAATCGGCACGAAGTTCAATTCGCTGACGCGCAAGGCCGACGAAATGCTGATGATGAAATATATTGTCCATAACGTCGCCCACCTGCATGGTCGCACCGCGACATTCATGCCCAAGCCCCTGGTTGGCGACAACGGGTCGGGCATGCACGTTCACCAATCGCTGGCCAAGGAAGGCAACAACATGTTTTCGGGCGACCAGTACGGCGGGCTGTCGGAAACTGCACTGCATTACATCGGCGGCATCTTCAAGCATGCCCGGGCGATCAATGCGTTTTCGAACTCCACAACAAACAGCTACAAGCGTCTGGTGCCGGGTTTCGAAGCCCCGGTATTGCTGGCCTATTCGGCCCGTAACCGCTCCGCTTCATGCCGTGTGCCCTGGGTGGCAAGCGCCAAGGCGCGCCGGATCGAAGTCCGCTTCGGCGATGCCGCCGGCAACCCGTATCTGACTTTCGCCGCGATGATGATGGCCGGTCTCGACGGCATTCTCAACAAGATCGATCCGGGTTCGCCCATGGACAAGGATCTCTATGATCTGCCGCCCGAAGAAGAGCGCGACATCCCGCGCGTCTGCCACGCGCTGGACCAGGCGCTGGACGCCCTGGACAACGATCGCGACTTCCTCAAGGCCGGGGATGTGTTCTCCGACGACCTGATCGACGGCTATATAGAGCTGAAGATGAAGGAGGTCACGCGTTTCCGTATGTCCACTCATCCGGTCGAGTTCGATATGTACTACTCGTCCTGAAATCCCGCTCAGTCCGGCTGCCCGGCCGCCACGGCCGGGCAGCCTGTTGACCCACGTTTCCGCCCAGACAAAGCGTCCATCCCGAGCAGGGTCGAATTCTGCGCCGGCCTAGTGGGCCATGCGGCTAATTAGCCGCATGGCCCACTAGCCGATGTTCGCCGCCATTCGGGCACGGATGATGCCGGGGAACTGTGCGGTATGATTGAGACTCCAACTCTTATTGAACCTGCGGAGGCGAGCATGGCGATTTCGAAATGGATCAAGGGATCTGTGGCGATATTATCGATTGTGGCGTTGGCTGCGCTCACGACGGTATCGCCGGTGGCAGCCCAGGATATCTACAAGACCGTCGACGAGAACGGTAATACCGTCTACACCGATCAGAAGCCAAGCGACGACGCTCAGCCAGTCAAGCTCAAGGAACTCACGGTCGTCGACCCGGTGGAACTGGGCGATGAACAGGCTGTGGGCGGTAACGGCGAGGATTCCGAAAGCGGCGATTCCGGTTCCGATTTCGGCCTCAGAATCGTGACACCGGCTGCCCAGGAATCGATCTGGAATACCGCCTACGTGCTGACCGTTCAGGTTCAGACCGCTAGCCAGCTTCCTGCTGGAACGCAGTTGGCCTACCTGGTTGACGGTGAAGTTCGTTCATCCACGCGCGCCCGGAGCGTGGAGATCGACGAAATCTATCGCGGCGAGCACCAGCTCAGCGTGGAACTCCGGGCCGCGGACGGCCGGGTTCTGGCCAGCGCCGGACCGGTCACGTTCTTCATGCGCCAGCATTCGCGCCTGCACCCGAACCCGGGTTGATCTTCCACGGCGCGGAAAAAGCGTTTCGCCCGGTTCGCCCAATGCGTACGGTTGTGAGTCGGGCCGTTTTTTGCGCGGCCTGTTTCAGTCCACTTCGATCCAGAAAGTTACCGGGCCGTCGTTGACAAGCTCGACCTGCATGTCGGCGCCGAAAAGCCCAAAAGCGGTATTCGGCCAGGCCTGCTTCATGCGCTTTTCCAGGGCTTCGAACAGCATCCGTCCCTTCTCCGGCGCCGCGGCCGGCGTGAAGCTGGGGCGGTTGCCCGAGTTCGTGTCGGCGGCCAGCGTGAACTGGGGCACCATCAGCAATTCACCGCCGATGTCGCGCAGGCTGCGATTCATGCGTCCATCAGCGTCGGCAAACATGCGGTAATTGAGGATTCGTTCGATGAAGCGGTCAAGGCGCGAATCTGCATCCTCGCGCCGAAAGCCTACCAGTGCAAGCATACCCGCGCCCGTGTTCGAAATTCTGCGGCCGTCGATGGTGACACTTGCCGAACGGGTTCTCTGTAGCAGTGCGATCATGGGTGCTCAGACGCTACCAGCGCGATTGCCGGTCGCAACTGCGGTCGCGGTCGATGCATGCCGCGCGCAACGCATTTCTTCAAGAAGGTAGCGCTTGTTCCCAATGGGGTTGCAGGCGTCGAGGTGCCCGTCGAGCCTGAAGGAATTTTGAATAGCCAAGCGCGTAGTGCTCATAAGCGATGATGGTAGCATCGGCATGGATGAAAATTTTCCTGGGGCGCCTTTTTCTCCGTATATCGGCCTGGCTGCCGTTGCGCCTCCAGCGATGGCTGGCCGCGATGATTGCAGGCCTTGTTCACCTTGCAGGTTGGCGCAAGCTGGACATCGTTCGCGCCAACCTCGCGCGAGCGTACCCCGATGCGCCGCCTGACCG
>Ga0209942_1001285_pt1 | contig 13835 bp, 10 predicted proteins | sample SalPonR1_A_D2_MG_FD_185695 | JGI IMG/M metagenome (GOLD analysis project Ga0209942, IMG submission 185695) | Salt pond soil microbial communities from South San Francisco under conditions of wetland restoration - Salt Pond MetaG R1_A_D2_MG... ... | reverse complement strand
GGCCGCACCTCCAGCTGCATGGCGCGGCAATCCTCGATCAGGTTGGCGATCTTGTCGGTCTTGTCGAGATCGGCCGACAGCACCGCGGCCATGAACTCGGCCGGATAGTGCGCCTTCAGCCAGGCGGTGTGGTAGGCGACCAGCGCATAGGCCACCGAATGTGACTTGTTGAAGCCGTAGCCGGCAAAGGTTTCGATCAGCCCGAACAGGTGCTCGGCCTCGTCGGCCCTGAGACCCTGGCCGGCGGCGCCCTCGACGAAAATGGCGCGCTGCTGGGCCATCAGATCGCGGTCCTTCTTGCCCATGGCACGTCTGAGAAGATCGGCTGCGCCCAGCGTATAGCCGCCGACCACCTGGGCGATCTGCATGACCTGTTCCTGGTAAAGGATCACGCCGTAGGTGGGCTTCAGAATCGGCTCGGTGAGCGGGTGCGGGTAATCCACCCTCGCGCGACCGTGCTTGCGCTCGACATAATCGTCGACCATCCCGGCGTCCAGCGGGCCGGGCCGGAACAGCGCCACGGCCGCGACGATGTCGTCGAAGCTGTCCGGCACGAGTTTTCGCAACAAGTCCTTCATGCCGCGCGATTCGAGCTGGAACACCGCCGTCGTATGGGCCTTCTGCAACAGCTTGAAAGTGTCGACATCGTCCAGCGGCAGGTCATCCAGCGTGACCGGATCGAGGTCTTCGTCCTGGCGCTGGCGGTTGACCGACTTCAGCGCCCAGTCGATGATGGTCAGGTTTCGCAGACCAAGGAAGTCGAACTTGACCAGGCCCACGGCCTCGACGTCGTTCTTGTCGAATTGGGTCACCACCGAGCCGGTCCGCGGATCGGTGTAGAGCGGCGCGAAATCGGTCAGCGGGCCCGGGGCGATGACCACGCCGCCGGCGTGCTTGCCGGCGTTTCGCGCCACGCCCTCGAGCTGCAGCGCCAGCTCCATGATGCTGCGCGTGTCGTCTTCGCTGTCGAAGCGCTGCTTGAGTTCCGGCTCCTGCTTCAGGGCCTTTTTAAGCGTGATGTCGAGCTGCAGCGGAATGAGTTTCGCGATCGAATCGACGAAGCCGTAGTTGTAGCCCAGTACGCGGCCGCAGTCACGCACCGCGGCCTTGGCCGCCAGCGTGCCGTAGGTGATGATCTGGCTTACCCGGTCGCGCCCGTAGTGTTCGGCCACATAGTCGATGACCCGGTCGCGACCCTCCACGCAGAAGTCGATATCGAAATCGGGCATGGACACGCGTTCGGGATTCAGGAAGCGCTCGAACAACAGGTCGTATCTGAGCGGGTCCGGATCGGTGATGCCGATGCACCAGGCCACCAGCGAGCCGGCCCCGGAACCGCGCCCCGGACCGACCGGCACATCATTGTTGCGAGCCCAGGCGATGAAGTCGGCAACAATGAGAAAGTAGCCCGAAAACCCCATTGAAACAATTACTTCGAGCTCATTCTTTACACGCTCTCGATAGTCTTCTTCGGTGTGGTCGTTGGCCGGGCCGTAGCGCTCCAGCCGCGCTTTCAGGCCTTCCTGCGTCTTGCGCCTGAGGAAATCGTCGGCGGTTTCGCCCTCCGGCACCGGAAACTCCGGCAGCACGTACTCCCCCATCTTCAGGTCGAGATTCAGCCGCTTGGCCAGTTCGACGGTGTTGTCCAGCGCAACCGGAAGGTCGGAGAAGAGTTCTTCCATCTGGGCCGGGGATTTGAGGTATTGCTGGTCGACGAAATCGTGCGGACGGTGCTTGTCGTCGAGAAGCCGGCTCTGGTGAATGCAGACCCGGGCTTCGTGGGCCAGGAACTGGTCGGCGGCCGGGAAGCGAACGTCGTTGGTCGCCACCACCGGCAGCTCGAGCTCGCTGGCCAGCGCAAGCAGTCCGTTCTCGGCGCGGGTCTCGGCGCTGCGGCCGGTGCGCTGGAGCTCGATGTAGAGCCGGTCGGGAAATTCCTTGCACCACGCCACCAGGCGGCGGCGCGCTTCCTCGAAATGGCCGCTGACCAGCGCCTGGCCGACGTCGGAGCTCCAGCCCAGCAGCACGATCAGTCCGTCGCAGGCGCCGTGCAGCCACTCGAAGCGGATACGCGGCTGACCCTGGACGCGACCCTCGATGAAGCTTTTCGAAATCAGCCGGCACAGGTTCAGATAGCCTGTGCGGTCCTGCACCAGCAGTGTGGCGGTGGAAAACTCGACTTCGTTGGCCGGGTTGGTCAATCGAACGTCGCTGCCCACCAGCGGCTTGACACCCTTGGCGTGCGCGCTCTTGATGAACTTGACCAGCCCGAACAGGTTGTGCCAGTCGGTAATCGCCAGCGCCGGCATTTCCAGCTCGCGCGTGCGGGCGGCCAACGCGGCGGGCGTGGCCAGTCCGTCTTCCAGGCTGTACTGGGAATGGACCCGCAGGTGGACGAATGGCCGGGGGGAGGTTTGCGGGATGTCGGGCATGGCCTGAAATTATAGCGCCGGAACGGATTCGCCGCCGAGGCCGGGAGGGGCGAAAAAAGGCGATTCGAGGCTTGCCAGAAGCCTCCGTACTGGTATAATGACCGGCTTGGTTTAGGGCGATTAGCTCAGTTGGTTAGAGCGCTGTCTTGACATGGCAGAGGTCACTAGTTCGAATCTAGTATCGCCCACCAAATTTTCCCTTCAGGATTCCTCAGGCACTTTCCGTGCGGCGCCGTGCGCTGCTCGGAATCCTCATGTACGTGTTATGTACACTGCGGTTCCTGCGCTGCGCGCGACACCACACGAAAAGCACCTGAGAAACCCTGAAGGGAAAATTTACCGTTCGGGAAGGAAGTTATTCCGGGGCGGTCCGGAGCGCCGCCGTGCGATGCTCGAAATCCTCATATACCGTTCACCCGCCTCGTTCGTGGCCCGGCCGTAGCGAGAGGTTGTCAGGGCGCGAAGATGGCGGACATGGCGACCGAGCGGGCCGCAGGCGTAGCCTAAGCTACGTTGAGGAGCCGCGACCGAGCCAGGTTCGGGAGATTCGGGTTCTGACGGCCTCGCAGTAGACCGGGTCGCGGACGAGGCGGGTCGATACTCCGGTTTCTGCGCGCCGCGCGACGGCGTCTGGCACGCACCCGAGGAACCCTGAGAAGAAAATTCACCATTGGGGCAGAGCGACAGGTCTGGATCGTAATCGGCCGGTCATGGAGTTATCGTCTACTAAAGTTGCGGTGCAGATTCTGCTGAGGGGTCAAATTCTTGACTTTCGACGATCATCAGAGTACCGTCTAAGTGGGTAGCGTTTGAGGCGATAAGGCATGAAAAACTATGGCATTTTTGCCACCTTGGCGGCTGGCCTCATGGCCATTAACAGCCTGAACGCTGAGGCGTTGGATGAGCCCATCATCACGATTGGTGCAGGCACGGTCGAGCGTGGGTCATCTGTTGAGATTCCGGTCGTGTTTGATAACTATGATGGCTTCACGGCCGTTCAGTTTGACCTCACGTTTGATCCATCCTTCTTCGACGAGGTCGATACGTCGCGTTGTTTCAATCACTGACCGGCGATGGGTTTCTGGCCGCCTGCCGCCGGCAGGACTGGCCAAACCAGGACGTGATTCGCTTCCTGGCGGTCAGCCTGACAGGTGAGCCCATCCCGACTGGGGAGCTCGGGTCTTTGTTCTTCCAGGCCAGTGAGGAGGCGGTTTCGGGGCTGTCGCCGCTCGAACTGCTCGAATGCACGAGCCTGGCCGCTGGCTCTGATCAGGAGGAGATCCCGATAACGGCAGGCGATTTCAGACCGGGTGAGATTATCGTCTTCGGCCTGGAACCGCCGGCCAAGCCCGCCCCGCCCGAAGCGGTGCTCAACCTGGATGGCGAAACCTTGGGCAGCGATAACCCAATGTATCGGAGTCAGGTCGAGATCGCGGACCCCATCCCGGTGCTGGCCGCAGGGCATGATGAGCTGACGCTGTCGTTGCCGGGCGGTCGTCCGATCATGGTGGCCACGAGGCAATTTATTGCCCGAGACGGCTTCGTCGATCGCCTTGATTGCCGCGACACTCAAGTGCCGGATAACCAGCCAGAGACGCCGCTGTCGTTCCGCTGGTATGGCGAAGTGGACGAAAACGGTTGGCTGGGCGTCACTGTGGTCGATGATATTGTGCGGGGCACGCTGGTTACCAGTGAGCAGTCGTTCCAGCTTGCAGGCTCACCGGAAGAGGGCTATCGCCTATTCGAAATTGATCCAGAAGAAATGCCGCCCGTCCATGGTAACTGGATGGACGATCAGTTCGGACGGGGCGCTTTCACGGTCCAGAATGACCTTAAAATTAGCGCAAGCGAACCCTTGCTGAGCACGGCCGAAGTAACCCAAAGCACAGCCCCAGTTTCGCTCGACCTGCTGATTATGTACACGGCTCAGGCTGAAATCGATGCTGGCGGGCCGGCCAGCCTGGATGCATTGATTCAGCAATCGATCGATAACACCAACCAAGCTCTTATTAACAGCGAGTACGCTGACCTTTCGGTGCGGGAAGCTCATCGGGAATTGTTGACTGGATTTGTTCCAGGCACTACAGAGCAAGGAGGTTTTGATGCTCTCTATGATCTTCGAGTTAACAGCCAAATTATTGCTGCTCAAGATGAGCGCCATGCTGATCTAACGTTGGTCCTACTACCCAACGGGCTTGCATTCTGTGGCCTTGCTTTTCTGCAGAGCCCCACCTGTGGCGGCCTCACTGATTTTCCGCAGTGTGGCTCAGGCATGGATTTTGTGGATTTCGCGATCACTTGGGTCTCCGTGTCATGCGCGAATTTTCCAGGAAGAAATAGCTTCCCGCATGAGATTGGGCATCTTTTGTGCGGCGATCATCAACCCGCTCAAGGTGTGGCCGTTGCTGATGCCTCATTCCCGTGGTCTTACGGACATTTAAGGACTACCGGCACACGATTTGGCACAATCATGTGGGTTCCAGGCGGTGGTCCAGAACTTCCTCAACCACTAAACTTTTCCAATCCGAGTGTTTTGACGCTGGGAAATCAGCCCTCCGGGATAATAAATCAGCGTGACAACATTCGAACATTTAAAGCGTTAGCTCCAACTGTAGAGCAGTACCGTGTTCCGCCACCTGAACTGATCTTTGCCGACAGTTTTGAATCACCATGATTCGGTGGTTTGTGTTATTCGCTCTTGCATTGGGCCTTACAGTGCCGGCTCAGGCCCAACAGCGTGTTGCAGATATTGGCATCGAAGTCAGAATAGAGCCGCCAGGTGTAACGCCACCTGGTACGGAAGGAATTGTTTCGATAACGATTACCAACGATGGGCCAGATATTGGTGCGGGGGTATTTCGCTGGAATCAGACCGGGGATGTCACAGGCCTGAGTTACCCACCACTGGAATTTTTAGGTCGGATTGTTGGACCCTGCACGATTTCATCATTCGGCCAGCCTCCTATTGGAGACAATTTTGGATTGCACCAGGTGCGCGATATTCCACCTGGAGAGACCCGTGTTTGTACATACGGTTTTCGCGTACTTGAAACAACCAAGCTAAAGCAAATTGCGCGTTGGAGTGTATTCGCACGCGATGGCCTGAATCTCCTGGATGATCCGAATGACACTAACAACGCTGATGAGATTCTGCTTACATTCTCCGGATTGGCCGATATTCGACCGGTGCCGGTATTGTCGTGGTTCGGTTTGTTCACTTTAGTCCTGTTACTTGGACTGGCTTCGATCCGTCGCATGCCTTAAGAATTGTGCAACGTACTCGCCTCGCTCCGGTAGGAAAGGTCTGATGCTGCCGCAGGTTCTGACGGCGTAATGATCGAGAGAGTTTTCTAGAAGGCCCGCGATTGTGATTGTCTCGCTCGCAGCGCCAAACTCGGTGATTTCAGTTGTGCACGGCTGCGGCGACCTTAGGTACAATAGCTGGCTTGTATTGCCAGTGATTCGTCCACGAAACATTCATGCCTGAAATCATGCTTCCCGACGGCAGTCGGAAATCGTTTTCCGAGCCGGTGACGGTACGCGAGGTCGCGGCCGATATCGGGCCGGGGCTTGCCAAGGCGGCGCTGGCCGGCGAGTTCAACGGCCGGCTGGTCGACGTCGATTACCGGATCGAGGGCGACGGCAGCCTTCGCATCATCACGACCCGCGACGACGAGGGCGTGGAGGTGATCCGCCATTCGACCGCGCACCTGATGGCCCAGGCGGTCAAGCGGCTTTACCCGGACACCCAGGTGACGATCGGGCCGACCATCGAGCACGGTTTCTATTACGACTTCGCGCGCGAGAAGGCCTTTCACCCCGACGACCTCGAGGCGATCGAGACCGAAATGCAGCGCATCGTCGACGAGGACCTGCCGGTCCAGCGCAGCGAGCTGCCGCGCGACGAGGCGATTTCCTTCTTCCGCGACCAGGGCGAGGAATACAAGGCCGAGATCATCGCCGACATTCCGGCCGGCGAGACGCTTTCGCTTTATCGCCAGGGCGATTTCATCGACCTGTGCCGCGGGCCGCACGTGCCGTCGACCGGCAAGCTGGGCGCGTTCAAGCTGACCAAGCTGGCCGGTGCCTACTGGCGCGGCAATTCCGACAACGAGATGCTCCAGCGCATCTACGGCACGGCCTGGGCCGACAAGAAGCAGCTCAAGCAATATCTCAAGCGCCTGGAGGAAGCCGAGAAGCGCGATCATCGCCGCATCGGCAAGCAGCTCGGGCTGTTCCATACCCAGGCCGAAGCGCCGGGCATGGTGTTCTGGCACGACCACGGCTGGCGCATCTATCGGCTGGTGCAGGACTACATCCGCGAGCGGCTGGAGGCGGCCGACTACCAGGAAGTGCACACGCCCGAAGTGCTGGATCTCGGGTTATGGCAGAAGTCCGGCCACTGGGAAAACTTCAAGGACAACATGTTCATCACCTCGTCGGAAGATCGCAGCTATGCGATCAAGCCGATGAACTGTCCGTGCCACGTGCAGATCTTCAACCAGGGCTTGCGCAGCTACCGCGACCTGCCGCTGCGCATGGCCGAGTTCGGGTCGTGCCACAGAAACGAGCCTTCCGGCTCGCTGCACGGCCTGATGCGGGTGCGCAATTTCGTCCAGGACGATGCGCATATCTTCTGCACCCCGGCCCAGATGGGCGACGAGGTGCGCGCGTTCAACGAACTGGTGTTCGACGTCTACCGCGATTTCGGTTTCGAGGACATCCAGGTCAAGCTCTCGACCCGGCCCGAGCAGCGCGTGGGCTCCGACGAAGTCTGGGACCGCGCCGAGGCCGCGCTGAAGGAGGCGCTTGAATCGCGCGACATCGAGTACCAGATACAACCGGGTGAGGGCGCTTTCTACGGCCCCAAGATCGAATTCTCGCTGACCGACTGCATCGGTCGGGTCTGGCAGTGCGGCACCATGCAGGTCGATTTCTCCATGCCCGAGCGCCTGGGTGCGGCCTACGTCGACGAGCAGGGCGAAAAGCAGGTGCCCGTGATGCTGCACCGGGCCATCCTCGGCTCGGTGGAACGCTTCATCGGCGTGCTGATCGAGCACTACGCCGGCAACCTGCCGGTATGGCTCGCGCCGGTTCAGGTGCAGGTGCTCAATATTACCGACGACCAGGCCGAATACGCCGAATCCGTCGTCAAACGCCTCCAGAAGCTTGGATTTAGGGCAGAATGCGACTTGAGGAACGAAAAGATTGGATTTAAAATCCGCGAGCAGACGCTGGCCAAGGTGCCTTACCTGCTCGTCGTGGGAGACCGCGAGAAGAACGACGGCACGGTCGCCGTTCGCCAACGCGACGGTTCGGACCTGGGTTCGATGCGGCTGGAAGCATTCGCTGACCGTCTCGGTCAGTGGGAGGCACGGCGCGGGCGCACCGTAGCCGGCGACTGAGACGATTAAATTTTTCGATAAAATTTTCCAAACCTAAGGAGACTTTCACATCGCAACGGACAAGAAGACTCGACGCAATGAAGACATCACTGCGTCGAACGTAAGGGTCGTGGGGCCCGAAGGCGATCAGATCGGAATCCGGTCGCTGGAGGATGCCATCGCGCTGGCGGAGGAAGAAGGCATGGACCTTGTCGAAATCGCACCGCAGGCGGCGCCTCCGGTATGCCGAATCATGGACTGGGGCAAGTTTCGCTTCGAGGAATCCAAGAAGGCCCAGACCCAGAAGAAGAAGCAAAAGCAGATCCAGGTCAAGGAAGTCAAGTTTCGACCCGGCACCGACGATCACGATTACGACGTCAAGATGCGCAATCTCAGGCGTTTCATTGAAGACGGGGACAAGGTCAAGGTGACGCTGCGCTTCCGCGGCCGTGAAATGGCACACCAGGATCTCGGTCGAGACCTGCTCAAGCGCGTCGAAGGCGACATGGAAGGGGAAGTGACCGTCGAACAGTTTCCGCGCATGGAAGGCCGCCAGATGGTCATGATGCTGGCGCCCAAGAAGACTTGATCCTGTTGAAAACTGACCGTTATCTATCGGGGCTTCGAGGCTTCCGAAGCCATCTCAAAAGATAGCGCGCGGACGCCGCCAGGCGCCCGCGCAGTAATTTTGAGGTGTTTTCGGGTCAGACCACGTAGACGAACAGGAACAACCCCAGCCAGACCACGTCGACGAAGTGCCAGTACCAGGCCACAGCCTCGAAACCGAAGTGGTGGTCGGGCCTGAAGTGGCCTTTCATGCAGCGCAAGGCGATGACCAGCAGCATGATGGTGCCGACGGTAACGTGCATGCCGTGGAAACCGGTGAGCATGAAGAAGGTCGAACCGTAGATGCCCGAGCCGAGCGTCAGGCCGAGATCCTGGTAGGCGTGGATATATTCCTCGACCTGATAGAACAGGAAAATGACGCCCAGGGCAACGGTTGCCAGCATCCAGAAAACCAGAGCGGCACGTTTCATCTTTTTCAGGGCCCAGTGCGCCATGGTGATCGTCCAGCCCGATGTCAGCAGGATCAGCGTGTTGAGCAGTGGCACGTCGAAGGCCGGAACGGTCTGGAATTCGCCCCCGACATTGGCCGGGCCGTTGGTTGGCCACGTGGCCTGGAAGCCCGGGTAGAGCAGTTCGTTGGTCATGGCGCCGGTGCCCGAGCCGCCAAGCCAGGGCACGGCGAACATGCGCGCATAGAAAAGCGCGCCGAAGAAGGCGGCGAAGAACATGACCTCGGAGAAGATGAACCAGATCATGCCCTGGCGGAACGAGGCATCGACCTTGTTGTTGTAAAGACCCTGCTCGGATTCACGGATGACGTCGGCGAACCAGCCGAACATCATCAGGATCACGGTTGCCGCCCCGATGATCGCCAGCCAGGGACCGGCCAAAGCACTGCTGGCACCGTTCATCCAGTTGGCCAAGCCCGAGACCATGAGGAACAGTCCGATCGATCCAACGATGGGCCATCGGGCCTGATGAGGAACGTAGTAGCTGCCTTGTGCCATTTTGACTCCCGGTTCTATTCTGACCGGGTCATTTTCCGGCCTTTGTGTTCTTATTTTATCCCGTCGCATCGAGACGCGGGAAGGTCTTGATTGTCAGCGCTCTCGAAAAGATCGAGGGCGCCTATCCCAGCACGCCGCGCCCGATGAATCCAAGATAGATGAGCGCTGCAATGCCGGCCAGCAGCGCCACCGTCCAGCGGATATGCCGGACGGGGCGCCTGTTGCCGCGGTTTTTTCTGCTTTCATCCGACATCGTCCGATCGCTCAGGCCAGCTGGTCCTTGTGCGCGGAGACGCTGTCGTCGACCTGCGGCGGCGTGTCGAAGGTATGCAGCGGCGCCGGCGAGGGCACCGTCCATTCGAGTCCGCGTGCGCCTTCCCAGACGCCGGCAGTGGCCTTCTGGCCGCCGCGCACGCACTTGATCACGATCCAGACGAACAGCAGCTGGGCAATGCCGAAAGCGAAGCCGCCGATCGACGAAATCAGGTTGAACTCGGCAAACTGAACCGAGTAGTCCGGGATGCGCCGAGGCATTCCGGCCAAGCCAAGGTAGTGCTGCGGGAAGAACAGCACGTTCACCGAGATGGTGGACCACCAGAAGTGGATCTTGCCGAGACGCTCGTCGTACATGTGGCCGGTCCACTTCGGCAGCCAGTAGTAGGCAGCCGCCATGATTGCGAACACCGCGCCGGTGACCAGCACGTAGTGGAAGTGGGCGACCACGAAATAGGTGTCGTGATACTGGAAGTCGGCCGGCACGATGGCCAGCATGACGCCTGAGAGGCCGCCGATGGTGAACAGGATGACGAACGCGATGGCGAACAGCATCGGGGTCTCGAAGGTCATCGAGCCGCGCCACATGGTCGAGACCCAGTTGAAGATCTTGATGCCGGTGGGCACCGCGATGATCATGGTCGCATACATGAAGAACAGCGAGGCGCCCAGCGGCATGCCGGTGGTGAACATATGGTGGGCCCAGACGATGAAAGACAGAAACGCGATCGAGGCCGTGGCGTAGACCATCGAGGTGTAACCGAACAAGCGCTTGCGCGAGAAGGTCGGGATGATTTCGGAGATGATGCCGAATGCCGGCAGGATCATGATGTAGACCTCGGGGTGGCCGAAGAACCAGAAGATATGCTGGTACATCACCGGGTCGCCGCCGCCGGCGGCATTGAAAAAGCTGGTGTCGAAGAAGCGGTCGGTCAGCAGCATGGTGACCGCACCTGCCAGTACCGGCATCACCGCGATCAGCAGGAACGCGGTAATCAGCCAGGTCCAGACAAACAGCGGCATGCGCAGCAGGGTCATGCCCGGTGCGCGCATGTTGAGAATGGTGGCGATGATGTTGATCGCGCCCATGATCGAAGAGATTCCCATCAGATGAATGGCGAAAATCACGAATGCGACGCTGTTGCCGCCCTGCAGCGACAGCGGCGGATAGAGCGTCCAGCCCGAGGCCGGCGCGCCGGACGGCATGAACAGTGTAGACAACAAGATCAGGAATGCGAACGGCAGAATCCAGAACGACCAGTTGTTCATCCTGGGGAGTGCCATGTCGGGCGCGCCGATCATCATGGGCACCATCCAGTTGGCCAGGCCGACGAATGCGGGCATCACCGCGCCGAAGATCATCACCAGCGCGTGCATGGTGGTCATCTGGTTGAAGAACTCGGGATTGACCAGCTGCAGGCCCGGCTGGAACAGTTCAGCGCGGATGATCATGGCCATCGCGCCGCCGACGATGAACATGGCCAGCGAGAACACCAGGTACAGCGTCCCGATTTCCTTGTGGTTGGTGGTGAGGATCCATCGGGCCAGGCCCTTGGGCTGGGCGTGATGATCGTCGGTATGAGCGGTTGTGTCAGTCATTGCGATTCCTTGCAAGATGGATCGGTGGCGCTGCGCACGATCCGGTTTCCGTCAGTTTCCAAAAGATTGGCAATCGTTCAGCAAAGCGTTCGGTCAATTCGACGCTCGACCCGCCGAGACCAGACTTTCGTCCAGCCGGGGTTCGACCTTCGAGACAACATCGGCAGGTTGGACCAGGTCGCCGGTCTCGTTGCCGAAGGCATTGCGCGTGTAAGTCAGCGCGGCGGCGATGTCGCGCGCGTCCAGCCGCTGGCCAAATGCGGCCATGGCCGTGCCGGGACGCCCGTTGACCACAACGTCGATATGTTGCGAAATCTCACCGGTCACGACTGCACTTCCGGCCAGCGCGGGGAAGGCCGGCTGCATTCCGGAACCGTCTTCCCGGTGGCAGGCCGCGCAGTGCGCCTGGTAGATGTCTTCGCCGTGCGTCATCAGCGTTTCACGGTCCATTTCGTCCATGGTCGTCTCGACCGCCGCGGTCTGCCGGTCGCCGGTCTGCTCGGACACCCAGGCGCGGTAGTCTTCAGGTGATACGGCCTCGACCACCACCGGCATGAAACCGTGATCCTTGCCGCACAATTCTGCGCACTGACCGCGGTAGACGCCGGGTTCTTCGATAAGCGTCCAGGCCTCATTGACCATGCCGGGAATGGCATCGCGCTTCCAGCCCAGATCGGGTACCCACCAGGAGTGAATCACGTCGCCGGAGGTCAGCAGGATGCGGATCTTGGTATCGGTCGGGACGACCAGGCGATTGTCGACCTCGAGCAGATAGTTGTCGACCTCGCGCGGCGAGATTTCCGATCCGATCTGGCGCGCGGCGTTGCTGTCGCGGTCGAGTGCGGAATAGAAGGAAATGTCGTCTTCCAGGTATTCGTACTGCCACAGCCACTGGTAACCGGTCACCTTGATATTCATGTCCGCGTCCGAAGTGTCTTCCATATCGATAAGCACTCGGGTGGCGGGAATGGCCATGGCCACCAGGATCAGAATGGGAATCACGGTCCAGATGATCTCGGCCCGGGTCGAATGGTGGAACTTCGCCGCCTCGGCGCCGCGCGACTTGCGGTGCAGATAGATCGACGTGAACATCGCGGCAAACACGAGGATGCCGATGAGGGTCACGATGCCGAGCACGATCATGTGCAGCTGGTAGACATCACGGCTGTAAGGCGTGACGCCGGCAGTCATGTTGTCACCTACCGCGAAGACACCCCAGGTGATGACCGTGATCACGGCCACCATCGCCAACCCGACAATCAATTCATTGGTTCTTTTCATCCTGAACTCGCTGTTTCCTTGATTCCTTTGACCTGCCACGCCGAATGTGGTTCGAGCGCCCGAATGATACTTTTGGCCGCCTCGATTCGCTCGCCGGCGGGAACAAAACTTCCGATTTCGATCCGTTCCGCATGCAGCACCAGAAAGACCCTGGGCTCACCGCGTGCAGAACGCTGTTCGACCCGAACCCAGTCTGTTGGCAACTGATGCTGCTCTACGCCCCGGACGGTGCGGAAATCGACCCGGACGCGGTCGGAATCGACCGTGATGTCCTGGCGCGCCCAGTGGCCGCGCCAGGCAATCCGAAAGCACCAGCCGACAACGACCAGGTGCACGATAGCGATGACCATGACGGGCCAATAGCCGAGCAGTGTCGGCAACAGTGCGACCGTCAGGGTCACCGCGCTCAGCGCCAGGAAAAAGCCGGCGAGCCTGTCCAGCGTAAGCGACAGGTTCGAGAGCACCTCGATCCGGGTCACCGAATTAACCTGATCTGTAACGCTTTCGCGGATCATTGAAACCGGTGAATTGCCAAAGCGCGTATTGTAGCCGATGCTCATGTGACGCGGAATCGCAATCTTCACGTTCAGGTATGTTTGATTGGCGCCACGCGGATGTCGGGAGCCCGCGACGGGCTTGCGTTAAACTCGCATTACTCCGTTGCGTGGAGGTTCGTTTCCGCCGAGCCGTGCCCGGAGCGTCGCAAACCCAGCCGGAGTAAGGCCAAATGAGTCAGGACAAGCCTTTTGTAACCTGCAGCGAATACCCTGCCGACCCTTCGCGCCAGGCGCTGGAGCATGCCTGGACCGTTCCCGAGTCCGAGCACGTCCCGCATCTGCTGGAAAACGTCGGGCTGGATCACGCCGGCCGGGTTCAGGTTGAAAAACTCGCCGTCGATCTCGTTGAAAAAGTGCGCAAGCGCAGCGAGCACCAGGGCGCCATGGAGGCCTTCATGCGCGAATACGACCTGTCTTCGGAAGAGGGCGTGGTGCTGATGTGCCTGGCCGAGGCCTTGCTGCGGATCCCGGATAACGAGACGGCCGAGAAACTTATTTCCGACAAGCTTTCCGAGGCCAATTGGGAGTCGCACCTGGGCAAGAGCGAGTCGCTGTTCGTCAATGCCTCGACCTGGGGTCTGATGCTGACCGGCCGGATGGTCAAGGTCGGTCAGTCGGCCAGGCGCGACGTTCGCTCGGTAATGGCGCGGCTGGCCAACAAGTCCGGCGAACCGGTGGTGCGGCTGGCGATCCGCCAGGCCATGCGCATCATGGGGCACCAGTACGTCATGGGGC
>Ga0209942_1001283_pt1 | contig 13844 bp, 14 predicted proteins | sample SalPonR1_A_D2_MG_FD_185695 | JGI IMG/M metagenome (GOLD analysis project Ga0209942, IMG submission 185695) | Salt pond soil microbial communities from South San Francisco under conditions of wetland restoration - Salt Pond MetaG R1_A_D2_MG... ... | reverse complement strand
AAGCGGTTTCGGGCATCATAAAAAATACCGGTTCTTTAGGAACAGGGTTATTAAATTCCTTTGCATGGTCGATATAATTTCTACCAATAGCAATTATTTTCATGATATCTTAATTAAAAAAATCCTGCCCTAAGTCATTTATTATCGCGGAAAACAATTTTGTAAGGCCTTACTTCACTTTTTGATATTCCATTTTTTATAGCCGGATCATTATTTACAATATCCATTAATTCATCTTCACTTTCCACATCAATAACAAACATTCCTCCTCGTTTTTCATCCAAAAAAGGACCAGTAATGATAAGTTTTCCTTTGTCAAATAGTTCCTTTAGATATTCAACATGAGGCTGCATCATTTCTTCCGTTACATCTTTTTGTAACATATGATGAATTACTACATAATTCATAGGAATTAATTTTAAATTTCTATTCTACGAACGATTCTTGTCCAATGTACCGGTTTAAATTAATTATTAAAGTTTCTTAACTTAATAGCTGTTAATACTTTTTTCGTGTACAAAGGAAAATCACTATTTATTATCCATCCAAAATATCCGGGATCTTTATCAAGCACCGACTCAACGGCTTTTCCTTTATATTTTCCAAAATTAAATACTTCCTGACCTTTATCATTGTATACAATACGACCTGCAAAATCAGCATTGGTGTTATGGGTTGAAAATTTAGACAATTTCTCAACATCATTCTCAAGTTCAGTATAACGTTCGAGCTGAGCTTTTAAAATTTCAAATGTTGCTTTTGTATCGGCTTCGGCGCTATGGGCATCTTCCAAAATCTTATTACAATAAAATTTATAGGCCGCGCTAAGGGTTCGTTGTTCCATTTTATGAAAAATCACCTGTACATCTATTGACCGCATTTTTTTTAAGTCAAATTCAATTTCGGCACGAATAAATTCTTCGGCAAGTAAAGGAATATCGAACTTACCTGAATTGTATCCTGCAATATCACATCCCTCAATAAACTGAGCGATACTTCTTCCTACTTCGTTAAAGGTAGGTTTATCTTTTACATCCTCATCTTTGATGCCGTGAATTTCTGTTGATTGGGGTGGAATAGGAATCCCGGGGTTAATCAACATGGTTTTCATTTCTTCCGAACCATCAGGAAATACTTTCAGCAATGAAATCTCCACAATTCGGTCGTTAGCAATATTAACTCCGGTAGTTTCCAAGTCAAAAAATACAATTGGTTTTTTTAAATCTAAATCCATTATTTCGATTTTTGCCCTTTACAAAAAAAGAGTTTCACTCCGAAACTCTTTTACAAGGTATTTATACTATATTTTTTTATCCTTTAATCATCATTGGCATTAACAGCATCAGCACATCTTCATCTTCGTTTTCTTTTTCTGCGGGAAAAAAGATTCCTGCTCTCGATGGATCTGAAAACTCAGCTAAAACATCGGTTGATGTTAAATTAGAAAGTATTTCGATAAGGAAAGATGATTTAAACCCAATTTCCATCTCATCTCCTTCATACTGAGAATTTAATCGTTCATTTGCAGAGATTGAAAAATCAATATCCTGAGCAGAAACATTCATCTGATTATTTTTCAACTCTAATTTCACCAAATTACTTGCCTGGTTAGAGAATAGAGCAACCCGTTTTAGTGCATTGTATAGTTCCAACCGATCAATCGTAAGTTTATTTGGATTATTGGTTGGGATAACTGAATTGTAGCTTGGATAATTACCTTCAACCAATCGGGAAACTAATTTATAATTTGACAACGTAAAGAATGCATTTTTATCATCAAACTCAATTACCACATCATTTTCTTCTTTAGGCAAAATCGCTTTTAAAAGCGATGCGGGTTTTTTAGGTAAAATAAATGATGACTCCTGATCAGCTTTAGCATCCATTCTTCGATAACGTACTAATTTATGGGCATCAGAAGCAACAAATGTCATACTATCAGTAAACAACTCAATATAAATACCATTCATTACCGGTCGTAACTCATCATCTGCTGTAGCAAAAAGAGTCTTTGTAATTCCATTTAATAATAATTCAGAAGGTAACTGAACAGAGGTCTTTTGCTCGTCTTTAATAATAGGCAACTGGGGAAAATCTTCACCATTTTGTCCAACGACATTGTATTTCCCGTTTTCGGTTGTAATAACCACCCCAAATGATTCCGTATTGATATCGAAAGTTAATGGCTGATCGGGGAATTCTTTAAGGGTATCCGTTAAGATTCTGGCAGGAATAGCGATACTGCCTTCATCTGTTACATTTTCTAATGCAATGGTTGTAATCAGGGTTGTTTCCAAATCTGAGGCGGTAATTTTTAGCTCATTATCTTGTAACTGAAATAAAAAATTATCAAGAATCGGCAATGTATTTTTGGCACTAATTACCCTGCTAATAGCCTGCAAATGACTCAATAACTCTGTACTGGATATAACAAATTTCATTGGTATTTATTTTAAATTTAATTGGTTTTTTTATGGTTGATTTAAAAATCAATAATACAAAAAAAAAATCAAGTAGCCAATATGGTTAAAGGATTTTTATATTAGCGAAAATAATCAATTTCTTTTAATAAAGGATCGAAAATATAATATTGAATAATGATTAACTCATTATTTTGATTAAAAATTGCATATGCCCTGTTATAGTCAAACGTTATTTTATTCCCAAATTCATCAAATTCCTGTTCAGCTGGTTTTCTAAAAATAGTTATGCTGTTTGTATAATTTTCGACATCGGTAACACTGATTTTACAATAAGGCGCTGACATTAAAAGGGAGTCTTTTTTATGTTCCGATAACTCCTTCTCAATACGTTCAAACGCTATTTTTTGAAAATAGGTAAAATACCGAACCACTTTCTTTACCTCAAAATCTTCCACAAATATATTCTCAGCTTCATTTTTTAAGGCAAAGGTACCATCGCTCAAGTGAATCACCTCAAATGAATTAGAGGGTTCTTTTGGGTATTCAACATGAATAGCTTTAATATTTTGTGGTTGATAATCAAAAATCGTTTTATCGCGCCATAAATTCTCATCCGTTATAAACAACTCAGCTACCAACCCTTTAAAAGAAGGAATACGCACAACAATCGGCTCACCCCTTTTAACCATCATCATATACGTTTTATTTGTATTTATATCGGGTGTACTTACATAATATTTTCTTAGCGTACGCTTATTACTTAAAATCTCAACCAATCTTCCCTCCTTTTCCAATATCTCGGCAGTTTGTTTCTTTTCATTAGCTGATAGAGGGGTAGAAATTTGAATTCGGTTTAATGCCATTAGAAAATTATCTACCAACCGTTGCCTGGCGATGTATTTACCATTAATTTTCCATTGAGCGTTTTCTTTAACAAGGGTAAGTTTTTGGTTCGCAGAAGAGATTTTAATTTTATCGATTTTCTCGGTTGATTCTACTGCAAAATTAAATCTCCGCTGACTAATTGTTCCTTTGTTTTCGGTAAAATAATAAATAGCAGCTATTATGAATAATACAAGAGCAATAAAAAAGATTTTATAGGTATTATCCAGATTTTTCAATGGTCGTTTCATCTAAACGGTATATTTTCTTTTTCTGATATAAATTAAGATTCCGCCAAAAATAAAAATAAAGATAACCGGAATAATCGTATTCATAAGTTGCCACCTCAATCTTTCGTCAATTATTTTAGCTTTATCCAGCATACGAAGCTTAAATTCACGTGAACGTAACTCGAGTAATCCTTTTTGATCAACCAGATAATGTACGGCATTCATAACAAATTCTTTATTCCCATAAGTTTGTTTGGTGTATCTGTCGTAACCCAACGGAGAGATAAAAACTCCATCGGCACGCTCTCTCACCTCGTTGCGAATGATATCCGCGTCAGCAACGACAATCATTTCTGTACGTTTGCTCGTTTCTTTAATAGAAACGTCACTTTCACCAACAATATTCTCAAGATACCGGTTTTTAAAAACCGATTCAAAGGAACCTTCCAGCAAGACAGCTATGGGTAAATTAGATTGATGAAATGCTCCAGGATTAATTTGCTCCTGTACCTGGGCCAGATTAACCAATAAGGGAGCATCTAAAACCCGTGCATGGGCAGAAGATGATAATAGTATTTTTTTTGTTATATCATCTCCAACACCAACAGTATCAATAACTCCAGGAAATTCAGTTTTAATTAAATTCAAACTTTTTGTTACAGGGTGATTATCCGGCGGGATAAGTAAAGGATAATATAACCAGGGAGCGGGAACAAATTTGGGTTGTGCACCACCAGCTGCAGTGTTAACAGGAATTAAAGCACATTGTACATCCTGAATAACATTAGGATTAATACGTACCCCATATTTAAAAAGCTGATCATTAAGATTAACATCGTTAATTAATGCAAAAGTAGAACTGCCGGTTGATAAGCTATCCATATTTACAGATACCGCATCAAGAAACCAAAGAACTTTTCCTCCATTCATAATATACTGGTCAAGAATAAACTTGCTTTTCTCGGTGTACTTTTCTTTAGGTCCTGCTATTATAACTGCATCATACGGATCAAGGATACCTAAATATTCTTTAATGGTTAGCCTGTCGATAGAGTAGTACTCTGCCAGTTCACGGGTAATATCACCTGTTTCATATTCATCCAGTTCGCTTTGCCCTTCGATAAAAGCTATCTTTTTGTGCTTTTGTGATGTAATTTTCCGAATAGCATCAACAAAAGCATATTCCAAATCCTGAATTGAATTATTAAGATTAACTTCTGTAGAAAATGCAGGATTATTTTTTAAAAAATTTACAGGAGTTTCTTTACCCCCATAAGTAATTATTGCTCCGGGAAACAAAACCTTTTGTGCCATACCTCCTTCTTCATCTCTTTCCTTTACATTTGAAGGCTCTAAACCTCTTTCATATAAATCCTGATATAAAGCGTTTCGTTTCGATTGATTAGTAGATTTTGAGGGGTTAATAAAAGAATAATGGATATTTCCTCCAGCAATAACCTGAAACTCATCAAGCATCTCTTTAATTGATTTTTGCATCCGCTGAAAACCAATGGGCATATCACCCTCCAGGTATATTTCAATATAAACTATATCATCAAGCGAATCGAGCAATTCATGGGTTACCTCTGATAAAGTATATCGTTTATCAGAGGTCAAATCCAAACGAAAGAACGTTTGGGATGAGATATAGTTGATGAGTAATATAACAATTAAAGCCAGCAATAATTGAATAATATTTTGTTTCTTATGATTTTTCATTTTAGATATTATTTAAAAGACTACCACTTCCTACTTTGTAAGATGGTTTTGGTAATTAAAAGGAAAAAAGCAATAACACTAACAAAATAAATTACATCTCTACTGTCTATTACCCCTCTGCTCATGGATTTATAATGTTCATTTATCCCCAGGTTAATGATAAAAACCTTTATTGATTCGAAGATTGAAAGCTCACTCATAAAATCAAATCCAATGTAAGCAATAAAGCTGAATAGCATTCCAAGGATAAAAGCTACAATCTGATTATCAGTAAATGATGATGATAACACACCAATCGACACATAAATAGCTGCCAAAAAAAACAGTCCGATATAGGATCCCCATGTTCCTCCTATATCAATATTGCCTACAGGGTTACCCAATTGATAAACCGAATAAAAATAAATTAATGTTGGTAATAATGAAAAAAGGACCAGTAGTAAAGCGGCCAGATATTTAGCAAAAATAATCTGAAAATCAGATAAAGGACGGGTAAAAAGCAATTCAATGGTCCCTGAATGTTTTTCATCGGCAAACATACGCATGGTAACTGCAGGTACCAGGAATAAAAATACCCAGGGCGCAATAGTAAATAACGAATCGAGGGTAGCATAACCTCCATCAAGCACATTATTTTGACCGGGAAAAACCCAAATAAACAAACTATTAACTATCAAAAAAACAGTAATAACTATGTATCCTGTTAATGAACTGAAAAAACTATTAATTTCTTTTTTTAAGAGTGTAAACATTTCCTTCCAATTAATTTGAACACAAATTTACTTTTTAAATGTTTTATTCAAAATCATATCAATTAAATTTATCATTGCTATTTTTGTAATACATTTCATTAAAGGGGTTAAATGCTTTTTAAACGATTTATTCTTTTAATCATTATATCTTTTTATGCCTTTTCGTGTTTAGGCCAAATAGCAGGGTTTAAAACAAACGGGTTAGGGATTGAAACTGACTATGGTTATGGATTTATGATGCCACACCATAAAATAATAGAATATTTTGTTGAAGATCATATTCAAACGATAGATATAAAATTTAATCAAGCCACCTATGGAAAAAAATACTGGAATCAACTTTACCGTTACCCCCATTATGGACTCGGATTTTATCGTTCAAACTTAGGTAACGATGATGTTTATGGGATGGCCAATGCACTGTATGCATACATAAAAGTACCTTTCCGGGGAAACCTGGAATCTTCAAGTCTTAGCTGGCAAATAGGTTTTGGGGGTTCATATCTGACCAAACATTTTGATATCAATGAAAATCCTCAAAATTTAGCCATTGGATCGAATTTAAATATTTATATAGATCTTAGCATTCAATCGCAAATCTCATTATCCAAAAGGATAAATTTAACCAACAACGTTAGATTTACCCATTTCTCCAACGGAAAAGTTAAATCACCCAACAAAGGATTAAATATAATATCCGGTTCGATTGGACTATTGTATCATCTAAACGAACCACCCGTGAAATATCAACTGAAACTACCCAACATAGAAAATAAAAATGAATATACGATAATTTATGCCGGGGGAATAAAAACAATATCAAGATATGAGCCGGGATATTTTTATGCTTCATCATTCATGCTGAACTACCATCATAACTATTCGTTGAAAAGACGCTGGAGTTTAGGATTCGACCTGTTTTACGATGAAACGAAAAGACAATACCCGGGGAACACTCAAAATGTAAATATTGTCAATCCTAATTTATACCAGATAGGCTTAAATATTGGTCATGAAATGGTTATGGGAAATTTAGCAATGATTATTAACCTGGGTGGATATATTTATGTTCCGGTTCAAGAAGATGCACCGATATACAGTCGTATAGGATTGCGTTATCGGTTTGCCGAAAAATATATTGCAAACTTAACCCTAAAATCACATTGGGCTATTGCAAGTTATATTGAATGGGGTATTGGTTATACTTTTAACTAAAATGTTTTTAGAGTATTGATTTTTAATATATAATATATGAAAAAACTTGTTTATTTAATTCCGATTTTATTTCTTTTTTGTTGTAATGATTCCTTATTTAATCAAGGACAAGTTATTACCCGGGAGATAAAAACCCAGTCATTTCATAACATTAAAGTCAATGATATTTTTGAGGTCTATCTATACCAGGATACTATTCAAAAAATAATTGTAAAAGGAGGAAGTAACCTCATACCCAATCTGACTTTTGAGGTTAATCAGGAAAAAACACTAATCATTGATAATTTGAATAATGCAAGATGGTCAAGAGATTATGACAGAATTGAACTCCACATTACCGTTGACACACTTCGTTTTATAACACTTAACAGCCCTTCCGACATTAAATGCATGGATACGTTAAAGACCAAAGAACTGCAGATCTTTTCTATAGCTGATTACTCAGAAATCTCTGTTTTAGTAAACTGTGACTATCTTTATTTGGTTAACTCAGGAACATCCGGCGGGCAAATTACTCTAAAAGGTAGAACTTACAGTTTTGAAGCATGGACCAGGGCATCTTTACAACTTTTTGCCGATGAATTTACAGCCCATAGAATCACCATTAAAAGCGAAAGCATCGGTGATTGTTATATTCATTCAACCGAATATCTTTCTGCAGAGATATTAAAAACAGGATTAATCTATTACCGGGGAGCCCCTGAAACAATTATATATGTGAATGAAGAAGCAAAAAATAAACTTATCAGGATAGATTAACATCCTTTTGCAAATAATTATAAAGCAATTTTGCAACTCTTTCTGAAGCACCTGTTCCACCTAACTCTTTACGTAGCTTTTCATAATTATCAAGCATTTCCTGCCGATAAACGTTATCGTAAAGGAGCTTATTTAACTCCGTTTCTAACTTATCTGCATTCATATCAAACTGAATTAACTCTTTAACTACCTCGGCATTCATTACAATATTTACCAATGAAATATATTGTGTTTTTACAAACTGCTTTGCAATAAAGTAAGAGACATTCCCCGCTCGATAGCAAACCACTTGTGGAACACTAAATAAAGCGGTTTCCAGGGTTGCTGTTCCAGAAGTTACGAGGGCAGCCTCAGCATGTTTTAATACATCATAGGTTTGATTAAAAACTACGTCTACTTTATTGTTTTGAACAAACTTCTGGTAATAATAAGGTTCAATAGAGGGAGCAGCAGCAATAACAAATTGATAATTCTTATATTGATTAATAATCTCGAGCATCACCCCCAGGTTTTTGTCAATCTCTTGTTTACGGCTTCCGGCTAATATGGCAATAATTGGTTTATCCTTCAGTTTGTTATGATGTATAAATTCATCGAAACTCCCCTCTTCATTTATTTTTTCCTGCACAGCGTCAAGCAAAGGGTTCCCTGCATAGTCAACCGGATAGTTATGTTTTTTAAAATACTCTACCTCAAATGGAAAAATCACAAACATGCGGTCTACAAAAGCTTTTATTTTTTTTATTCGGGATTCTTTCCAGGCCCATATTTTGGGTGATATGTAGTAGTATACCTTTATTCCTTTTGATTGGGCAAATTCGGCTATACGCAAATTAAATCCCGGATAATCTATTAAAATCAATACATCCGGATTATATTCCAGAATATCTTTTTTGCAGGTTTTAAGAGAATTATTGATTTTACGAAGATTTAAAACTACCTCCAGGAACCCCATGATAGCAGTTTCTTTATAATGCTTAACCAAAGAGCCGCTTTGCTGTTGCATTAAATCACCTCCCCAAAAACGAAATTCAGCTTCGGTATCAACTTTTTTCAATCCTTTCATTAAATTCGATCCGTGTAAATCGCCGGAAGCTTCACCTGCAATTAAATAATATTTCATTTTTTTTTGATAAACTTATAAAGCAAACTTTGTAACAAACACAAAGATAGCAAATACTATTGTAGCCATTAAGACACCCCGTGCCGAATACAAATAATTTAACCAGATAAAAACAAAAAAGAGAATCAGGTTTGGAATAACACACAAGCTCATAATTTTGGTAAAAACCTGGGTATCGATTAAATAATCAATTAGTTCTGTGAAAAAATATTGAGTAAACTTAGAATAATAGACAATCAACATCGTAACAATGGGCGCTAAAAAACCCAGAATCAGCCCTAAGGTAAGATTATTTAGTTTAGTTCTAAATTTCATATTTCCATTGCTTAAAGAAGTCCATTTTATCGTAGGCAGTAAAATCAATTTCTATAGGCACTATCGAGACAAAATTATTCCCCAATGCCCATTCATCAGTATCAGCAGAACCATTCTCTGTGTTTTCAAAATATCCGGTAAGCCAGAAATATTCACTATTACGCGGGTCAACTCGTTTTTCAAACTCCTCTTTCCAAACCCCTTTAGCCTGCCTACAAATTTTAACTCCTTTAATTTCTTCTTTAGGTACCGGTGGAAAATTAACATTAAGACAGGTACTTTCGGGCAATCCGTTAATTAATGTATTTTCAACAATTTTACGTCCATATTGGATTGCAGCGGTAAAATCAGCACTGCTTGAATAATCCAGATGAGAAAAACCAATGGATGGAATTCCATAGATACAACCTTCGATCACAGCACCCATCGTTCCGGAATAAACAATGCTTACAGAGGCATTGGAACCGTGATTAATTCCAGAAACCAACAAATCAGGTGTCCGATGAACAATTTCACTCATGGCCAGTTTAACTGAGTCAACAGGTGTTCCGTTACAACCATATATCGTTACGTTATCTTCTTCTTTTAACTTTTTATACCGAATAGGAACCTTCACCGTTATGGCATGAGCCATTCCTGAATTTCCATGTAAAGGCGCAACAACAATAACTTCTCCATAAGGTTTTACCATCTCAATGAGTGCATGAATCCCTTTTGCATGCACTCCATCATCATTTGTAACTAGGATTAAAGGCTTATTTTTTTCCAATGTTCAACACTTTTTTAATTTATATTTACCATTGCAAAGATATTCAATTCGCCCGAGTTTCCATACAATCATTTTTTAAATTACAGTTAAATTAGCTATAATCATTAACATACGATGTATTAATAACAAACGCTCATTATTTTTGTCAGCAGGAATTTATCCGGTTCAAGGATTAATACTTACTCATTTTTTTATATTTTTGCTCTTTATTTAAATTCGTAAATTAATTTAATCATATGAAGATATCATACAACTGGCTCAAAAATTATATCGATACAGATTTATCGCCCAGCGAAGCAGCAAAAATTTTAACCAACACGGGATTAGAAGTTGAAGGTATAGAGCATTTTGAGTCGGTAAAAGGAGGACTAAAAGGGTTAGTCATTGGTAAAGTTACATCCTGCAAAAAACATCCAAATGCCGACAAACTAAGTATAACTACTGTAGATATTGGCGAAGGGAAAGAACTCCCCATTGTTTGTGGGGCCCCCAATGTAGCGGAAGGACAAAAAGTAGTTGTGGCAAAAGTAGGTACAATTTTATATTTTGGTGAGGATGAATTAAAAATAAAAAAAGCAAAAATACGTGGAGAAGTTTCGGAAGGAATGATTTGTGCCGAAGATGAAATTGGATTGGGCACCTCACACGAAGGAATCATGGTTTTGGATAACTCGGCAAAAGTAGGCACGCCTGCCAATCAATATTTTGAGATTGAAACCGATACCATTTTCGAAATCGGGCTTACCCCCAACAGAATAGACGGCGCTTCGCATATTGGCACGGCCAGGGATTTGGCTGCTTATTTAAATCTTAAAGAAAAAACCGGTATCAAAAAACCATCGGTAGAACATTTTGAAACAGATAACAACAACCTACCCATTGATATTGAGATAGAAAATACGGAAGCCTGCCCACGATATACCGGAATTACCGTTTCTAACATTAACGTAGGTCAATCGCCCGTTTGGTTACAAAATAAGTTAAAAGCTATTGGACTAAACCCTATTAATAATCTGGTAGATATTTCCAACTTTGTATTACACGAAACCGGTCAACCTTTACACTTTTTCGATGCCGATAAAATTGAAGGAAATAAAGTAATCATAAAAACTTTAAGAAAAGGTTCTGTTTTCACTACCCTTGATGAAAAAGAAAGAAAATTATCAGCCGATGATTTAATGATTTGCAACCAAAAAGAAGGAATGTGTATTGCCGGGGTTTTTGGAGGAATAAAATCAGGAGTAACGGAAAACACCAAAAATATTTTTATCGAAAGCGCTTTCTTTAATCCGGTATATATTCGAAAAACAGCTAAGAGACATGGTTTACATACTGATGCATCGTTCCGTTTTGAGCGTGGTGCAGACCCAAATAACACGATTTACCCCCTAAAAAGGGCAGCTCTTCTGATTAAAGAAATGGGCGGTGGAGAAATATCTTCCAATATTGTTGACATATACCCCAATCCGGTTAAAAGCTGCACTATTGAATTAACGCTTAAAAACTTACAACGACTAACCGGGAAAGAGATAGAGAAGGATATCGTTAAAAAGATTCTTGAATCGTTGGATATTAAAATTACCCATGAAAAAGAGGAGCTTTTAACCCTAGAGATTCCAACTTACAGGGTAGATGTTACCAGAGAAGCTGATGTGATTGAAGAAATACTTCGAATTTACGGATATAATAACATTGAGATTTCTGAACATGTAAATTCAAGTATCTCCTACTCACAAAAACCCGATAAAGAAAAAATTCAAAATCTGATTTCAGAAACTTTAACAGCCAACGGTTTTCATGAAATCATGTGCAACTCGTTAACCAAAGCTGAATATTATACTCATTTAAAATCCTATCCGGCAGATCATTTAGTACCGATTTTCAATCCGCTTAGTAACGATCTAAATGTAATGAGGCAAACCTTATTATTTGGTGGACTCGAGTCCATTGCTCATAATATTAATCGGCGTAATCCGGATTTAAAATTATACGAATTTGGAAACTGCTACTACAAGAAAAAAACAGAAAGCGAAAATCCGCTGAAGAAATTTAACGAAAACCGGCAAACGGCACTCTTTATTACCGGAAATAAAACACCCGAAAGCTGGGTTAATAAACAAGAACCGACCACCTTCTTTTACTTAAAATCATTTGTTGAGAATATAGTAGAAAAACTAGGCATAGATCTAAACCAGATTCAACAAAACGGAGTAAAGAAAGATATCTTTACCGACGGGTTAAATTATTCATTAAATAACCAAATTTTGGTTGATTTTGGTTTTGTAAAGAAAAAAATTTTAAAAACATTTGATATTGATGTTCCGGTATATTATGCCGAATTCAATTGGGACAATCTGTTAAAAGCAACGGCAAAACACAATATCAGGTTTACCGAAATACCCAAATATCCTGAAGTAAGACGAGATCTTGCCCTTTTAATTGATAAGGAAGTGCAATTCAGTCAAATAAAAGAACTGGCCTACAAAACAGAGAAAAAACTTTTAAAACAGGTTTCGTTATTTGATGTTTTTGAAGGAGAGAAACTGGGTAAACATAAGAAATCATATGCAGTAAGTTTTATCTTACAAGACGAAAACAAAACACTTACCGACAAGCAAATTGATAAAATTATGAATAATTTTATCAGGGTTTTTGAAAAGGAAACTGGAGCTCAAATTCGATAATTTATATTTTGATAAAATGAAAAAAATAACCAAAAGAGAAATTATTGCATTCATTTTAGGCATACTTTTCAGTTTATTGCTTGAGGTAATATTTAACTGGGATGCCCATGTAAAAGCTTTTAAAGAAGGAATGAAAAGTGCCCAAAATAGTTCATTAACCGACATTTAAAATTTTTAAATTATGGCAAAAATTGAACTTATACAAGATGACATCACCAGATTAGAAGTTGATGCCATAGTAAATGCTGCCAACAAATCGTTGCTCGGAGGCGGAGGTGTAGATGGTGCTATTCACAGAGCTGCCGGAAGTGAGCTGCTTGAAGAATGTAAAACATTAAACGGCTGCGAAACGGGTGAAGCAGAGATTACTAAAGGCTATCATTTACCCGCAAAATATGTTATTCATACCGTTGGGCCGGTGTGGCATGGTGGCAATAACCAGGAGCCTGATTTGCTGGCTAATTGTTATAAAAACAGTTTAAAACTGGCCATAGACCATCATATTAGAACCATTGCATTCCCTAATATCAGCACGGGTGTTTATGGCTTTCCTAAAAATAAAGCTGCAGAAATTGCCCTAAAAACAGTTTCTGATTTCTTAAAACAAAATAATAGCATTGAAAAAGTTTATTTTGTTTGCTTTGATAATGAAAACTATACTATTTATAAAAATATTCTCTAATAAACAATTAAAGCGGGCATTCAGAGATCTATAATATTCTGAAATGTTTTTTATCCTATGATTAAACAAACGCAAACCAAAGTAAAAGATTTCCTGTCGTTAGTAAAATTCAGTCATACTATTTTTGCCATGCCATTTGCATTTATTGGTTATTTTTTGGCTTTGTATCAAACCAATGCAAATTTCGAATGGAAGCTTTTAGTTCTTATCGTATTATGTATGATTTTTGCACGGAATGCAGCCATGGCTTTTAATCGCTTTGTTGATCGAGAAATAGATAACAAAAATCAA
>Ga0209942_1001281_pt1 | contig 13876 bp, 9 predicted proteins | sample SalPonR1_A_D2_MG_FD_185695 | JGI IMG/M metagenome (GOLD analysis project Ga0209942, IMG submission 185695) | Salt pond soil microbial communities from South San Francisco under conditions of wetland restoration - Salt Pond MetaG R1_A_D2_MG... ... | reverse complement strand
ATCAGGAATATTTCCATGTCTCTTTCCTCTGCTGCTGCCAGGACATTGAGAAGCATACCGGGAAATGAGGATGACGAATAGATGGCTATCCTGCCGCCGTCATCCATTCCGAGCTTATCAAACCAGTCTGCGGTCACAATTGACCATAGCGGATTACAGGCTGTTCTTTTGGATTCCAGACTCCCCAGGGTTGTTGTAAGGGGGCTCCACTCAACACCTGTTAGCCCCAGATCCCACGGGTCAATGTCCGGAGAAGCGGCAAAACCTGAACTTTGTCTCCATTCATTCAGGTACAGCTGGGCAGACCTGACCCTCTCCCAGAGACGATCCTCATCCTCTGACAGTACACGCTGTCCTGAAAAAAACCAAATAGCCACAAGCACCAGTGCAAGCACGGCAAATTTAAATCTCGATCTTATGTAAAACTTTTTCTGTTCCTGCTGAAAGGAAAATGTTGAAGTCCGGGATATTTTGCTTTTCACAAAAACACCCCCGGCAGCATGGATAGAAACTGAACTGCCATAACTGAGGCAATTGAGACTGAAAGCGAACCAGAGATCGTCTCTATGATACCCTGACGCTGTATATCAGAACCCACAAGGCCAGGCACCACCCAACCGAGCCAGATAGTACCCTGCCAGTTGAACGTAACAAGAACCAGTTTTAACAAAAGCGCGATAAGCATGGCAGAAGCTATCCTCTGCCTTCCATAAAGACCAAAAAACCTCACTGGAATTACAAGGAGAAAGGAAACGACAATACCCATTACCAGGGAAAATACTACAGCAAAAGGATCACTGATATATAAGGCAAGAATTCCTGGAACAATTATCCCGCCGCAAGTCCAGCCTGTCCTGGAATAATAGAACATTCCAAGAACAAGACCGGCTCCTATGGTTATAAGATCTACATTTTCCATCTTTATAAAGTCTCCAGCATTAAAAGATCGAGAGGCATCCCTATGACATTACCACAGCCGAAAACCTTCTCATGTTCCATTATAAGTTCTTTGAGAGAACCGGCATTCTTTATATCAACATACTCTGCATATTTCGGTAGCAGAAGAGGCCTGTCTCCCACAATTATGCTTCTTTTCCACTGGCCTGAAAATATCCACTTACGGAATGACCGTAACCTCGAGGCTCTATCTCTGCGATGATAAAAAAGCAACGTTGTTTCTGCTTTCTTCCATCCTGTGTTTTGAAATAAAATTTCAGTACTCTCCAGATCATTTGCTGAAAATGCAACTGCGAGAAGTGATCTTCCAAAATCCAATATCCTGAAATCGGCAATATCCGGCTGCAATGAAAGTATCGCCTTCTCTGCCTTGTCCATATCAAGTCCGGTCAACTCACAGATCTTCATAACAAGTGACATGTTATCCTTCATGAAAGGTTCAGTATTCAGACCATGATCGAACATTGACGCCTCTTCCAGAATACAGTTTTTTGATCCCAGCGGTTCAGTCACAAAGGGTTTTTTCATCAATTTCCGGGTCAAAACAACTCTCGACCTGCAGGGGATCCCTGATATCAGGGCTTTTGCTGCATCTTCCTCATCCAGTCCCCATGCATCCTGGTGATCTGGCCTGACATTTGTGATCACAAAAATATCAGGTTTAAACCATTCGGCCGGGAGTATCTGCAATTCTGGAGAAATTGAACTGTTTTCCATAATGATCGCATCAGGATCCCCAGGTATATTTTTCAGCCACCATCTCATTTCTTCTACATGAGCCCCGGAGCTTCTCAATATAACCCTGGTTCCTGAAGGTGTAAGGGATCTTGGTATGACACCGGTAATACGGGCATATGAAGCGAGACCATTTACCAGCAGAGCTGTATGGATATACCTCACCACACTGCTCTTGCCGCGGCTTCCGGTTACAAGTATCTTTACAGGATACTGCTGCTGTCTGCTCATAGCGGAATTCTATCACTCGAAATAACTGTTGTCTAAATTGCAGAATCCCTTTTTCCCTTTTTCATGTATCATTCAAAGGGTAATATTTTTCTTAACTTGTCCACTTTATATATCGGAAGGGAAGATTTGAATTTGGAGAAAAAACCCTCAAGACAGACTTCGATAAAGACAAAGATCACTCTGCTTGCTTTCGGGATCTTCTTCGTAAGTCTTATGGTGGTGGGACTTTTCGTCGAAGGAACGGTTGTAGCACCTTTTGAACACAACCTCAGCGATAATGCCATGGATATTGCCCTGTCAGTGGCATCCATTCCGGATATTCAGAAAAATGTTGGCATAGATGGTGGAGAAAGAATAATTGACCCTATAGCGGACGGCATCAGGAAAAAAACCGGGGCGGAATTTGTTGTGGTCATAGATAATACAAGTAAAAGATATTCCCACCCTGTTAAGGAAAGGATAGGGAAAAAATTCGTTGGTGGAGATGAAAAGAATGTCTTTAGCGGAAAAAGTTACATATCAAAAGCAGTAGGGACTCTCGGTCCTTCCATGCGTGCGTTCGTACCAGTATTTCATGAGGGGAAACAGGTCGGAGCTGTTTCTGTGGGAGTTCTGCTGGATGATGTCAGGGCTCTCAGATGGCAGCTCACAAGACGTCTGATCTTTGCCCTTGCCATTGGTCTTCTGGTTGGCCTTATAGGTGCTCAGCTTCTGGCCTGGAACATAAAGAAAGCGAATAGAGGCCTTGAACCCTATGAGATCGTAAGAATACTAAAGGAACGCGAGGCTATCCTGGACTCTATTCCGGAAGGAATTCTTGCAATTGACGGAAAAGGTAACATAAGCCTTATTAATAATACGGCAAGAAAACTTTTGAGTGTCGATGAAAAAGATGTCCTTGGAAAACCTGCCGAGGAACATATACCAAATACAAGGCTCCCGGAAGTTATAAGGACAGGAAATGCAGAATATGATCAGGAGCAATTCCTTCTAAACAATCGTATACTGACAAACAGGATCCCTCTTATTGAAAGGGGTAATACTATTGGAGCAATAGCAAGCTTCAAAGACATGTCAACAGTACAGAATATGGCAGAGGAGCTAACTGGGGTAAAAAGATATCTTGAAGCTCTCAGAGTAAGAAATCATGAATTTCTTAATAAGCTACAGACCATATCAGGCATGATCCAGCTGGGAGAATATAAAAGGACAATTGAGTACATTTCCGGTATCGTAGATGAACACCAGACAGCAGTATCCCTGATCACTAATAGATTCAGAAACCCTTCCCTTGGAGGTCTTCTTCTTGGGAAAATGGGACGCTGCAGGGAACTTGGTATAGAGCTTGAGTTAGATCCGGACAGTTACTTTGGCGAAAAAGCGATGATATCAAGTAATGCTCTGGTCGTTATCATTGGGAACCTTCTTGAAAATGCAATGGAATCTGTGCTGGAGGTATCAAAAGAAAGAAGAAAGATAGATTTTTCCATTTTTGATGAATCCGAAAGGATAATCATAAGCGTCAGGGATACAGGAAAGGGAATAGACCCCTCGAATATTGATAACATTTTTCAAAAAGGCTTTACCACAAAAACTGATGGCAAGAGAGGATATGGGCTTTTCAGTGTAAAATCACTTGTGGAATCATACAATGGAGAGATAAACGTGGTATCTGAAAAAGATAAATACACTGAATTTGTTGTAAATCTTCCCAATAAAGGAGAAGTATTATGAACCCTATTTCTGTTTTTATAGTTGAAGATGACCCTATGGTAATGGAAATACATAAAAGGTTCATAATGTCCACCGACGGTTTCTGTATTGCTGGAACTGCTTCTGATGGACTGCAGGCCATAGAGTTTCTGGAAATGGATCCTGTTTCAATAAATCTCGTTATACTTGATATATTCATGCCGGAAATGAATGGAATAGAAACAATGAGGCGGATCCGACAGGCAAGAAAGAATGTGGATATTATAATAATATCTGCAGCACATGAAGCCGAAACGGTGAAAAAAGTTGTTCGGTATGGCGCTTTTGACTACATTGTAAAACCTTTCACCTATGAAAGGTTCAGAAAGGCTCTGGATTCCTTCAGATCATATTTTGAAAAGGCCATGTCAGAAGATCTGAGCCAGGAAGATATCGATTCCATGTTCTCAATGAAAAAAAATGGCGGGCATGCAAAAATTCTCCCTAAGGGACTGAATGAATTTAAACTGAAAAAGATAATTCAGCTTTTAACAGAAAACAAGCATCCTATTTCAGCCGATGAAACGGCTGAACTTGCCGGCGTATCCCGTGTTACAGCAAGAAGATATCTTGAATATCTTGTCTCATCAGGAAATGCAGTGGTTGAACCGTTTCACAGGGAGGTGGGCCGCCCCGTGAACAAATATAAATTACTCCAGTAAAGAGCTCTTGATAATGAAAATTTTTTAATTATCCTTCATTCCTCCCCATATTCAGAGAAATATCTTATAAACAGGAGCTGTTTAACAGACAGGTTCTCTTCTAATACAGGTAAAAACTGTTTTGTGTTGCAGAAAACAGATCAATGTTGCTGGAGCAAAGAATTCCAGTTATTCGATCTGATCATCTCACATAACCCTTTTGTTCAGAATTTTTGGACAAAACCCTTTCATAAATAGTACATATCCTTTCTTTATGTTCAAATTATTGATGCTAAGGACCCTTGTGGTTTATGGTTGGAACTACCCTTTTTAATTTTCTCAATTTTCTAAATCAAAATCCGTCACTACCATTGTTCTATGTGTGGAGTGAACTATTCAGGAGGATAATTTATGGCGAACAAGGAAAAGATATTCCAGGAATCACTGGAACTGCACAGGAAGTCCAGGGGTAAACTGGAAGTTGTCAGCAAGCTTCCCGTAGAAACAATGTCAGACCTTTCGCTGGTGTACACTCCAGGAGTGGCAGAACCCTGCCGCGAGATAGAAAGAAACCCGGATTCAATTTACCAGGTGACCTCAAAGGCCAACATGGTGGCAGTAGTCTCTGACGGCAGTGCAGTCCTTGGTCTCGGCAATATTGGAGCGGATGCATCTTTGCCCGTAATGGAGGGAAAGAGCGTTCTATTCAAGAAATTTGCAGGCATAGATGCCTTTCCCATATGTATCAAATCCCAGGAAGTAGACGATATAGTCAATATAACGTACCAGACCACCAGTTCTTTTGGAGGTATAAATCTTGAGGATATAGCAGCGCCCCGCTGTTTCGAAGTAGAAAGGAAGCTCAAGGAGATCTGCGATGTTCCCGTATTTCACGATGACCAGCACGGTACAGCGGTGATCGTACTGGCAGGTCTCTGGAATGCCCTGAAGATAGTCAAAAAGGACATAAAGGACTGCAAGATAGTCATGAGCGGAGCAGGAGCAGCAGGCACAGCCATATGCAGGTTCCTTCTCTCTGCCGGTGCCAGGAACGTTATTCTTCTCGACCGTGCCGGTGCCATATATGAAGGCAGAAGTGAGAATATGAACTGGGCAAAGGAAGAGATCGCTCTTGTAACAAATCCTGATAAGGAAAAGGGTTCCATGGAAGAGGTCATAAAGGGAGCCGACGTATTCCTTGGTATATCCGCACCGGGTCTGCTTACGGAGGAGATGGTCAGGACAATGGCCAGAGATGCTGTGGTATTTGCCATGGCCAACCCCACACCTGAGATATTCCCGGACGTAGCAAAGAAAGCAGGAGCAGCAGTAGTAGCTACAGGAAGAAGCGACTTCCCGAACCAGATAAACAACTGTCTTGGATTCCCCGGAATATTTCGGGGGGCACTTGACGTGAGAGCCACCGAGATCAATGAGGAGATGAAACTTGCAGCATCAGAGGCCCTGGCTACTCTCATATCAGAAGAGGAGCTTTCTTCTGAAAATATAATCCCTGAAGCACTGGATCCAAGAGTCGTACCTGCCGTTGCTGAAGGCGTAGCCCGGGCTGCAATAAAAACTGGTGTAGCAAGAATATAGGCTTATCCCCGGATAACCGGGTTAATTGAGCAAAATACTTTAGGAGGTATTATTTAATGAAGAAGTTTTCCAGAATAATGTGTTTCGCCCTTGTTGTAGTTATGGCAATAGGTACAATGGCTTTTGCCGCAGATGTCACACTCAAACTTGGACATATAGCTGATCCCAAGAATCCCTATGCACAGGGCGGACAGAAATTCGCCGAACTCGTCTCTGAAAAATCTGACGGAGCAATGGAGATCCAGGTTTTCCCAAGCAGTCAGCTTGGAAACCAGAGAGACCTTGTCGAGGGACTGACCCTCGGAACAGTCGATATGTGCCTGAGCAGTTCTGCAGTCCTGGGCAACTTCCTGCCCCAGATAGCAGTATTTGACCTTCCTTTCATTTTCCGCGACAGGGCCCACACATTTAAAGCCCTCGACACCATAGGAATGGAAATAGCAGCAGGTCTCGAGCCCAGAGGCATAAAGGTCCTTGCATTCTTCGAGAACGGTGTCCGTAACTTGACCAATAATATCCGTCCAGTCCGGAAACCTGGAGACATGGAAGGTCTCAAGATCCGCGTTATGGAGCAGCCAATCTACATTTCAATGATGAAGTCCCTCGGCGCCAATCCCACCCCCATGGCCTTCGGGGAACTTTTCACAGCTCTTCAGCAGGGAGTTGTAGACGGTCAGGAAAATCCAGCTGCCCATATTTATACCAAGAGATTCTTTGAAGTCCAGAAATATATTTCTCTTACAGCACACACTTATTCCGCAGAACCAATGCTTATAAGCATGATCGCATGGAAGAAACTTACACCAGAACAGCAGAATATCCTTCAGGAATCAGCCAATGAAGCAAAGGATTGGCAGCGTAAACTTGCAGTAGATCTGGAAAGCAGTTATTGGGACAAGATCCGCAAAAGCGGAAAGAGCGAAATAATTGAAGACGTCGATCGCGAAGCATTCAAAAAAGCTACTGCTCCTGTATGGTCAGATTTCGAGGACAAAGTAGGTAAGGATAATATCGAAGCCATAGTAAATCTTCAGTAAGACTTAATTTACAGAAATTTATTTTCAGGTAGCGGGCTCTGTAATGAACCCGCTACCTTTGTAAGCTTAGGAGGTTAAGCGTGTGAAGCTACTAACCAGGATAAATTCGATGGTAGACAAGTGTCTTAGGTCTATAATTACCTTCACGCTGGGAGCAATGCTCGCCCTGATTTTCTTCCAGGTAGTTTCCAGGTATGTTTTTCATAACTCTCTCGCATTCTCGGAAGAACTGGCCCGCTATCTCTTTGTGTGGACGGTCTTCCTGGGAATACCTGTAGTTCAGAGAATGGGAGGACACATGACTGTCGGTGTAATAACAGAAAGGATCAAAGGCAATCCTCTCAAGATATTCAGGATCGTGGCAAGTGTTCTTACCATCATTTTCATGGTAATTATTTTCAAGAACGGCTGGCTTATGGTCCAGAGAACTTCCTTTCAAATCTCGCCGGCCATGCAGATACCAATGTCATATATTTACTATGCTCTTCCCATTGGCTCTATAGCAATGATCCTTAATACCGTGGAAGAGCTGATAGATATCTTCAAAACCCCGGCATCTGAGACAAAGCCGGAACTTAGTGTAGACTAAAAGGAGGGTCGGTTATGCTACTACTAATAATTCTTGGTTCATTTTTTGCGATTCTTTTAACCGGCGCTCCCATTGCTACGGGTTTGGGGCTGTCTTCCGCGATAATCCTTTACAATATCCTTGATCTTCCACTTGTGGTTGTTGCACAAAGGATGTTTACTTCTGTTGACTCTTTCTCATTCATGGCTGTCCCATTCTTCATGTTGGCGGGGACCTTCATGTCCTCCGGTGGAGTCACCAGGAGGATAGTAGATTTTGCAAACGCCCTTGTGGGAGCACTTGCTGGAGGACTTGCACTTGTTGTTGCCGTTTCAGGGATGTTCTTTGCTGCTCTTTCGGGATCTTCTGCTGCCACTACCGCGGCCATAGGAACAGCCCTTATCGACGAAATGGAAGCCCGAGGCTATAAGAAATCTTTCGCAGCAGCTGTCGTTGCAAGTGGCGGAACTGTAGGAATAGTTATTCCCCCAAGTATTACCATGGTGGTTTACGGTGTTGTCGCAGACGCTTCCATCGCCGATCTTTTTCTCGGAGGTTTCGCTCCCGGTATACTCATGGGAATTTCCATGTGCATTGTCAGCTGGGTCATATCCAAGAAACGCGGTTACGGCGGAACAGGAAATATGTCACTGAAAAACATCATTCTAACCTTCAAGAACTGTTTCTGGGCCCTCATGATGCCAGTAATAATCATTGGAGGTATTTATGGCGGAATATTCACTCCCACAGAAGCAGCAGCTGTTGCTGCTGTATATGGAGCCTTTGTAGGGATCTTTGTTTACAGGGAGCTCAAGATCAGAGATCTTCCGAAGGTAATTTTCAAAGCTGCGGTGAGCACTACAATGATCATGTTCGTAGTCGGCGGAGCAAATCTTTTCGGCTGGATACTTACAAACGGTCAGGTACCCCACCAGATGGGACTCGCCTTTTCAAACTTTACTAACAGCCCAATTGTATTCCTGATGCTCGTAAACGTCCTACTTCTTTTTATCGGAACTCTTATAAATGCTTCAGCTGCAGTTGTTATCCTGACCCCCATTCTTCTGCCGATCGCCCTTACAATGGGTATCAATCCGGTATTCTTTGGAGTCATGATGGTGGTCAACCTTGCAATAGGCTGCATCACTCCACCCGTTGGTCTTGACCTGTTCGTTGTCTCAAGCATAACGAGGATTCCCATAGAAAGAGTCACCCGGGAGATAATGCCCTACCTTATAGTCCTCCTGGGAGACCTTGTCGTCCTAACATACTTCCCCGACATAATCATGTTCCTTCCCAATGTTCTGGGTGGTTAATTATAGAAAAAGATCAGGCCCCTTCATCTGAAGGGAGCCTGATCTTTTTTATACTGTGCCTGATGCTCTTCTTAAATGATCAGATCGTTTATGTCCTGTTCCACGTTTACCGTTACTGAAGGATCGAAGTTATTTACGTAAATATCAAAAGTTATATCTTCACCCGTACCGTTAAAATCGGTAACAGTGATAGTTCCATCCTGGCTCCACTGGTCATTTTCAGTAACTCCGCCCAACTCCTGGCTTTCTGTTCCTTCCAGCAGGCTAACTGTATCCCCGCTGTCTCCTGTGATAAAGAGTTCATTGTCGCCATCGGTGATATCCAGTACATCCTGGAGGGCTATGTTGCTTACCTCATGATCACCGCCGCTTGTCTCAAGATCCAGTACCTCAATATTCAAAAGATCCGGGTCATTTCCAAAGTCCAGATCGTCTCCAAGGCGAAGCTGAAGAATATCAGTACCTTCCTGGCCATCGTAGGATCTGGTGTCATCGAAAAGGATCACATCATCACCGCTGGTAGTATCCACTGGATTAATGTCGAGCTCGAAGGTGGCCGACTCAGTTCCGGAGGTATCTCCGTTATCGCTCTCCACCGTCTCCATGGTGACAGTGATACTTTCTTCCCTGGCAGTTTGAAGAATGGAGAGATCATTAACATCATCAACAGAGACCCCGGATATGTTATAGGTATCAGTTCCCTCATCATAAACAGCTCCCAGCAGATTGTCAGAACCGTCGTAAAAAGCTGCAAACTCCCCTGCACCGGTTATTGAAATGTTAACTGTCTCCGAGCCGTCATTATCTTCCAGGGTGGCATTCAGGTTGAGAGGTACCAGTTCCCCCTCATCGCCAAAGGACAGGGTGGGAGTGAGAGCTGAAATGCCATCTGCCACTGCAGTTACTTCAAGGTCGAAGGTGGCAGTGCTCTCTTCCACCTGGGAAAGTTCGTCCTCTCCGGAGAGGACTGTCAGTTCCAGTCCGCTCACAGTTCCACTGAAGTTCTCCGGAGCCTGGATACCAATAAAGTCAGGAAGTTCCCCGTTTTCAAGAGGTATGGACCATGTGTTGTTGCCGGATCCGTCATCACCGAGGTTGGACGCCAGAGTGGCGGTGGCTGAACTATCACCTGTAAAGACAAGATAACCATTAGGAAGGTTTTCAAGTATGGCTGAAATGGCCTGCTCAGACCCGTCAGTATCCACAAGACCTGTGCCGGACACAGCTATCTCCACCATGGTATCCTCAACTCCGGTTGCAGAATCCACGGTAAGGTCATATCCGTCATTAACGGGCGTCACCTCAAAAGAGATATTTTCGCTGGTGATCTCCACATTGGAAGCTCCGTCCTCCTGGGACTCTACAAAGGCATCCAGATTAACCGTTCCTGATGCATTCTCTGTTGGCTGGTATTCAAAATTCAGGGTATCTCCATTAGCAACATCAGATATTACATAGTAATTTCCATCGGGAATGTTGGGGTTTCCTGTGATTGAAGTGACGGTTAAAGAATTTCCATCCAGTGAAAGACTGCCTGTACCGCCCAGATCTGTATCTCCAACTTGAAGATAAAGTGTGTCATCCACAACGCTGCCGGATGCACCATCAGCAGGATTATTTACTGTAACAGTAATGGGAACGGTCCCGTCCTCTGCCCCATCATTAACATCGATGCTCACCACTGCAGGATCGGTTACCGGTTCAACGGTCTCGTTTATGGTAACTGTCTGGACATTCTCCTCCGCCCCTGGCCCCCAGGTGGTAAGGGTGGCATCAAAGGAAAGGTCCCCGCTGTTGTTGCTGTTTGAGTTTTCAGGAGCTGTTATGGAAACTCCAGACAGAAGGTTCTGCAGTTCCGTGGAACCAGTTCCGGAAACGGTATACAGGGTCTGTCCGTCAATGTTGAATTCTTCCGCACCGCTCACAACTGCCCCCTCAGGAAGCCCTGTCAGGGTTATACTGAAATCTCCGGTATCTCCAGTTTCTACTGATATGGAACCATCTACAAGATCCCCGAGGCTCACCGGGGTATCCTCCTGAACATCTGCATCTGTACTGATCCAGGTATCGACTTCAGCTGCACTGTCAGGTGCTGGAGAATCGGACACAAAATCGGATGGAGTTGAAAGGTTCCAGGTGGCGGAACCTGTTTCGATAAAACTACCGTTATCCTGGCTTTCCACTGTGATGGTTATGTCCTGGTTCAGATCTGAAAGCTGGGTTTCCGAACCATCCAGCGCAAACTCAAGCGTTTGGAGTATACCGTCCGCATCAAAATCTTCATTCAGGTTTAAGATCCACTTGCAGGTATGTACCCCACCATCCAGATCCGAACTGTCCCCAATATAGGTACCTCCCACAACTGTCACGCCTTCCGGAACACAATCAATTACGAGCCGGATCGCGGTCTCCGAACCGTCCAGGTCTGCTCCATTGTCCTCTGTGGCATCGTCCACCTGCAGGATATCAAACGGAACTGATATGACTGTATTTCCAGTTGCATTTACATCTGTTCCCGAAACAGTTCCATTACCTGTAATTGTAATATCACCTAAAGCAATCTCCACAGGATCTGTCACAGCATTCACGTTGACAGTATAGGTGGCATCCGACTGTTCCGTTACGGAGGGGAGGCTCCCATCGGATGATGGATCTGTTACCTCATACTTTATGCCCAGATCATAGCTTCCGTCCTCATCCGGATCTCCCTGGACATATATATTATTGATCGCATCTCCAGAGAGCTTGTAATATCCGTCCTCCAGGGTCACGTCAGATTCGGACACGGCTGCATCTTGAAGAGTAGTTCCAGTACCGTTACCGAAATAGAGAGTGTAACCCTGATCCGCTGTCTCCACATCGGCCTGGCTTATCCATACAGAGGAAAGGGTTTCATCGGTCTCTCCGTTCTGCTGAATAATGCTGAAATCCACCTGGCCCAGAGTGTCCTCATCAACCGTGGTGGATGTCTCAATGACAGCCTCGGGGCTGGGGGTAACCTCCACTGAAAGATCAAGGCTACTTCCCGTCCAGCTGTCTCCATCATTCTCCGTGGTAACCGGCCTGGCTTTGAAGTCCACCGTACCGCTGTAGTTTTCGGGGACCTCCAGGGTAACTCCTGAAAGGTCAGTGGAATTGAGCACCCAGACTCTTTCAGTCCCTGTGCCTCCCACAAATGTGGCACCCTCGATATCGAACTGGCCGTTCAGACCTGTGAGAGTTATGTTCAGGGTCTCAGAACCGTCTGTGTCGTTGAGTTCAGCGGTTGTGATAACAGAATCCAGAGGTATGGATCCGTCATTGCTGTCTACGTTTGACTCCACTTCATTCGGGGTAACAGTTGTAATATCTGCAGGATCTGCCTCACCCGCCACTTTTACTGTTGTATTAAGGGTCGTAAGGTCACTTTCATCTGTTCCTTCTATGCTTTTACTTTGAACCTCCAGAGTAAAATCCTCATTACTGTCCGAAGGCGGTGTGATGGAAAGGTCCGCCGCAGGATCGAAATTCTCAATGGTGATACTGCCCCCTGTAACGGTAAGTTCATTTCCATCGTAGTTGATAACTGCTCCATCAGGAATATCGTTTATATTCACTGTGAAGCTTTCGTCATCATCTGTACTGGTGGGACGTATATCCAGGGGTATGGGGTTATCCTCCACTCCCCTTGCCGGACTGGATACTGCCAGGGTAACGTCATCCGCCACCGGATCGATATCCAGGGTAAGGGTGGCATTCCCCGAAATTGACGTATCCGCTGCCCCGTTGTCAGGATCAGTGTCAACAGTTTTGGCCTGCACTGTAATGTTAAAGGTCCCGTCATCTTCTTCAGGGGCCCTGAACTGGAGGGTATCAAGGTATTCCACTGGCACCTCCACCGGATTTGTTCCATCAGAGGTAAGGACCTGGAAGGTTACCCCCCCATCCTCACTGTACCGGAACTGGGACCCTTCAGGAACTCCGCTGAGAAGGGCGAAGGTCTCTTCCGAACCATCAGCATCCTGGTTGGCCCAGGGACCTTCAAGATCAAAACCGTCGGTTCCATCGAGGCTGAACCACTGGTCTTCTTCCCCGCTGGTGGTATAGGTGAAATTCCCGTTTAAGGTAAGGTCTTCTGTGGAATCTCCGTCGGAATCTCCACCTACCGCCTCTGCAACGGGTGTTACAACCACTTCCGGGGAGAGGTTCACCGTGGTAACAGAAGTCTGGGTTGTTCCATTCACTGTCTGAGTATCCGTGGTTTCAACATCTATGCTCAGGGTCTCATCTGCACTGGAGTGGGCCGGTGGTGTAATGGTGTAATTTTTGTAAGCTCCGCTCGATATATCATCGGAATCTATGGTCAGATCATCGCTTCCGTTTCCTGTTAAAACAACGTTTCCATTTTCATCAGCTATGACCCAGCCGTCAGGTACATCATTGATGGTGATACCGGTGATATCCTCGCTTCCGTCAGTATCCGTGACATCAAGGTCTGCCAGGAAATTTACTCCTGTATCCTCTGGAGTGGAGACATCCTGTACTTCCACATCGCCAGCAACTGGGTTCACAAAAAGGTTCAGGGTCACGCTGTCACTCAGAGTATCTATCGTACCCGAGGAATCACCGTCGCTGTCGGTGCTCTGAAGGGTAACCGTTATGCCCTCGAGATCTCCGCTGAAATCCGGAGGAGGAGTAAAATTAATGGTTGGCAGAGTTCCATCATTGCCCGGAAGGGAAATGGTGATACTTCCATCCGCCCCTATCTCCTGACCGTTCACAGTTGCTCCTTCGGGAAGATTTTCAAAAACAAGGACCCTGGTCTCACTGCCATCAGTATCAGGGCCATTCCCCTCGGTATCCAGAAGATTGGCCTGAAGGAGTGAAGCGATGTCATAGGTCGAATCCTCGTCAATGGTAAGGTCATAGGGACCGTCCGAACCGTCTATTTTGAGGTCCACGCCGTCGGTAACAGCCTGAACGTCCACGTTGATGGCCCTGCCTGCTGTGGCTCCTGCAACTGATGTGTCGATATTACCTGAATCATCGGTCTCATAACTG
>Ga0209942_1001277_pt1 | contig 13883 bp, 10 predicted proteins | sample SalPonR1_A_D2_MG_FD_185695 | JGI IMG/M metagenome (GOLD analysis project Ga0209942, IMG submission 185695) | Salt pond soil microbial communities from South San Francisco under conditions of wetland restoration - Salt Pond MetaG R1_A_D2_MG... ... | reverse complement strand
TTTATGCAAGTCTTCATTTAAGAAATAGGCATCGGATAAACTCTTTAAAATATCTAAAATATGAATTGAAGCCTTAGAAAAAGTCTTTTTTGAATCCTTTTTAATCTCTATTAAAACACCTGTATAGGTGCTTTGGTCTTGAGAAAAGTTTAGTAATAAACTTTCCTTTCCCTTTGGTAACCTTACCCCTTCTACTAAGTCTCTAACAAAAACTTTAGATTGCACCAAGTCTTCTGTATAATCAAAATTGTTCTTGTAATAGAAGCCACGTTCAAAGGGTACCTCTATACCAATGGTATCAATAATATGTAATTGGCTCTTTAAATTATATGTGAAAACAACACCATAATCTGCTTCATGAACTAAATCTAAGGCCTCTTGCAATAAACTTGAAAAGAAATGGTCGTCTTCCCTTGTATGCATGGCCTTCATATTTAAACTCAAAAAAGCCAATAAGTTTTCAAGCTTACGGTTCAGTTCTACATTTTCTTTCATTTTCTTTGCTAAGGTTTTTTCTCTTTCACTAATGGTTCTTCTTTGAAAAATAATTTTAAATCTAAAATAAATCACAATGCCAATTAATAACAATAAACCAATGACAATTTTATCCAAAAATAAGCTTAAGAAACTATTTTTTATAAAATAATCCTCGTAAGCTTCAAAGTAAACACTATCAGAATCCTTTGACCATTGGTGTAAATAATAATCCACTTTTCTTAAAAAACTACTCTGTTCGTTGCTTTTGCCAAACAAGTAATAGTCCCATGGGCCAACAATATAGGATGTTTCGTAATAATCTTTTTTTAAGTCATAAAGTCCTTTTTTATTCTCATTGATTAGAATGCCTTGTATGTCTCCAGCATCTACTCCTTCATGAAGGGATTCTAAAGACTCATAGTTTTCTAAACTTAAAGCTTTTGAAAAAGTTTTTAAGTCTTCGTCAATATAGCCAAGATCTAAACTTTCAATGCCTGCTAAGCTTGAAACGGATACTCTTTCCGAAAGATAAACTTTATAATAGTTACTAATGAGTGGTGTTTTATGTCTTAAGCCATATTTTTGATTGTCACCATTTTCCTTCTTTAAGGCATAATCAATACTTCCAGCGGCTAAGGCCGCATCTAAATCTTCACTTTTAATGAACTCATAAACAATCTTTGTGTCCTCTTCTTTACCAATAGCATCGATGACTTTTACTAAAAAACCCGTCGGGTCTTCTTGATTGTTTCTTTCTATTAAAGTATTGTGGCTATCATAACCAATGGTAATCTTTCCATAAGAAAAAACAGGGCATGAAAAAAGAAAAATAACTATTAGTAAAAAATTTACTATAAAAATTTTCTTCTTCATATGCCCCTCCATTCATAAACCCTTACACTCCTATCATTATACCATAAATTCTGGGGCTTTTTCAGTTAACTCAACTTTTGTAATATTATTGTAAAAATGAACCTGGTCGCCTTTAACCAAAGTATAGGTGATTTTCTCAGTATCTACAGCTACTTTCAATACCTTACCATGGTATTGAATCACAAAACTGTAGGGGCCAAGGGCCTTTGTAAATTTTGGGTTAAAATATAACTCCCCTGATTTTAATCGCATACCGCCAAAGCCAAAAACAAGGCCTAGCCATGATCCACCCATGGCTGCTGTATGGATGCCGTGGTTTGAGTTATTATGAGAATTGTCAATGTCCAATCGTACATTTTTACTATACAAATCATAGGCTTCTTCTAGGTAGTCAATTTCACAAGCCATAATGCCATAGGTGTTATAGGATAAAGAAGAATCGTGGGTTGTTACCTTCATGTAGTAGTTAAAATTATTTTCCTTTACTTCTAAAGGTACATCCGCTCCTACTAAGAAATCCGCTAGGCAAACATCCGCTTGTTTACATACCTGGTGTTTATAAATCTTCATTGGGTGGTAGTGTAACAGTAAAGGATAGTGTTCCTTTGGTGTGTTTTCAAAATCCCATACTTCTTTGTCTAAAAAGTTGTCGTCTTGAGGGATGAGCTTTTGTTCTTCATCAAAGGGTAGATACATTTTTTCATAGGCTTCTCTAAAACCTTCTAGTTCTTTTGCACTCACCTCTAAGGTGTTAAACTTTTTTAAGTACTGATAAGCATTTTTTAAGTTGGCCTGAACCATCTTGTTAGTGTAGTAGTTATTGTTCACAAGGGCCGTGTACTCATCAGGGCCTGTGACACAATCAATCTTAAACTTACCTTTATGCATATGCCCAGCAGCTATGAAAAATCTTGCCGTTTCAAGTAAGATCTCATTGCCATAAGCTTTCATAAAGTCATCGTCACCCGTCACTTCATAATACTGGCTAACGGCATAAGCAATGTCCGCATTAATATGATACTGGGCGGTACCTGCGGGAAAATAACCAGAACATTCAATGCCACTGATACTTCTCCAAGGAAACTTAACCCCTTGCTTATAGCCAAGAACCCTTGCCCTTTTTCTACTTTCTTCTAAGGTCTTGTAACGATAGATGAGTAAGTTCTTTGCAATGTCTGGTTGGGTAAACAAGAAAAATGGGAAAATAAATATTTCTGTATCCCAGAAATTATGACCTTCATAACCTTCTCCTGTTAACCCCTTAGCTGCAATACCAAAGTCACCAGTTTTGTTGATACTTTGTAACAGATGGAATAAGTTGAAACGGATCCCCTGAGTTAGTTCCTCATTGGCTTCTAAGTTCACTTCACTTTTTTTCCAAAAGTCATCTAGGTAAGCCTTCTGTTTTTCTTTAAGAACATCAAAGGCTAGGGTTTCGTAAGTCTTTCGTTCTTCATCAAGATAAATTTCATTGATTTTTAAAACTTCTATTGTTTCATTTCTTTTCCCTTCAAAGCTTAAGTGATGGTTATATTTTATTTTTTCATAGATTTCACCACTGACCAGCTTTCCTTGTTTCACTTTTAATTCTTCTAAAACAAGAACAGATTTTTTTGTTTCAAAGGTTTTAAAACGATACCCATAGGTATCACCATCTAAGATCTTCTCATCTACATAAAAAGATGGCTTCTCAATATCTGCTACCCGTGGGTCGTCCTTTGCCACAAGGGCCTTTGATCTTCTATTGAGGCTACTAATAATTTCTACTGTGCCATCAAAATTTAATGGTGTCACTTGATACTTAATCATAGAAATGTTTTTATAGTGAAAAGACACTAGGGCTTCAGATGAAACTTTTAATTTTTTATCATCCTTTGTGTAAGTATACTCTACCCTTAAAACCCCGGTTGTTAGATCTAAGATTCTTTTATAACCTGTTACATGGTCTTCATCTAAAAGACAAGTTTCCCCATCAATAATTAATGAGATATTTCTTGGATTCGGTATATTCACCATAGACTCTGTTATTTCTGGAAAGCCATAGGCTTTTTCCCCATATTTTATTGGATGGGTTTCGTAGAAGTTGTTAATAAAACAGCCTTCTGTTGGGGAAGCTTCTTCATAAAAACTGCCACGAAACCCAAGGAACCCATTGCCTAGAGAAAATAAGGTTTCGTGATGGGCTTTGTTCTTTGGTAGTGCATTTTCTTCAATTAAATAACTTTTCATTGATTACTCCTTCCCTCATTCAGGGGACTTTATTACATTTTAACGGTACAAAAAGGGAGCATAAGCTCCCTTTCAATTCATTGATTTATTCTTCAGTTAGTTAACTTATTTTTCTATTTAATGGAACCAGATACCATACCTTTAATAATGTGTTTTTGTAAGAAAACAAAGATAATGACAATTGGCGCTGCCGCCATTAATACTGCTGTCATAATTAAATCCCATTTCTTAACAAAACTACCAGCAAAGGCTCGAATGGCCAGTGGGATGGTTTGAACATCTTGCCCAACACCTAATACTAAAGAAGGTAGTAGGAAGTCATTCCAAATCCAAATAGCATTTAAAATAACCACTGTTACAACGATGGGCTTTAAGATGGGTAGTACCACTCGAAAGAAAATTTGTGGTTTTGAACAACCATCTATTTCTGCTGCTTCCTCTAATTCTTTTGGAATCGACTTAATGAATCCATGGAATAAGAATATGGCTAAGGGGACACCAAAACCTATATAAGCGGTAATCATACCATGGTAGGTTCTTAACATTCTTATACCTGTTACTTTATAAATATTGCTAAAGAGATTAACCAGTGGAAACATTACCACTTGAAAAGGGATGATTAATCCACTTAAAAAGAATAAAAATAAAGCCATTGATGTTTTTGTCTTTGTCCGTACCAATACCCAAGCAGCCATGGCTGCGAAAACAGTAATCGTTGCTAATGATCCTAAAGTAATAATTACTGAAGAAACCACACTTGAAGCATAACGAATACTTGGGTTTGTCCATATAAATTTAACATTTGCAAAAAGTTGTGCCCAGTTTTTTGGAAAGCCTAAGGGATCTGTAATGATCTCTAAGGATGCTTTTGCTGAGTTTACCACAACAATAAAAAATGGAAACATTGTTAATAGAAACAATATGAATGTTACAAAGCCAACCAGTCCTAAAATGATTTTTTTTCTTAGTACCATTACATTTCCACCTCTCTTTTCTTGTTAAAGTAAACTTGTGCCATAGATACAACGGTTAATACAAGGAAGAAGATAATGGCTCTTGCTTGCCCTTGTGCCATATCGTTGTATTTAAAAGCTGTATTATAAATGTTAACGGCTAATAGCTCTGTTGAATTAACAATTTCATCTTTATAAATGTCCGCCGGACCACCACTGGTCAAGGCTACGATAATATCGTACTGTTTAAAGGCATTTACTAAAGTTAAAAATGATGTAATTGTAAAGGCTTGAGCGATTAGAGGCGCCGTAATACTCTTAAATTTCTGCCATACTGTTGCCCCATCAATATCTGCTGCTTCTAATAATTCCTGTGGTACATTGAGTAGTGCTGCGATATAAATCATCATTATGTAACCAGCGTATTGCCATGTAAAGGCCATAATCAATCCCATAAAAGCTAAATTAGGACTTGCTAAAATCAATACTTCTTCTAAGGCAGGTATGTTTAATAATGTACCAATGGAAGGTACAACACTTTTAAAAATAAATTGCCAAATATATCCAAGTACCAAGCCACCAATAAGGTTGGGTACAAAGAAACCTGCTCTAAAGAAACTTTCAAATTTTATACCTCTTGTAACTAAAAAAGCAAACAATAACGCTAAACCATTAATCGTTATTACACTAAAAAGTGTAAAAGAGAATGTTCTAACAAATGAGTATTGGAACTTAATGCTCGTAAACATATCCTTATAGTTTTCTAATCCTACCCAGTTAGCAGTCTCACCAGCAATAGCTGTCCAATCAGTCATTGAATAATAAAGTCCCATAATGAAGGGAATAATTACAACTAATACAAAACCAAATAGTGCTGGAGCTAAAAATAACCAAAAGTAAAATCTATCAGATTTTTTTCTGTCCATATAAACTCCTTTTTTTTAAATAAAAGGTGTGAAATAAATCCACACCTTTTTAATAATTTTTTCTATGCTATAGATTATTCTATACTTTCAATTGCTCGCTTCACTTGGTCGATGAACTGTGCTTTATCAATACCATCACTTGCATATAAGCCGTAGATTGGTCCTAACGTACCCATACCAAAGCCATCAGGCATGTCATTTTGTAACCATGTGTAAGCGCCGTCTTCCTTAGCTAACCAATCAGTTACTGCAGCTGATAATGGTGTTTTTGGCTTTAACTCAACATTTTTAAATGCTGGTACCATGTTTGCTTCATTAACCATATATTCATGACCTGCTTCTTCAGTTGCCATGTAGTTAAAGAAATCTTGAACTGCTTGTTGGTTTTCACTTTCATTATTAATTACGTAGAATGAAGGTGCACCAATAAAGATTGCGTCATGTTCGCCTGCAACTGATGCATGTGGCGCAAAGCCCATTTCAAAATCTACACCATTTGATTCTAACCATGGATCAATCCAGTTACCTTGGTGGATAAATGCAGCTTTTTCAGTACCAAATTGACCTACTTGTGCATCGTAGTTACCTGTTTGTAAAACTGTAGGATCTGCATAATCAAATAATATTTCTACCCAATCAGCATATTCTGTCAATCGGTCCATATCTGCTTCACCATTGTTTAACTTATCAAGTACCGTTGTATCACCATATGGTAAACCAGCTGATAAGTATCCGTTAAAGTTATGAAGACCAGTTACCCATGTCATATCAGGACCAGCAGCCATAGCTACTACAGAATCAATACCTAATTCTTCTTTCATGCCGTCAATTGTTTCAAATGCTTCTTTATAAGCTTCTTGAGAAGTCAACTCTGCAGGGTCAACGCCAGCTTCTTCTAACATAGCTGTGTTATAAGCCATACCCCATGCTTCTACTGCTACTGGGAAACCATAAGTTTCGCCTTCAACAGTAAATTCTAAATCTGTTAAATCCATCCATTCTTGATCAGCCATAGGTGTTAACTTAGATTCCCAAGTATTGTAGCCACCCATCCCTTCAATAACGAAAATATCTGGTTGACGATCAGATTGGAACTCAGCCTTTAAGTTTTCTGCATATGGTGTATCGCCACCAGCAGTCTTAACTGTTACTTTTACACCTGTTTCATCTGTGTAATGCTGAGCGAAAGCTGATAATTGCTCGTGAATCTCAACTTTATTTTGATAAATAACGATTTCTGTCGCGTCTTCAGCTACTGCTTCTTCCTCTTCTGTTTCCTCTTCTTCTACTGCTTCCTCTTCTGTTGTATCACCATCTAAAGTTGGCTCTTCAACTTCTTCGCCACCGCAGCCTACAAAAGCTACCATAACTAACATTGAAATCAGTAGTAACGCTAAAATCTTTTTCATTTTTCTTTCCTCCCTAACTCTTATTATATTTTGTATCCCTTAAACAAATCCCCTCGTTTAAGAATACACTTTAATCTGTGGAATCGTTTTCTATACCCCAAGATTCCATTTGTTGATAAGGTTATCCCGGTACTTATTCTATAATGTTTATCTTACAATGACTTATTATAGTATAGGTAACCGGTTTCCTAATGGTATTATACCCTAGATATTACAGAAATGTCAAGAACAAATAAAAAAACCTTTTCCTACAATAATATCTATGGAAACAGAAGGGTTCCCCACTTTTATAGATACCACTGTGAAAAGGTTTTAATCAAAAAATTTCTTTTAATTTAATTTACTCTTTTCTTATTTCATTTTTTCAAAACTGACAGTGCCCTTTGCCTTTGAACCAACCACAGAAAAAACATACTTTCCTGAACGAGGAATTTCCAAAGTTAATTTCTCTCTTTTGACTGATCTATTTTTGTAGATATTGTTGCCATGCATATCGTCAATACTCAAGGTTAAACCGCCTTCTAAGTTTATACCTTCTACAACAATCTTCTCTCCTTGCTCAAAGGTCATGTAGTGGGTTAAGGTTTTGTTAAGGTGCTCATAATCCACTTTGAATGACGTTTCATTTTCTAAGGTTTGCCCCTCAAATTTAAGTGTTACTGTTAATAAACTGATGGTTCCAATAATACTGATCATTAATAAAGCCGACACAACTAAAACGATTTGATTTTTTTCCATTTTTGTTTCCTCCTTTAAACACTTTGCTAAAGCAATAATATCAGCCTATGTTTAAAGATAGGTTTTCCTTTTCTTAAATTTAACTTAAATTCATTCTTATAGTTGTTTTGCAAAGTTGGTATTTAATTCTCTACAAATACTCCTCAGACAATGTGAACCTCTCCCCCTAAATAAAAAACAATATTTAGAGGGAGCTTCTCTTACCATACTTCGGCATCCTAACTGCTGATGCGTACTAGATGGCTCTAAACGAAGTTTTGTATTTAAGTTTTGCACCTGCTATTAGCAGGCCACACTTATTCGTTTAGGTGCATCCACAACACCATTATCCATCGCTGACTGAATCAGTTTTGGAATACATTTTAATTTTAGATATTTTCTTAAGATATTTAATGAACCGTTAACGTCTGCGTTAATTAAATAGTCTTTATTTGAACGGAAAAGTCCCCTAGTGATTCTTCTTTTTTTGTTGTAGCTTTTTTTATCGATAGATTCTAAATCTAAAGCAGAACAACCGGATGTATAGGCTTCATTTTGTTCAATATAATTTATACCTTCGAGCAAGGCTTTGTACTCTATAAGCTTTTTTAATTTCTGAATAGGCCCCCTAACAAAAGATTTATTGTTTTTCATACCTTTCTTAATATTTCTCATATCTCCAACAACAATAGAACGCACTTCATGTTTTTTAGCTAATTCAATGATATCTTTAGCTGCGTGGTGTAGATAATTTAATTGATAGTCTTTATCGTTCTTTCGAAGTGATTTTATTTTCTTAGTGTCTGTAAAATACTTTGAGCCTGTTTGTTTCATTCGTATGCTTTGTAGATAGCTAATTTCTTTATCAAAGTATTTTCGTCTAGATTTTACCACTTTACCATCAATTATGTAAGTTTCTTTATTTTCTAAAAAAGCAAGTGTTGCTAAATTATCTAATCCTAGATCTATAGACATAATATTGGTATAATTTTCAACTTCTTTTTTATTTTCTTTTTTAGTGTAGACAACGTTTAAATAGTACTGTCCGCTATAATAATCTTTTTTAATAATCACTTGGTTTATGTTTTTCAAATCACCGATCAGTCTTAAAACCTTTTCTGTTAGTTTTAATTTTATATTTTTTACCTGATATTTTGATTGCATTTTTTTCGCAAGGGATAGAATTAAAAGATTACCTTCAGGGTTATTCTTTTTCGTATGTGTTTGTGTGATACCTGGTTTTGTGAAAATTACTTCGCCTAAACGCGTTTCTAAGTTTTTAAACCCTGGTTTCTTTGGTCTGCCTGTATATTTTTTAGGATTTTTCCGAAAACCTTCAATGGCTTTAAAAAAACTCTTCCAGTCTTTGTCTAATTTTCTCAATATTTGCTGACGATTATGCGCATGTAAATAGTCACTATGCCAATTTAATTTACAAATTTTGTCGTTCTTTCCATAAGATATATATTCATTTTCCCTAAATTCGTAATTAGATATGTTGTATAGCTTTGTTGCATGCCAAGTCAGCTCGTCAAAGATTCTCTTTTGCTTATGGCTTAAACTTACGTATACTTTCTGTGATAATTTCATTGATTTTTCACCTCCTTCTAGTATACTATAATTATACCAAACAATTGTTCTTTTGTAAACGATAGTTTGTTGACATAGAACAGTATCAGAAATAAGCACTATGAAACATTCAAGATACAATTTGATGTATCATTTAGTTGTAATTACAATATAGGCACAAATGTATTTCGAAAGAGATGCTTGAAATGTTAGAAAATATTTTTAAAAGACTTTTAAATAGCCAGGGATGTATTCTAATCGAGTTCAATGGAGAGGCAGATCACGTACATGTATTATTTGAAGCACCACCACAAGTTAAACTTTCACAATTGATCAATACACTAAAAACCGTTTCTTCAAGACTTATCAAAAAAGAATTTAAGTCTCATATTGAAAATTTTTACCCAAAATCAGCCTTCTGGTCCAGAAGCTACTTAATAATCTCTACTGGCGGAGCTTCTATTGATATTGTGAAAGAATATATCCAAAATCAAGACCAAAAAAAACTCAATTCATCTCCACCTAAATCATAGATTTAGATGGAGTTTTCTTGAGCTAATATTGATAAAACAGACCAATAAAAGGCATATACACTTGTTTACCAGGGACTATAAAAGGCAAATGATTTTTTACGATAATATAGAGTTAATTCATCAAAAATACATACAATTTCATATTTTTTATTAATACTTTGATAGATGGAATATAATTGTTTTTCTAATTGCTCTAAATCCTTCGCCGAAAATTTTGTAACGAAAACAAATAAAATATTTCTCCCTAGAATACTAGTTATTCTAAAATCGAAACTATTTCTTAAATATGGTTTCAGTGCTCTTATATCACCAAACTTTTTAAAAGTTATGTCTTCACCTAAAACAAGATGCAAGTATTTTTTTAACGTTTCAAGTTGATAGTTTTCTATATTCACCACAATACACCCACTTTCCTTAATCCATTATTTAATACTATTACATCATATATATTTAAGCTTAACAATGCTTTGGTAAGCTCAAATATATTTCTTAGTAAAAAAGACACCCCTAACAAAAGACGTGTCTTTCAGATATATAATTTATTCTAATCAAAGGTCAAACTGATCGGATTTGAAAACACTTTGCCACTATGGGTTAATACAGTGATTCTGAAGATATAAGCTTCTTCACCAAAGGTCTTAAAAGTGCCGTTGTAGCCATTGCCTTTCATAATTTCTACTCGGTTATCTTCTCTATTGGTAAGATACTTATAGTAGCCATCTTCTGGATATACGGGCATTGCTTTTTCAGTCGATGCAACAACTTTATAACCTTTGAAGTCACTGCCTAAATATTTCTCCCATTCTAAAACAACTGAGCCATCCTTTTCAACACCTTCTAGAAGGATACTTTCTTGATCACTTTCGCTTTTTTCAGGGAAGGTTACAGTAAAACCTTTTGTTGGTACTGCTGAACCATCCTTTAAATAAAGATTGATATTAAAAGCATAAGTTTTTCCAGGTGAGAATTGATAAAAATCACCATTATGATACTTTTCATATAGACTAATAGCAGTCATGGTATCTTGTGTGTACTGATAGGAGCCATCTTCTGGATATTTTAAATGAGAATCTTCTTTTTCTGAGGCAACAACTTTATAACCTTGGACACCTTCTACACCTGTCCATTTGATTAAAACACCATTGTTTGTTGTTTCCACTTGAACATTTAAATTCTTACCCGTATAGTCCATTGATTCATCATCGGTTTCTTTAGATAAATCATCACCGTCTAAAACAATCTTTTCCTCATCATCAAAGGTGATTTTTTCCATATCTATTACTTTTAAAAGGAGATGCGCTGTTTCTGCTCGTGTAATAGGTGTCAAGGGTCTAATATATTTCTTTTCCCCTTCAGTATAACCTTCAACAACATTATTGGCTAAAGCCGTTGCAAGGTATGGTTTAAGATTTTCAGAGATCTGATCCGCATCTTCATAGGCTTCTAAGACTTGTAAATCTTCGTCTTTTAACTCATAACCTAAGCCTTTTACTAAAGCAACAATAATATCTTCTCTTAAAGTCTTCTCATTTGGTTTAAAATAATAATCACCATTTGATTGGTAGCCAGTTAAATACCCTTTTGCCGCCATAACGTATTTTGCTGCCCAATCACTTGATGAAATATCTTTAAAAATTGTACCACTGTTATCAGAAACAGGTAACTTTAAAGTCTTCACCAATAGCTTAGCATATTCATTTCTTTTCACTTCACCATAAGGTTTAAAGGTACCATCTTCATAACCATTGATAATACCAAAAGACTTCATTTGATAAACTGAATCACTGAACCAATCCTCATCAGATACATCTGAAAAGGATTCATTCACCACCCCGTAGGTAAACCCTACACTTAGACTTAAAACTAGAAACAATACAAGAACTTTTTTTGACATATGCGCCTCCTTTGTCACCAACAAACCTCAAATCCAATTAAATCTTTAGTTCAAATGTTTTTAATCTCTATGCTTTCAGCCAAAATACATTAATGAACCAAAAGAAAATTTATTTATTTTTAAGGGTATAGTAGGTTCCTCTACCTTTACCTTTTTTTATCAGAAGACCTTTTTCTACTAATGCTTTTAAGACTTCTCTTGATCTTCTAGCTTGTAAAGCAAAAATTTCTTTTGCCTCACTGGTTTGAATTTTATTATTTTCAAGCAAGTATTTTCTAATAAGATTGTATTGTTGCTCAAGTTTCTTGTTTTTAAATCCGGCACTTTTATCTGTTAATCCGGCATTTTTGTTCTCTAATCCGGCACTTTTATCTGCTAATCCGGCATTTTTGTTCTCTAATCCGGCATTTTTATCTTCGTATTTAACATCTAAGTTTCTGTAGATTTCAACATCTACATAATCACCTTTCTCAAGAATTTGCGGTTCTTTTAAATCTGCTCTTATACACATATTCTTAATTCTTGAAATACCGCTACCCCACTGTTCAATATAGTTTAAATCTTTAAATACTCTTGCTAGAATTTTATTTCTAACTTCAGATCGACCTTCATCAATATCCTCTTGTCTTAATGTATTAGGATATCCACCAGGTGAAACAATATTCAAGATGTCATCGTATATACCTATTTTAATATCTCGACCGAAATTAGAATAATCTCTATGAACATATGCATTAATAATCGCTTCTCTAATGGCCCCAAAGGGAATTTCATAATAATCTTTTCTTTGAAGATTATTAAAATTTGAAGCCAACATTAAATGGTTTTTAATAAACTTTTCTACTTTTTCTATTTGATCAAAGAGATATCCACTATATTCTTTTTTATCAAGGAACATTTCCATGGTTTTCCCTCTGAATCTTGCACATTTAACACTTGAATGCTCATATTTCCCTAATATAATTAGCAAGGCATTTGTTGGATATATTATTCCATTAATCTTGCGTATTAATTTCAAATTCAACATTTTTTCATGGGTTAGCCTTTTACCTAAATCTAAATAATCATTTTTTAACTTTGATAAATCTAGGTCTTCGTATTTTTGCTCATAATTGATCTCTTCGTCAAAGGAAATGTTTTTAGATTCCCTTTCAAGATTTTTAATCGTTAAATGATCTGCTTTTCTATTTGTTGCACCGACACGAATATAAACACCATTTGTTTTCCCACCCGATTTTAAGTAATAAGGTTTCAGATTACCTCTAAAAATCTTTATAACTAAGAGAAGTTTATCAGAAATATTCACAGTATATATTTCAGGAATAATATTTGGTGTACAATGATCATATATAATTGATGCAATTTTATCTTTTAAGTCAAAAATTATATCTTCATCTATTCCTATTATTTCCCTACGATCATTTACACCTATAACTATTTTTCCGCCACTTGTATTGGAAAAAGCTACAACTGTCTTTGCAATTGAAGAATTATTAGGCAATTTCTCTTTAAACTCTAATATTTTACTCTCACCTTTAGATACCTCTTTAACAATCATAGCTACCTCCATTTTGAAACTTAATTTCTTCAGATACTCTCTTCGTTAGTACTTATTAATGATCCGTTCTCTATAGTCATAAGTAATGTTGTCTTTAATGTGTTCAATAAAATTCATAATCATGGCTGTTGCATCTGCTTTTGTTAAGTAAGCATCCCCTCTAAAGGAACCATCTGGATAACCACTGATGAGACCTATTTCATTAGCCACATAGACTGCATCTCTTGCCCAAGTGGGAATGGCTTCATCATCAGAAAAAGTTGTCCGATAAGGTGGCATAGGTGCTAAGGTTTCTAACCCTAAAGCATTAATAAGCACTTTAACAGCTTCTGCTCGAGAAACCGGTCGGTAAGCTTTAAAGTAACCATACTCGCCAATCATAATTTTTCTATCTTTTAAGAACTTAATGTGTTCATAGTCTGGATGTTCCCCATCTACATCGTAGAATATCTCACCATTCTCATTTCTATTGTTAATGACTCTGTCCGTTAAGTCCATTGTTTCAATATCTGCTAATGCATTAGCAATGGCTTTTCCAAACATTAAACGATTCATTTGAGAGTTTGGTGCAAAATATTCATTGTTATTATCAAAAATACCTAAGGATCTTAAAAGAAAAATTTCCTCTTCTGCCCAATGACCACCAATGTCTCTGATCTTTGGACTGAGTAAACTTTCATAATTTAAGGTAACATTTTCAGTAATGTTCTTTTCCCCTTGGTTTCTGTTAAAGTCATCAATACCT